>Ga0116152_10004715_pt1 | contig 10723 bp, 8 predicted proteins | sample AD_UKC119_MetaG_FD_89894 | JGI IMG/M metagenome (GOLD analysis project Ga0116152, IMG submission 89894) | Active sludge microbial communities of municipal wastewater-treating anaerobic digesters from Hong Kong - AD_UKC119_MetaG | ecosystem: Engineered > Bioreactor > Anaerobic > Digestate...
GAGAAAAAAATCCGCATCAATACCATATCGCAATCACCTACTCCGACTACGGCCGGTAGCGGCGTTTTCGGCTTTCAGTCGCTGCTCGATTTTACCGATCGCATGTCGCCGCTGGGCAATGCTTCGGCCGACGACTGCGCCGATTACTGCATTACTCTGTTTTCCGATCTGACAAAAAAAGTCACCATGCAGAATCTTTTCCACGATGGCGGCTTCAGCAGCATGGGTATGAGCGAAAGCGCCATGACTCAGTACGACAAGAGTTTCAAGGATTGTGATGAATTGAAAAAGAAGGAATAATACCGACGAGAATTATATTGTAGTCCAAATAATTCTGTCGGCATTTACCAATTTATGAAATATATAATTTCCCTTTGGCTTATCATATATTTCAAATTGGTATAATTTCCAAATGTTGTAACTTTTTTTCTGCTGCATCGCCTTTGATACATGTTGAAAAGTTGCGTGTTTAATAATGAAGGCCATTTCAACTATTCTTCGTATTTTCGTACCTTACAAAAAAAGAATAGTTATGCGCAGAAAACTGGTAGCCGGCAACTGGAAAATGAATCAGGATACAGCCGGTATAAAAACCTTTGCTTCGGAACTTAAAAGCAATCTTGTTGATTTTGATGGCAGGGCCGATATGCTTATTTGTCCTCCGTTTGTTTATTTGCCTTTGCTGCAAGAATTATTTGCCGGAACAGCGGTTGCCATTGGTGCCCAGAATGTTGCCAGCGAAGAAAAAGGCGCTTACACCGGCGAAGTTTCGGCCGCTATGCTGAAGGATCTGGCACTGCCCTACTGCATCATTGGTCATTCCGAGCGCCGTCAGTATTATCACGAAAGCGATGAGCTGCTGGTAAAAAAAATTCAGCTGTTGTTTACAAACGGCATCAAGCCTGTGTTTTGCTGCGGTGAGATGTTGCCCGAGCGCGAAGCAGGAAATCATTTCAACATAGTTCAAAGCCAGCTGGAAGGCGCCCTGTGGAATCTTCCGGAAGAAATAATGACAACCATTACCATAGCCTATGAACCGGTGTGGGCCATCGGAACCGGCGTTACAGCTACTCCGGCACAGGCGCAGGAAATGCACGCCTTTATCCGTGAACTCATCGAAAAGCGCTTCGGAAGCGATGTTTCTGCCAACATCCGCATACTGTACGGCGGAAGTGTCACACCCGACAACGCAACAGAACTGTTCTCCATGGCCGATATCGATGGCGGACTGGTAGGCGGGGCCTCACTCAAAGCAGAATCTTTTACAAAACTCATCAACAGCTGCCAATAAATGAATAATCCACAAATGCTTCAAATAACTCTTACCGGGCTGCCCAAGGATGATGACACCCGTGAACTCGTCATGTCTGGCATGCTGGAACTTGGCTTCGACAGCTTCTGGGAAGATGGGGCACTTTTGCATGGTTATATTGCAGCAGAAAACTACGATGCAGATTCTTTAAACATGATGATTGAAAACAAGCTGCCCAACAGCCATGTACGAATCATTCAAGCCGAACTTGAAAATAAAAACTGGAACGAAGAATGGGAGAAGAATTTTCCACCTACCGAAATCGAAGGTCAAATCTATGTTTCAGCACCATTCCATCCGCAACGTCCTGAAATTCCATATCAGATCCGCATCGTTCCGAAAATGTCGTTTGGCACAGCGCAACACGCCACCACCTACTCCATGCTGCGTCTGATGATTGAGATGGATTTCGGAAATAAAACAGTGATTGATGCCGGTACCGGCACAGGAATTCTGGCCATTTATGCCGAAATGAAAAATGCGGCATCGGTGTTTGCATACGACAATGATGACTGGTCGGTAGAAAATTCGATCGAAAATATTGAACGCAACCACTGCAGCAAAATTGAGATCGCCAAAGGCGAAAAAGAAATTCTGACAGGTAAAAGCTGTGATATATTGCTGGCCAACATTCATAAAAATGTGATTCTGGGCGATCTGCCTTTTTATCACAACGCGCTGAAAACGGGTGGGGATTTGCTTTTAAGCGGTTTCTACAGCGAAGATCTGCCCGATATTTCCGATGCCTGCGAAGCTTTGGGAATGGAAATTGAAAAGTTCATTGTAAAAGAAAACTGGGTTGCCGCACGTTTTACCAAGGTTAAATAACTTGTTATGAAATTAGCCATTTCACTTCTTGCCCTGCTGCTGACGCAAAACATTTTTGCACAATTGAAACGATTTTCAGATGACCCGAATAAGTTTCTGGCAGAAATGACCAGTATGTACACCATTCTGGAAAACAAAGACAGTCGCAAAGCCGGTGAATTATTCATGCTGGAAAAATTCACACCATTCTGGAACAGCGGCGTGCTTGTTGAACCTCAGAAAAAAACAGTCATTACAAACTGCAATCTGATGCTGAAGAAAAAAATGAAGGCCTATCCTCATTTTATGAATTACATGGTCAGTCTCATGAATATGTCTGAAGCCGGGAAACTGCCCGCAGTCTTCGATCCATGGCATCAGACATTGGATAAGCTGATGGGAAAATCGACCAGCAATAGCTTTCTGAATTTTCTGTCGGCTTCGGATTCGTTGTTTCTGCAAAACTATTTATATGTTTCAAACACTACAAAATGGGTTGCGAGCAATTCGACATACGATTTTACATTTGAAGATGAGCCGGTAGTATTTTTTCCATCGCTGATTCTGACCTGCTATGCCAATAACGACAGCTCCGTGATATACGACACGCGTGGAAAATACTATCCGCTACAAAAAAAATGGGTTGGTGAAAAGGGACAAATTGACTGGATCAGAGCCGGCTTGGAACCAACAGAAGTATATGCAACGTTTGGGCATTACGAAATTGAATTAAAAAGCCGGGAATACATTGTTGATACGGTACTTTTTTACAACAAGGAATTTTTCGGAGCAACACCATTGCCAGGACGGATTGAAGAAAAAGTGCTGGCCAATCGCAGCGGCGACAGGGCTTTGTATCCTCAATTCACATCATTTGATAAACGACTTACCATTAAAGAGATTTATAAAAATGTGGATTATGAAGGCGGATTTTCGATGCACGGCCCGAAATTGCTTGGTTCTGGTGATGAAATCTACGATGCCATTTTATCATTCAAAAAAGACGGCACTGTATTTCTGGTATCGCGATCGAAAAGTTTCAGCATACGCCGCGATCGTGTAAACAGCGACCGCGCCTCTGTTTCGATATACTTTGAAGGCGATTCCATTTATCATCCGGGGCTTATCATGCGTTATATCGACAAAAAACTGAACCCAGAAGACCTTGCAAAAGGCGACAGTGTCTGGGTTTCGGTAAAAGAAATTTCATTTATCCGTGATAAGGAAGGGCTGCGTCAAACGCCATTTTTCAACACCTATCATAAAGTTGACATGCATTTTGAAGCATTGTACTGGAAAATGGAAGACCCCATTATTGATTTCAGAATGATCAAAGGTCCCGGTTCGTCGAGCGAAGCTTTGTTTGAATCAGCAAATTATTATTCTGAAGGTCGTTTTGAAAAGCTCAAGGGTATCAATGATCTGCATCCTTTTCAATCGCTTAAAAACTACAGCAACCAGATAGGATCAAGGGTATTCCCGGTGGCCGATTATGCTAATTTCAGAAGAATTCAGGTTGAAGGTATCCGTGGCGAAATCATCGATTATGCCATCAAAGGATTTTTGATTTATGACCCCAATACCGATAAGGTTTTTATCAAGGACAAAGTATTTGATTATCTCAATGCAAAAGTTGGAAAAGCCGATTACGATGTGATTCAGTTTCATTCAATCATTGAAGCCGAATCCAATGCGACATTCAGTCTGCTCAACTGGGATTTGCGGATTAAAGGGGTTTCGCGTGTGTTTCTGAGCGATTCGCAAGCCGTTTATATTTATCCTGCCGATCAGGAAATTGTTGTGAAAAAAAATCGCGACTTTACTTTTGCCGGACGTGTTCACGCGGGGATGTTTGATTATTATGGGAAAAACTTTTCGTTCGAATACGACAAATTCATGCTCAATCTGCCGATTATCGACTCCATGACATTTAAGGTCAAGAGCCGCAAACCGGATGAATATGGCGAATACCCGTTGATTCGAGTCAAGAGCGTTATTGAAGATCTCAGCGGAGATATCCTGATTGATCACCCAAACAACAAGTCCGGACGAAAACCATTTCCGGAATATCCGATTTTCAATTCCAAAAAATTCTCTTTTGTTTATTGGGATAAAAACTCGGATTATCCGGGCTCTTATCCAAGAGAAAATTTCTTCTACCGAATTGATCCATTCACCCTTGACAGTCTCGATGACTTTTCGACCGACGGACTTGAATTCAGCGGCTATTTGTCGTCGGCTGGCATTTTTCCCGACATCGCAGAGCCACTCAAAGTGATGAAAGATTACTCACTTGGATTTATCCACAACACAGGCCCGGCAGGGTATCCCGCTTATGGAGGAAAAGGAATGTTTACAAATATAATCGATCTATCGAATAAAGGATTGTATGGAGATGGTACTTTAACATATTTATCATCCGAAAGCAAATCGGATAATTTCCTGTTTTTCCCGGATTACATGACAGCAAAAGTGAGGGATTACAATATCAGTGAACAAAGTGGCGCAAACAGCATTCCACCCGTTGAAGCGCACAATGTACAACAGGAATGGCGACCATACGAGGATCGGTTATCGGTAACCACGACCGATCAGCCGGCACGCATGTATGCTGAAGAAACTGAAATGAACGGAACACTGAATATCACTCCCGGCGGACTCACCGGTACAGGGAAACTTGATTTCAGAAATGCCACAATGACATCCAATCTTTTTAAATTCAAAAACAGGACATTCGACACCGATACCTGTGATTTTTATTTAAAAACGGCCGATTACGACGAACTGGCCTTTGAAACAAAAAACTATAAGGGACACGTTGATTTTGATGAGAAAAAGGGAGAATTCAAATCAAACGGTGGTACATCACTGGTAAACTTTCCTGTGAATGAATATATCTGCTACATGGATCAGTTTGACTGGTATATGGACAAGGATGAGATAGAGCTGCAAAACAATGCGGTAAATGTTCCCGGACTCGATAAAATGGATATAAAACAGCTGGCAGATGTAGATTTGGCGGGTTCTGAATTTATCTCAACGCATCCTGCACAGGATTCGCTTCGTTTCCGCTCTTCGCGCGCCAAATACAGTCTGCGCGAAAAAATCATTTATGCCAGCGATGTTATGTTTATCAAAGTTGCCGATGCCACTATTTTTCCAGGCGACGGAAAAGTGACGATTCTGAAAAAAGCGGAAATTGTTCCGCTCGAAAACGCACAGATTCTGGCAAACAACACAACAAAATACCACACCATCAGTAGTGCCAAGGTCTCCATTTATGGAAAAAATTCTTATCTGGGCGAAGGTTATTACGACTATATTGATGAAATGGAAGGGATGCAACGTGTTTTCATGGACAAAGTGTCGGTTGATTCAACCATTCAAACCTACGCACATGGCTATATCAGCGACTCAATTGAATTCACGCTGAGCCCTCATTTTGAATACTATGGAGATGTAAGTCTGACGGCCTCGGCTGAATTTCTGACCTTCGATGGCGGTGTGAGAATCAAGCATCAATGTGACACACTGGGATTGCAATGGCTTAAATTTACAGCTGAAATCAACCCAATGGAGATTTTTATTCCGGTTGGTGAAACGCTCACGAATACCAAGGGCGACAGAATATATCTCGGACTTTATCTCAATCGTGATTCTATAGGTGTTTACCCGGCTTTTTTCTCTCAGAAATATCTCGGAGGAGATCCCGAACTGGCAAGCTCGAGCGGCTATCTCACCTATGACCACAGCAACAACGAATATCGTGTTTCGTCGAAAGAAAAACTGGCTCAACCGGTTTTGCCAGGCAAATACATGAGTCTGTCTGTTTTTAAATGCATGTCGCGAAACGAAGGAAAACTTTCATTTGGCGATAATTTCGGGCGCATGAAAATGAATAATTACGGTGTCATCGACCATTCGAACCGCGACAGCAGCACCATGATCTACACCGTATCAGAACTTGATTTCTTTCTGGCACCTGCCGCTCTTGAAATATTTGAGCAGTCGTTTGCGGCCAATCCCGATCTGGAGCCCACCAATGTACGGAGTGAATTATACACCAAATATCTGGGCGAAATCATGAATGCCGAAGATGCTGAAAAAGCAGAGTCAGAGCTTGTTTTATACGGTTACTTTAAAAAACTGCCCGAAAAACTGGAGCATACCATCACTTTTTCGGATCTGACACTGAAATACAACGAAAAAACAAAAAGCTATATTTCACAGGGCAAAATCGGAATATCAACGGTTGGAAAAATTCAGGTAAACAAATATGTCGATGGGAAAATGGAACTCTCGCAAAAACGCAGCGGAGACCGACTCACATTTTATCTCGATATTGGCTCAGACTGGTTTTTCTTTGATTATTACAATGGTCTCATGTCGGTATTTTCTTCGAAAAAAGAATACAATGACATTGTTATCAACACAAAAGACGAAGACCGTGAATTAAAGGCAAAAGACGGCGAAAAAGCTTACCGGTTCTACATTTCAACAACCTCGCGTAAAAATAAATTTCTGAAGAAAATCAATGACGGTTCTGAAGAAATGGAAGAAGGAGAATAAAAAAACTACAAACCAAAACAAATAAAATGAAAATTAAAAAAAACAAAGTTGTTTCATTATTGTACCAACTTTCAGAAAACGACCAGAACGGTAATGTCATCGAAGCAGTGGATGAGTCGCGTCCGTTTACTTTTCTCTTCGGAAACGGACAATTGATTCCCGGCTTCGAAAACAATGTTGCCAATCTGAGTGTCGGTGAATCATTCGGTTTTCAGGTTCTTCCCGAGGATGGCTATGGAACATATGAACAGGAAAACATTGCCGACCTGCCAATCAGCATTTTTATGCGTGATGGGAAAGTGGATACTGAAATTCTGAAAGTCGGAAATATGGTTCCGCTGCAAGACGATAAAGGACATGTTTTTCATGGCATGGTAAAAGAAATCGGACTCGAAAAGGTGAATATTGATTTCAATCATCCGCTGGCCGGAAAAACACTCTTTTTCAGTGGTAAAATTCTTGAAGTGCGCGATGCCAGCGAAGAAGAATTGGCTCATGGTCATGTGCATGGCCCAAATGGCCATCAGCACTAAGCCGAAACACAAAAGATACAGCGCTTTTTATGCAAATCGGGCAATAATTTTTTCCATTGCCCGGTTTTTTTTGTGTGTATGAATTCAGCCGGGGTACCTATTTCTGCTGCCACACAAATACTGAAATGTTCACCAAACGACTCCAGAATATCATGCAGCATTTGATTGGAACGATAAGGCGCCTCCATAAAAATATGCGTGTAATGATCTCTCATAGCTTTTTGCTGCAACTCCCTGAGCCGCGCTTTCCTGGCATCGGTTTTAGCTGGCAGATAACCGTGAAAAACAAATTGCTGCCCCTGCAGCCCCGATGCAACCAGCGCCTGCATAATTGAAGATGGTCCATGCATAGGAATAACCTGAATGCCCATATCGTGCGCCAATCGCACAACTTCGTGACCCGGATCAGCCACACATGGCATCCCCGCTTCGGACATCAACCCAATATCATTATTTTCGGAAAGCATTTTTTTCACGTCCGGCATCGTTTCCGGAAAGGCCCGTGTATGCTCGTTGAATTCAATAATTTCAGCTTCGGACAATGGATGCGGGTAATTGCATTTTTTAAGCATTTTACGGGCTGTGGATGCATTTTCTGCAACAAAATGCTTGATCTCGTGAATAATCATTAATTGCGAAGGGGCATAAATGCCACCTTCAGGCGAATGACCGAGATCGACAGGAATCAGATACATTTTTTTTATTTCAGCCATGGCAAATGATCAAGATCGGCGTTACCGCCGGAAATAATAATACATACTTTCTTGTTTTTAAAAATACCGGGATTGGCTTTTACAACAGCCAGCGGCAATGCCGAAGAAGGTTCAGCCATAATTTTGGCTCTTTCCCAAAGTAAGCGCATGGCATCAATAATTTGCTCTTCTCCGGCCAATAAAATATCACTCACCTGCGCCAGAATAACCGGAAAGGTAATTTGTCCGAGCGAAGTAAGTAAACCATCGGCTATTGTTTTTGGATTAACCGAAGGAACGAATGCCTTTGTTTTGAATGATTCATAAGCATCGGCAGCACCAGCCGGCTCAGCTCCAATAACCCTCACGCATTGTCCAAAATGCGCTGCTGCCAGAGCTGTTCCGCTCAGTAATCCTCCGCCACCCACAGGTGCAATAATGAAATCGGGTTGAGTTTCTTCGAGAATTTCCATAGCGCAGGTAGCCTGCCCAGCAATGATTTCAATGTTGTCGTAAGGATGAATTTCAACCGCACCCGATGCAGCCATCACTTCACGCAGTGTAGATTCTCTCGCTTCAAGCGTTGGTTTGCAAAAGGTAATTTGTGCCTTATAATCGCGTGTAGCATGAATTTTTGAGGTCAGTGAATTTTCAGGCATAACCACATGAGCTGGAATACCGGTATGCAAAGCGACACGACTCAGGGCCTGAGCATGATTGCCCGAAGAATGGGTGGCTACACTGCCATTAAAGCCACTTTCAATCAGTGAAAAAACAGCATTGGCCGCACCCCGGGATTTGAATGCACCGGCCTTCTGAAAATTTTCGCATTTAAAAACAATTTGACAACCGCAGATATGATTGATTGCCGAACACGACAATAGTGGTGTATGCTGAATGTAATCCTTGATTCTGTTGGCTGCAACAGTAAAAACAGATTTATCTGCAAACTGTCGGGGTATCATTTCTCATATTTCTCAATGAGAGCATCCAACGCTTTGTCGATTATTTCGAAGGTCTTGTGAAATCCGCCTGCATCACCATAATAGGGATCAGGAACTTCGCAGTTCATGCCTGGATACTGAACATTGAGCAGCAAATCGACTTTTTTCAGATCGTCTTCATTTTTGGCCATACGCTTAATGTCGGCAAGTATGAAAGTATCCATGGCAAATATCAGATCGTTGTTTTTAAAATCATCAGGATGAAAGAGGCGGGCACGATGAGCGCTGATATCAATGCCTTTTTCGGCCATTACTTTCAAAGCACGTGTATCGGCAGGATCACCAATATGATGCGGTTCAAATCCACAGGAATCAACTTCGGAACTACTACCAATTTCAGCTAATTTTTTGCGCAGCAGCCCAACTGCAATAGGAGTACGGCAAATGTTGCCCAGACAAACCATCATGTATTTCATAAGCAGAATTTTTTATTTGCAAATATAATTAAAACGACCATAAAATCCAAGTTCGGCAATAACCTGAGCCTAAAATCGGTTTGATATAAACACTGATTTATTGAGAACCGGGCAATACAGATTCCTCCTCCAACTCCGGAACACTATTGTTGTCGAACTTTTTGCTGAATGTTTTACCGTTTTTCCATCGCCCTTTGATTGCAACTGAACCATCCTCGTTGTACAATATTCCGCGACCATGTTGCCTGTTATGTTTCCAATGCCCGACATAAGTTCTGCCCTGTGCATATTTCAAAGTACCTCTGCCATGCATTTGATGGTTTTTAAATTCGCCTTCATATTTATTCCCGTTTTTCCAATAGTAGGTGCCATGGCCATGAAAGAGATTGTTTCTGAAATCACCGACATATTTATTTCCATTTTTGAAATAAAGAATGCCCTTCCCTTCGCGTACATTCATGACGAAATCCCCTTCATACCGGTCGCCGTTTTCATAGGTCTTGGTCCCTTTTCCATTCTCGGCGTTGGATAAAAAATACCCTTCGTAGATACTTCCGCTGGCAGAATAATATTTGCCATAACCTGTGCGCTGGCCTTGAACAAAATCGCCTTCATACTTGTCTCCGGCCCATTTCCCTTTGGTCCATACAATTGTTCCCTTTCCATGCAATTTTGCATTTACAACCATTCCTTCGTACACAGTGCCATTTGGCCACATGTATTTTCCTATGCCTGTTACAGTGTCATTTTTAATGGGACCCTCATATACAGTTCCGCTATTCCACTCGAGTCGTCCGTGTCCGTTTAACCTTCCGTTCAGAAAATCTCCTGTGTACTTTTTTCTGTAGCCATTTCTGAAAACCGCAGTACCCTTACCATTTGGCTTTCCGTTCAGGATTTCACCATGATAATCAAACCGCACCCCATATCCATCAATGCAGTTTGTTATCGTGTTTACATACGGAGTCACTGCAATTGCACTGTCGCATTTTTTTATCCAAAGTAATGCATGAACAGTGTCGGGAACAGAATCACATTTCATTGAAGACTTAAAATAATTTCGTGCATCTTCGAATAATCCACGGTTGAAATATGAAATTCCTCTCTGGAAATTATTTTCGTAACATTGCGAAAACGCTGATACAACCACGAATAATAAAAGAACCTGAATTAATAGACTTCGCAACATTTTGTTTAAATGAAATTGTTGTCAGCAAAAATAATTAAATATTTGTATTAAACCGGTAATTCCATCCGGAACTGTCAGTTGTTATTCACAAAAACATGTGGACATTTTTTTTCACAACGAATTGAATATTCAGTTATCTTTGAACCTAAAAAAATGCTTTCTGTCGAAGAACTGAACAAATTTTCATCTCAGGTGCGCCGC
>Ga0116152_10004720_pt1 | contig 10716 bp, 9 predicted proteins | sample AD_UKC119_MetaG_FD_89894 | JGI IMG/M metagenome (GOLD analysis project Ga0116152, IMG submission 89894) | Active sludge microbial communities of municipal wastewater-treating anaerobic digesters from Hong Kong - AD_UKC119_MetaG | ecosystem: Engineered > Bioreactor > Anaerobic > Digestate...
ATCCAGTGTTACAGCCACTACTCTTTCTACCCCGTTTGCCGCCAGGGACATGAGAAATCCTTTTTCCCATGGCTCCACCGAAATATCACCCCGAAGTGCCCCTACCTGGTCCCTGATATTTTTGATTCGGGTTTGCCATACAGAACGTTCAGCTGGTTTTATACCGGGCATGAATTGAACTATAAAGTTGTCAATGGAAGCATCTCCTTCCTGGAAAAGCATTGTTTCTACGGCCCTTACAGATTCTCTTACAAAAGGAGGCGGTTCATCCTGTGCTGATAAATTCATTGTCATAATTCCCACCAATGCCAGTGCCATTAATATCCTGCTTACCATTTTAATAAAAATTGTCATTAATAAATTATACTGCCTGGTAAGGTAAGAAGATACAATGGCAGCCCATATATCTTTTAACAATAATTAACCTTATTTAAACTTGTGATAACTGCAAAAGATGGGATCGTATATATTTTAAAGTTTGAATTATCTTTCCATAAGGTTTAGTAACACTGTTAACAGGAATAAAAAATATATGAAGAAATTCTTGATACCAATGCTTACAGTTTTATACTGTACCATAACTGCAAATGCACAGCGTCTGCCTGAATTCTCATTCTCCGGTAATGGTAACAAAAAAATTACTGTGGCCAACCTGCAGGCAAACAAACCCGTGATAGTATTCTTGTTTGATCCCTACTGCGACCATTGTGAGAAACAGGCCGAATGGATAAAAAAAGATTTAAAAAAATTTGATGGGATAAACTTGTTATGGGTCAGCACTGAATCACTGGATGATATAAATTCTTTTGCAAAAAGATATTTTCCAGCTGTATCAAATATAATTTTCTGTAGTGACCAGGATTTCATGTTTGATGATTGGTTCGGTTATTCGGAAGTACCTTCCATTTATGTATATGATAAGAACAGGAACCGGGTGGCTGCTTTTAAAAAGGAAACACCTGTGGAGGAGATGTTGAAGCCACTGAAATAAATAGTTTAATCTCCTCCTATTTGCTAATAAAAGAGTTTCAGTTGTTTTCTACTTTGAATCAACACCCGGAACGAATTCGCATAGACAGCATTAATTACAAAAAGAATTGTAACAGATATTTCCAGCTACAGCCCCAGCTTTCTTTTTATGGGTTCTGTTATATTCAGTGAGGGGTGATGGTAAATTATAATGTTTTTGTCAACTACGATAGCATGCCCTTTTTCCAACGCCGTATTTTTAATAGCCGCATTGAGTTTATCAAGAATAGGTTGCAGCCAATCATACCTTTTTTTATTCAATTGCTCCTGCATATCCATCTCGTACTGCTTTATTTCATTTTCCCGCTTCTTCAGCATTACCGCCTCTCTTTCCTGTTGTTGGGGACTTAGCAATCCTTTGTCTATTTTTTCCTGAATGGCCACATAATCCTTCTGCAACTGATCCACCATGGCCTGCCCTTTTTTTCCTAAATATTCCCGGAGGGCATCCATATTGGCTTCAGCCACCTTTACGTCCGGCATAGCTGCCAGCAGCTGTTCCGAAGCAGTTACACCAACAGAAGCATTACCACCACTGAAATTGCCTGTGCCGGCTGCAAGCCCGAGCTGTTTCTGCACCAGGTAAGTTATATTAAGGTTATCGCTGCCAAACAGTGCTACACCTTGCTCAAATACAAATTGCAGATGCTGCTGTTTTGCCACAACCGAAATAGCTGTATTAATCTTTTTGTAAATGGGTTGGAATAAACTGTTTCTTTTTTCAGTCAGTTGGCTTTCACTGTTTGCCTGTAAATTCAATATATCTTCCTGTTGCTTCCTAAACTTTTCCTCCTCAGCCTGCTGTTGTTGGGGGCTCAGTTCCCCTCTTTCCACTCTTTGAGTAATATCCAACAAATACTTCTGAAGCTGATCTGTTCTGGCTTTTATGTTGTCTAGTAACTTTTGCTGAAAAGCCGCCAGGTCATCATCTGCTTGTTTCACTTCCGGAAGCTTTGCTAACAATTCTGTTGAATTCACATAAGCGTTCATGGCCGTTCCGCCCCTGTAAGCATCCGGCTTTTCAACGGGTATGCCCAACCGGCTCCGTACCAGTGATTCGATATCATAAGCATCATCTGCATAAAGTATCGAATTAAAAACGGACACATCATATACAAGCCCGATTCCTTTTTCTGCAGCTACCTTATTAGTGGTCGTTATAACTCTATCAAATAAAGGTTGCAGCAGTTCGTTCCTTTTTACCTCCAGCTTCTGACTTACTTCCTTTTCATAATCAAGAATTTCCTGTCGCTTTTTTTCAAATGCTTCCTGCTGTTCTTGTTGTTTCAACGGGGACACATTTCCTGCCTCGAGTTCCTGTAAAAAACGGTTAGATTCATCCTGGAATTTTTTCACCATTTCCTGGCCTTTGTCAACCAGGATTTTCTGATAGGTTTCCAATTCTTTATCTGCATTCTTTACTTCAGGCATAGCTGCTACCACACTACCTAAAGGGAAAAAAGCAGCGCTTTGAGCCACCGACTTTGAACTTAAGGTTACTATCAGTATGCAGCTTGCAAGAAACCGGTAAATATTTTGCATAAAGGTGAATATCATCTAATATAACAAAATTCCTTTCGACAAACTCAGCATGGCAATACTATTCAGCCCAGGACATCACATATTCTTTATTCTCAATTTCCAAAGCCTGTTTGGTGAGCATTAATGGCCGGAAAGTATCTACCATTACCGCCAATTCCTTGGTTTCTTTGGCGCCTATGCTTTTTTGTACTGCCCCGGGATGCGGGCCATGCGGTATGCCGGCAGGGTGCAGGGTGATCATTCCTCTTGTTACATTCTTACGGCTCATAAAATCACCATCTACATAATACAGCACTTCATCACTATCAATATTACTATGATTATAAGGCGCCGGAATAGCATCGGGATGATAGTCGTACAACCGCGGCACAAAGGAACATACCACAAAAGCATTGGTCTCAAAAGTCTGGTGCACAGGTGGCGGCTGGTGTACCCGGCCGGTTATTGGTTCAAAATCATGAATAGAAAAAATATAAGGATAGCAGCAGCCGTCCCACCCGATAACATCAAAAGGATGGGTGCCGTAATGCAGACCATATAGTATTCCTTTCTTTTTGGCCTTGATAAGGAAATCGCCTTTTTCATCAGAGGTTTCCAGGTCCTGTGGCGGACGGATATCTCTTTCGCAGAAAGGCGAATGTTCCATCAATTGTCCATAGCGGCTCATATATCTTTTGGGAAACCGTAACGGCGTAAACGATTCAACAATAAAGAGCCGGTTATGCTCATCATTGAATTGAATCTGATATATAGTCCCTCTTGGCAATACAATATAATCGCCATAGCTGAATGGCAACTGGCCATACTGTGTATGCACTGTACCGCTGCCTTCATGTACAAAGATCATTTCATCCCCATCGGTGTTTTTGTAGAAATAATCTTTGGTGCCGGAAGTGGGAGCTGCCAGTACTATATGACAATCACTATTCACAAGCACAGGGATACGACTCTGCAGAAACTCACCACCGGGCTTGATATGAAAACCCTCAAAGCAGCGGTGCGACAACATTTTTTCTTCTGCAATTTGCGGACTCACATCTACCTGTGGTTCTGTTTTTATGATCTGTGTTGGCGGATAACAATGATAAAGTAATGAGTAATCATCGCTGAATCCCTCTGTCGAGAATAATTGTTCACTATACAATTCTCCATCCGGTCTGCGAAACTGAGTGTGACGTTTATGGGGGATATCTCCGAGTTTATAATAATATGGCATAATGTAAGTTTGTAGTTTATTGTTTGAAGTTAGTAGTTGGGAAAGTGAAAAGATTGATGCTTAATGCGAAACGCATAACGTTTCACGCAAATTAACAAAAGCATTTGGCGTTTAGCGTTCGGCATTAAGCGTTCAGGTAGATAATTCCAAAGTGGAGAGCAGAAATATATACTTCCACTTTCTTTTATCGATATGATATGTGAAATTGCGGTGAAATGGCATCAGCAATACATTCATTTATTCAAATTTAATCAATTCAATTGACAAGAATCGGGCTGCTATCTGATACACATGGTTTCCTGGATGAAAGAGTGTTTGATTATTTCAGCAACTGCGATGAAACAGACAGATATAATATAAAAATAATAATACTTAAAAAAACGGCTGATAAGAACATATAAAGGGTCTTATGTTCTTTTAATGCACAAATATTTTTTATTTTTAGGCTACCTATCAACGATCTAAAGAAAATACCACATACCCTTTGCAAAAATCAGTCCGACTTACCTAGCAGGTGTTTGTCTGCCTCCCCGTTATTGTGCCCGGCTTTGCAAGTTTCATTATACCATACTCACAGTCTTTTACAATCAAAATCTTTTTTATTACAGCGTAAGCAATTATATCTTTCAAACCATATGAACAAATTGAGAACCCCGGCAACAGCCGCTAAAATGTAAATCCTGTGAAAAAAATAGTTATCAATACCCTGCTTTTATTGACTGTTGCCTGTAAGAGCAATGAGAAGAAAACTGAACCGGTGATCCAGGCAGAACCGGAGAATAAAACAACTCCTGTGAAAACTAAAACAGTTATTCCCACTGCCACTGATTCACTGGTGCCTTATCCTGTGCTTACAGGCGAAAGCCTGGCACCGGAAGAAATGCAATATATCGGTCACCAGGAAAATAATGTCATCTGGTTCAACTCTGTAAAAGAGTTTAACGAAACGGACCCCAAAAAACTGGAGCTACTATATGGCCAGCCAATTCCGGATGTGGCAACACTGTATCGTTTGAAAAAAGAAAGAATGCTGGCAGGAAGAAAGAAATTCAGCAGTAATTATAAACCCATTCAACCTAAAGTGCCTGCCGGGTGGGAACAACCATTCTATATCGCTTACGATACAAGCCTTGCTGATGTAGTGTATCGCTATGGTGATATGGATAACCTGGGTTATGGATGGCCAACCGGTTTTGATCCTTTCTCAGGAGAAAATACACCGGTGCATGGTTTCCCTTTCTATCCCGAACCTAGTGACCCCGCCGGCACAGACAGGATCATGGTTATCTCGGGTTATGAATATAAAAAAACAGGAATTGCTTCTATTACCAACCGCACAGATGGATATACTTCAGCAACGAAGCGACCATATAACAATCCTGAGAAACTGAAACTGGAATATGACCTGAAAGGAAAAACAGTACAGCATGCCCTGCTCCAGATCTTTGTGGACGATTTTCAGTCTACTTCTTTTAAATCCAAATTCAGGGTGTGGTTAAATGGCAAAGAAGCAGTATGGATCAACAGTTACCTGAACGAACTGAAGCAGGGTGGCCCGATCGGTAAACTATTATCACTACAGGTGCTACCGGAGTTTATTCCCATGATACAAAGCGGTAAACTGGAAATACTGATCGACGGACCGGATACAGATGCAGGTGATGGTTTTGCTATTGACTTTGTGCAATTACTGATCAACCCGAAAGATATTGCTGTCTCACCTGTTAAAGGAAAAGTGCTGGATGCAAAAAGCAATAAACCAATTGCCGGTGCATTTATAAAAATCTCGGGAGCTTCCGAAACAGAATCTGATGCTGAAGGAAATTTCTCTGTAAACAATGTACCATGTGGAATGGTAGTGATACAGGCCGCCGGCCCCGGCTATAAAGGAAACAAAGTTGTAGAAAATGTTGTACAGGATAAATCAGCAACCGTTACCATTAAACTGGAACCTGAATCCGATAATGGCATGCAGACCCAACTGGAAGAAAAAGGAAAAGTGGAACTCTACGGTATTTATTTTGACAGTGATAAAGCCACACTAAAGCCTGAATCAGAAAATACATTGCAGCAGGTACTGGCACTGATCAACAATAAACCCGGTCAGCAATTAGAGATCGGCGGCCATACAGATTCACAGGGTGATGATGCCTATAATTTGCAACTCTCGGAAAAAAGAGCACAGGCGGTAGTGCAATGGTTGAAAAACCACACGACCAATGTATCCAACTTAAGCAGTAAAGGATACGGAGAAACAGAACCGGTGGCTGATAACAGTACTGAAACCGGCAGGGCCCTGAATCGCAGAGTGGAAATAAAACTTGTAAACAAATAAAAAAAGGAATGAAACTGACACACTACCTCGCAGCAGCTGCATTGGCATCTTTCATATTTGCCGGATGCGGCGGCCCGGATGAAAAAACCAAAGACAATGCCGGAACAATAAGCCCGGCGGGAAAAGAAACCACTGATACAAAAGAAAAACAGGAGAATGGTATCGACCTGGAACAAAAAGGAGATTATACCCGGTTGTACAGCATTACAGATGAATGCAAACTTTCCGCTGCAGAGCTGGCAGAAGCAATGGGTTTTTCTGCCGACAAAGTAACTGAAGGGGACAACCATGGGAAAGGTTATTGCACCTACATTGTTAGTTATCCTGATGGCAGCACCAATCGTATCAGCATCAGCGTAAATGATTTTCCACTGGAAAGGGTTCGCTATGAAATAAAGACCAACCTTAGCAGCAACCCCAGCCTGCTTAGTATCAGTACCTCAGGTGACACTTATATTTATAAGCATCTCAACCAGGGATTCCTGCAACTATACAATCCTGACCATTCCAACCTGGTCCGTGTGAGCTATGGTGGCCTTGCCAATTTCAAAGGATTGAATGATGATCAAAAGAAAGAACGCAGTGAAAATGCTTACAAAATCGTTGATTACCTCATCAAAAAATATCAAGACTGATTATGAAATCAAAACAAATCGTCCTGCTTTTCGGACTGCTGATCGCCGGCATGGCGCATAGTTTCGCACAGCCGTTTACATTAGACAAAAAACTGGCCCCGGTAAAACTGCAACTGGAAGAAAATAAAAAACTGAAAGGCGCCAAACTGGTCGGAGCCAAAGGCACTGCTAAAAAAGAAGGGCAATACTATTATGTAAAGGGACATTCCATGTTTCAGCCCGTTGATATTTTTCTTACCAGCAGTAATAATAAACCTGTGCAGATGGAAGTGGTGAAGAATAACTGGAACGATATTGTGAAGCAGGCTTCCACTGTTGATGCACAGGACGGCATTGCTGATATTAAAGTAAGGGCATATGGTGATTTTGGCATCCGGGTTTACAACGCAGACGATGAAGCTGCTGATTATTACCTTGTAGTATATGCAGGCCCCGAAGTTAAAAATGCACTGCCCTCGCCTTTTGTATCCGCAGATGAAACTGCGAAAAATAAAACTGTCACAAAAAATGATCAACCGGGGAATGATAGCGGAGCAGGTACAAAAGAAAAGTCTTCCTCATCCATGCTGCTGATCATTGGCGCAGTGATTGTAGTGTTACTCTTAGTGATTATTGCGCTGATACTGCGGAAGAAAAAAGGAGCCGGTATATTGTTGTTCTTTGTTTTTTCATCCATTTACCCCTCACAGGATGTATTAGCACAAGGCAGGGGAATTGTTATAACTGCAGGGCAACTCAATGATTTCCTTGCTGATGTTGCCGACAGTGAACATGCAAAAAAACTGAATGAGATATTTGAAAAGATCAAGAAATTACAGGAGCAGTCAACAAACGCAACAGAGATGCTGGAAGGCTATTTTGGTTTGGGTGATTGTATGAATATGCCCTCTCCTCCGGGCATGCCACAAATCCCTTCATTCTGCACTTCACTGGAAGGTACTTATATTGAAGCAGGAGGAGATAGTGGTAATGCCGGGCAGGCTTGCAGTGACTGTTTTACTGATTCAAGAACTAAATTCAATAATGCAAGATATAGCCTGGAACAACTCAGGATCATTTATAAATGCACTATTGATTTTTCCAAAAAAGCCATCTCCTTTGGTGATGATGCTTCCGGTGTACATGCAGTGGTAGGACTGACCTGGCAAAAACAAAGGGCCGAAATTGAGAAATCGGTGAAAGACCTGAAAGCAGCTTACGATAAAAAATATGCAGAGCTGTTGGGCAAGCTGCATGATAGCATGATAGATATGGCTATCTGTGAAGAAAAATTTGGTCTCCCTGATTGGTACGATCGGTTTGGGTACATGTTTTATGAATTTATAAAAGAAAAATACCGCCGGGATGATTAAGTCCCGCAACAAAAAAAATAAACCCTTCAGATATCCTGAGGGGTTTATTTTTATACCATGACAAGAATCGGTTTGATATCAGACACACATGGCTGGCTGGATGAAAAAGTGTTCGATTATTTCAGCAACTGCGATGAAATATGGCATGCAGGTGATATTGGAGATGAATTGTATAAAAGTGAAGCCTTTGATAAGCTGAAGAAGTTTAAACCATTTAAAGCGGTATATGGTAATATTGACGGGCAGGCCGTAAGGAGTGAATTCCCGGAACAACTTGTTTTTACCTGCGAAGAAGTGAAAGTGATGATGCGGCATATCGGGGGTTATCCTCCGAAATACAATCCTGCCACTAAAAAAGAATTAGCGATACACAAACCTCAATTATTTATTGATGGCCATTCGCATATTTTGAAGATCATGTATGATGATAAGATCGATTGCCTGCACATGAATCCCGGCGCTGCGGGTAAACAGGGATGGCATAAAGTGCGGACCATCATCCGCTTTGCTATTGACGGAAAAAATATCAGGGATTGTGAAGTGATAGAACTGGGGAAACGATGAAAAATTGATAAGCGGGAAATTGATGCTTATTTTTATTCATTAACTTGAAGCATTGAAACAACCCCGATGCTCAAACAGAATATTCCCATCCTCCGCATTTTTGATGTACAGAAAGCCAAAGAATTTTATATTGACTGGCTGGGTTTTGAAATAGAATTTGAACACCAGTTTGAACCCGACACTCCTTATTATATAGGCATTAAAAGAGAAGATATCCGTTTTCACCTGAGCGAACATCATGGTGATAGTGTGCCGGGTGTACGCATCTTTATCATTTGTACAGAGCTGAAACAATTCTTTGAAGAACTGCAATCAAGACCTTATAAATATTATCGTCCTTCCCTGCAGGAAACATTTTACGGTACCTGGCAGGTACATATACAGGATCCCTTTGGAAATGGATTATCCTTTAATGAATACAAAGACCCGGAATTAAATAACTAATCACAAAATATGAGATCATGCAAAATTCCCGTCGTGAATGGCTAAAAAAAAGTACTGTGGCAGCACTGGGGCTAGGTTTATCCCTTCGTTCCCTTGCCAATGAAGAAGGCCTGCTGCGCAACGATCCCCGCACAGCGGGAATGCTGAACCTGGGCTCCAATGAAAATCCTTATGGTATTTCGCCCAAAGCCAAAGAAGTGATCAAAGGATTGATCGGAGAATCGAACCGTTACCAATATAATGTGCCGGCCATCGGTAATTTCCGTAATGAACTGGCCGACCATTATGGTGTGACCCGTGAGCAGATCATTATTACACCCGGTTCAGGAGAAGGGCTGATACGTTTGGCCCGTTATTATGGACAAAGAGGAAATATTGTGACGGCAGACCCAACTTTCGCTACCCTCCCTTCAGTGGCTGAGAATATTGGCGCCAGGGTGATCAAAGTGCCGCTGACAACGGAGAAAGTGCATGACCTGGAAGCATTGAAATCGGCCATCAACAACGAAACATCATTAGTGTATCTCTGTAACCCGGCCAACCCAACAGCTACCATGCTGAGGCATGATGTTATCCGGGATTTTTGCCTGGAGGTATCAAAGAAAACAGCAGTACTGATAGATGAAGCTTATATTGACTACCTCACGGCGCCGGATAACCGCTCATTGGCATATCTTGTTGCAGACAATCCCAATATCATTGTTCTCCGCACTTTTTCCAAAATACATGCTATGGCAGGAATGCGTATCGGTTTCACCATTGCACACCCCACTCTTTCCAAAGCCTTGTATGAAACGGAATACCAGCGGTCCATGTTTGGCTGTGCTGTTCCTTCCATGGGCGCCGCACTAACCAGCCTGAAAGATGTAGCCCACCAGGATATGAGCCGGGAAAAGAATGCCATTGCCCGGGCTTATACTTATGACACCTTAAAGAAAATGGGTTACCTGATCTACCCTTCGCATACTAATTTCCTTTTCTTTAAACTGGCGGATTATAAAGGAGATTTTGCAGCCGATATGTTGAAAAAGAACATAGTGCTGCGTTCATCCGATTATACTGATGGCAAATGGTGCCGGGTAAGTGTGGGCACACTGGATGAAATGAAGCAGTTTATTGCGGAGATGCGGAAACTATAATCCTGGCAGCCAATGACGGCCGGCTCCTACCATGCGAAATGGCCATGGTATGGAAATTAAAATGATAAGCAAGGCCAGTCCATAGAATACAATGGCACGGCGATGCTTTACCGTATCATCTATTATCTTTTTAGCATAACTATAACCAATATGAATAAGGGCTATAGCAATCAGCATCCCGATCGTATGTTCGAATGCATAAAACCGAAGTACCGGGTCTTTCATCACGACACTCACTCCATTGCTTTGAATACTTTTTAAGCCCAACGGACCGGCAAACCACTGATACAGGCCGATCAGTAACATAATGTCAGCACATATCATAGCGAACATGCCCGCCTTACGATGGCCGGGAGTAAATGGCTTTCGCCTGTCGGCAAAGCTTTTATAGATAGCGATAAGTAATATGATAAGCAGCACCCAGCGTAACACACTATGCAGGTGTAAAAAGCCATTATAC
>Ga0116152_10004721_pt1 | contig 10715 bp, 10 predicted proteins | sample AD_UKC119_MetaG_FD_89894 | JGI IMG/M metagenome (GOLD analysis project Ga0116152, IMG submission 89894) | Active sludge microbial communities of municipal wastewater-treating anaerobic digesters from Hong Kong - AD_UKC119_MetaG | ecosystem: Engineered > Bioreactor > Anaerobic > Digestate...
ACGCCCAACCGCTTATGCCCGTGTTGCTCACCGACCTTCCCCTGCCCCAGCAGGAGGTGAGCGGTATGCTCCAGGTGGACGGCATGATCTGGATCTGCCTGGACAGTGGCAATCCCAACAAGCTCTATCAGGTGGATACGGTCAGCGGTGATGTGTTGCGTGAACTCGAACTGACCAACGCCTCCAATGTGGATTGGGAGGAGGTTACGACCGATGGCACCTGGGTCTACGTGGGTGACTTCGGCAACAACGCCGGTGCGCGCACCGACCTCCGTGTGTACCGCTTTCCGCTGGAGGCGCTTTCCGGTGTGAGCGACGCGGTCGTAGTGGATACCATCCGTTTCCAGTATGCGGACCAGAGTGACTTCACCCCGGTGCTGGACGGTACGAATTGGGATGCAGAGGCCTTCCTCGCCCTGGATGATTCGCTCTTCCTATTCACCAAGAACTGGGTGGATGAACGCACGCACCTCTACGCTCTTCCTGCGCTGCCCGGTGACCAGGTGGCGGTGCGTCGGGATGCCTTCGATACACAGGGCTTGATCACCGGTGTGGTGCGCAACGCCCAGGGCGATATCATCCTCCTCGGCCATTCACGCGAGAGCACCGCACCTTTCCTATGGACCATGCGGTCGCCCGTTGGCCATCTGTTCTTCGGCGGCAGCAACACCCGCCACCCTCTTACGGTAAGTCCCTTGCAGGCCGAGGCGGTCGCTCAGCTGGATGCCGGGCGTCTCCTTATCGGGAATGAACGCACCTTGGAACACGATCAGGCGCTTTGGACCGTGACACTTCCAGTTGGCGTGCGGCAGGCGGGAGCGACGCGCCCCGCGGTACGGATCTTTCCTGTTCCCGCCGACCGGCAGATCCGCGTGGAGGGAGCCGATCCGGGCCGATCAGCCCGTCTCCTCGATGTCCATGGAGCTGAGCTCGGCACGGTGGTCGTGGGTTCGGATGGGGTGGTCGACCTGCCTCTGCTGCCCGCGGGGGAATATCTGCTCGACCTGTCCGTACGCTCGGAGCGTAGCCGCCTGCCGCTGGTCATCGCGCGTTGACAAGGGAGCGGCAAGCGATGGATCATCAACGCGCATGCCGCGGCTTGTGCCGACCTTCGTACCATGAAGCGTTCGATACCGTGTGCGATCCTGTGCCTGCTGATGCTGGCTGGTTGTGGCGGTGATGGCGAGACCACCAAGCCCGCCATCGGTCCGATCACCGAGAGCGTATATGCCAGTGGTGTGGTGAAGGCGGCCGGGCAATACCAGGTCTATCCGGTCGCCACAGGGCAGGTCACCGAGGTCTTTGTGCGGGAAGGCGATACGGTGAAGGCGGGTGCGCCGCTGATCCGGATCGATGATCGGAGCACCACCGCATCCGCGCGCAGTGCATCGGCTCAGGTGCGGCTGCTGGAGGAGAGCGCCTCGGAGAACGGACCGGTGCTGGTGCAACTGCAGGGCACCTTGGAGCAGGCGCAGGACCGCTTCGCTGTGGACAGCGCGAACTACGAGCGGCAGAAGGCGTTGTGGTCGCAGCAGGTGGGCAGCAAGGTGGAGCTGGAGCAGCGTGAACTGGCCTACCGCACGAGCAAGGCGGCGGTGGTGCGTGCCGCGAAAGCGATCAAGGAGACCAGGGACCGGTTGCGTACCGAGCTGGCGGTGGCCCGGAACAACGCGGCCATCAGTGCAGCAGGCAACGACGACCGCACACCGTCCAGCTTGATCGATGGCGTGGTGTACGACCTGCTGGTGGAACCGGGAGAACTAGCAACACCTCAGAAGCCGGTCGCCGTGCTCGGCAGCGCGGATGATCTCTACCTGGAGCTGGAAGTGGACGAGAAGGACATCGCGCACATCCAGGTGGGGCAGGAGGTGACGGTGACCCTTGAGCTCTACGACGAGACGTTCCGTGCGGCAGTGACACGCATCATCCCCTTGATGGATCCACGGTCACGCACCTTCACCGTGGAGGCACGCTTCGCGGAGCGGCCGCCCAGGCTCTATCCGAACATCACGGCCGAGGCCAGCATCGTCCTGCAAAGGAAGGACCGCACCATGACCATTCCCGCCAGCTATCTGGTGGACGGCTCCAAGGTGCTCTTGGACGGGGAGCGGAAGCAGGAGGTGCGGATCGGCTTGCGTGATCTGGAGCGCGTGGAGGTACTCGAGGGGATCGACAGTACGACCGTGATCCATAAGCCATAGGGATGCGTCTGCTCATCAGCATCGCGATCACGATCCTGCGCGCCAAACTGAAGCAGAGCGTCGTGGCCGCCGTGGGCGTGATGTTCAGCATCACCATGTTCGTGACGCTGCTCGGCTTCATGAACGGCTTGAACGACCTGCTCGATGGGCTGATCCTGAACCGTACACCCCATATCCGGCTATACAATGAACTGAAGGCATCTCCGGAGCAGCCGGTGGCACGTGCCTGGCGGGAGAAGCACGATGCCGCGGACACCACCGTCCATCACTTCATCCGTTCGGTGAAGCCGAAGAGCGAGCTGCAGAAGCTGCGCAATGCGCTGGGCATCATGCGCACCCTGGAGAAGGATCCACGGGTACTGGATGTCACGCCGCGGCTGGTCGCCCAGGTCTTCTTCAACGTGGGAACCACGGACCTCAACGCGCAGATCAGCGGCATCGAGGTGGAGCAGGAGGTACGTTACTACATGTTCGCGGACTACCTCGTGGAGGGGGAGGCGCGTGACCTGGCCACCGGCAACAATGCGGTGGTGCTGGGTAAGGGCCTGGCGGACATGATGGCGGCGAACATCGGCGACGTGGTGCAGGTGACCACGGCAGTAGGTGATCGCGCGCTTCTGCGGGTGACCGGCATTTTCCAGAGCGGGATCGCCGACTACGACAAGGTGCAGTGCTACGCCAGCATCCGCACCGTGCAGGAACTGCTGGGTAGGCCCGGGAGCTACCTGACGGATATCAATGTGAAGCTGAAGGACATCGGCCAGGCGCCGGCCATGGCGCGGGAACTGGCGCAGCGCTTTGATGTGGACGCATTGGACATCGAGACCGCGAACGCGCAGTTCGAGACCGGCACACAGGTACGCAACATCATCAGCTACGCGGTGGGCGTCGTCCTGCTCGTGGTCTCCGGCTTCGGGATCTACAACATCCTGAACATGCTCATTTACGAGAAGCTGGACTCCATCGCGATCTTGAAGGCCACCGGATTCAGCGGTGGTGATGTGCGCCGCATCTTCCTTGCCCTGAGCATGGTCATCGGCGCGGTGGGTGCGGTCGGCGGTCTGCTATTCGGCTTCATCATGCAGCACATCATCGACAACATCCCCTTCGTCACCCAGGCGCTACCTACGGTGAGCACCTTCCCGATCGATTACGACCCCAAGTACTACCTCATCGCGGTCACCTTCGCATTGCTCACCACCTGGGTCGCAGGTTGGTTCCCGGCACGCAAGGCCGCGGAGGTCGATCCCGTGGAGATCATTCGTGGAAAATGAGCAACACCAATGCGCTGGAGGTGGTGAAGGTGAACAAGTCCTTCCATGACCCGGTCACCGTGCCGGTCCTGAAGGATGTATCGCTGGAGGTCAAGCGCGGCGAGTTCGTGAGCGTGACCGGCAAGAGCGGCTGCGGGAAGAGCACCCTGCTCTACATCCTGAGCACCATGGACACGGACTATACGGGGGAGGTCCTCATCGATGGGGAGGCCACCGCAGGCGCGGACAAGGGTCGGCTGGCTCGGATCCGGAACGAGAAGATCGGATTCGTGTTCCAGTTCCACTACTTGTTGCCGGAGTTCAGTGTGCTGCGGAACGTGATGTTGCCGGGGCTGAAGCTGGGTCGTAAGAGCGCGGCCGAGGTGGAGGCCGATGCCATGGACCGGTTGCGGCAGTTGGACATGGCCGACCAGGCTTTAAAGATGGCGAACCAGCTCAGTGGCGGCCAGAAGCAGCGCGTGGCCATCGCCAGGGCACTGATCAATGATCCGCTCATCATCATGGGCGACGAACCCACCGGGAACCTGGACAAGAAGAACTCGGAGATCGTCTTCAGCATCTTCGATCACATCGCCACCGAGCACAAGCGCAGCCTGCTCATCGTCACCCACGATGTCGACTTCGCTGCGCGCACGCATCGCAACATCGAGATGGAGGACGGACGGGTGTTGAGATGAAGGGTATATTGTTCTTCCGTTCACCAATACACCTCGTACCATGAACACGGCAACGAACACTCGACCGATCGACGCACGGTGGTATTGGGTGGCTGTGGTGGCCTCGTTGGTCGCCTTGGTCATCGATCTCACCGATCATCAGGTCACGAAGACGATCGGCACCGCCGGCGTAGTGCTCGGCTTCATCGGGCTTGCACTTTGGCGTACCACGGGTCGGCGCGTGTTCAACGGAATGGCGGTGGTCGGCTTCCTGCTGTTCATCGGGCTCACCGTTTATCGGCTTGCGCTGCATCAAGGTTGGATCGGATAATGGCCAGGCACCGAACGCGAAGAGGCCCCGTCCCCGGGGCCTCTCGTGTTCCTTCCGCGCAGCGTTGATCACGCCCGCTGCCGACTGGGCAGTGGCGATACCCTCCCGGGCAGGAGCCAGGTGATCAGCGCAACGGCACCTTGCTCAGGGCACGTCGGGTTCAGGCAGCGGAAGCAGGGATCGTTCATGTCGAAGCGAAGGTGTGGCGCGGACGTTCCAGCAAGATGATGCGAACATCAACATGTTGTATCAGCAGGTGCGACTTGTCCACGGTCCTTCAACAAGGGCGGTGCAGCGGATCAGCACGATGGCTGATCAACGGCATGAACGGACAGAGCGGATACCTGTCGGGTACCCGCTCCGCGCGATGACGAAGATCCGTAAGGTCAGCGCAGATTGAGCTGCAGGGTCTGCAGGTGATCGGAGCCGGAGAGCACTTCCACGCGGTACGCGCCTGGTTTCAGCCGTTCCGTGGTCCTGAAGCGGAGATCGACATGTGATGTGGGATGCTTGGCCACCGGACTGGCCATGCCGCTTGTGCTCGCAGTGGCATCAGCGGGTATCCCACCGGTGGACACCACGGGCTCGCCTCCATCGAACACCGATCCATCCGGCGCTATGATGCGATAGTTCGCTTCGCGGGCCAGCGCTTCTGGAAGATCGAAGGCCATCCGTACCTCCCTGGTGCGACGGGCCACCACGGTGAGCCTTCCCTTTCTGCCCTTCGTCGCATCCAAGCCGGCGTTGTCCACCATGAGGGCGGCGGCCTCCCGTTGCTCGAGCCGTGCGGCCAGGACATCGCGATCGGCGATGGCGCGATCGGCCGTGGTACGGAGCTCGATCTCGTTGGCGCGGGCGCGGTCCAGTTCATCCCGCAGCTGTTGTGCTGCCTCGCGCAGTTCCGCCAGTTCGGCGTTGCGTCGCGAGCTGTGGTCCGCGGCCCTTTCCAGGGACTCGGCACGGGCAAGGGTCTCGTTCAGCCGCTGTTCCATCGCAGTGATGGTCTCTTGTGCGACGGCACCTTGCTGGCGCGTCCGCTCAAGAAGTGCCGTCGCCTCAAGCAGTTTCACCTGCATCAGTTGTTGACCGGATCGCGCCCGTTCAGCGTTGTTCCTTTCGGTGGTCATCTCCGCTTCCAGTTCCTCGCGTTGCAAATGGAGGTGGATGGTGCTTCCAACGGCGGACGACCCGATCAATACAAGAGCGGCCATTGCCAGCCTCTTGTTCCTTCCCTTCCTTCCCTGTGTGGACATGTGCATGGTTTTGGCCGTCATACGTGGCCCTTCGCCATGAACGTTGTGCTTTTCGAGGGAAAAAGAAGTGAAGATCGTCAGGCTGTCTCAGCCTTGCGGAGATGAACGGTGAAGGTGGTCCCGGATCCCAACGAGGAACTCACCTCGATCCCGCCATCATGCAGGTCCACGACACGCTTCACCAATGAAAGGCCGATCCCATGGCCCTTTGCCCCTCCGGTGTTCCGTGCCCGATAGAAGTTCTCAAAGATCCGCTCGTGGTCCTCCGGTGCTATCCCTACACCGTGGTCCTCCACCACCAACCGCACCATGGTCCCACTCCCGTTCAAGGATACGAGCGCCCGGTTGTCACTCGAGTACTTGCATGCGTTCTCCAACAGGTTCACGACGACCGAACGCAACAGCGCTTCATTCCCCTTCACGGTGATGTCGTCCGCCTCCTCCACTTCATCAATGATCACGTCCACCCGGTTGGCGGGGTCGGTCCGCATCGCCTCCGAACGCGCGGCCCAGACCACTTCATCCATCCGCACCGGTGCGAAGGTCATGGCCGCGGAAGCCGTTTCGGCCTGGGCCATCAGCAGCAGGCGATCGCTCAGCCGGTTGAGCGCCTGCATGTCCTCCACCACGGAACGCACCACGGCGCGGTACTCCTCTCCGGTCCGTTCCTTGAGCAGCAGCACCTCCAGTTGTCCGGAGATCGCCGTGAGCGGTGTGCGCATCTCATGGGAGGCATTGCCGATGAAGTTCTTCTGCACGTGGAAGGCGGTCTGGAGGCGTTCCAACAGGTCGTTGAACGATGCGGCGAGTTGAGCGATCTCGTCAGACCCCGCACCCATCTTGATCCGTTTGCCGAGGTCCGATGCCCCGATCCCCTGCAGGTCCACGACCAGGCGTTGCAATGGCGAAAGCGCCCGCCGCGCATACACGCGACCAACGAGGAACATCAACAACAATCCCGTGAGGAAGGTGGCGACCATCACGCGCGCCTGGTTCCGCAGTTTGCGCCGGCCGTAGATGTCCCTTCCGGAAGCGACCACCACATACCGCCGGGCCTCATCTTCGAATTCGAAGGCGAGCATCTCGCGTTCCTCGACCATCCGTTTGACCCTGCCGTTGGCGCGAACGCTGTCCAGCATGGCCGGTTCGATGGCCATGAGACCCGCGTTCCCGCCCAGGTGGAGCAGTTCCACGTTGGCCTCATCGAAGATGGTGATCTCCTCTTCGGGCAGGCGAACGGGACTTTTCCCTTCCATGATGCGGAGGAGCTTGTCATCCACTTGTTCCACCTGGATGAGCAGTTTCGCCGCGTTCACGCCGCGGTCGTGCAGGCGGCTGAGGAATTCGTCCTGCCGGAAGTCCGCGGCCCGCAGGTACACCACGGCGAAGGCCACACCAAGGGTGAGCGAAGCCAGGACCACGAATTGCACCGCGAGCCGCGTGCGTATGGTCATGGTCTGTCCGTAAGGATGTACCCCATGCCGACCCGGTTGTGGATAAGCTTCGGCTCGAAATCACGATCCACCTTCTTGCGGAGCAACTTGATGTAGGCCTCCACCACATTGGTCCCGGTATCGAAGTCGATATCCCAGACGCGCTCACTGATCAGGGCGCGGGAGAGCAGGCGTTCCGGGTTGCGCATGAAGAGTTCGAGCAGGGCGTATTCCTTCGCCGTCAATTGGATGCGCTGTCCGCTGCGGGAGGCCTCCTTCTTCACCAGGTCCAGTTCGAGGTTCGCGTAGGAGAGCGTTTCCGTGGCCTCGGGAGGCACGGAACCACGCCGCGACAGGGAGCGCACCCGAGCAAGCAGCTCCTGGAATTCGAACGGTTTGACCAGGTAATCATCGGCACCGGCATCCAGTCCGGCCACCTTGTCATCTGTGGTGCCCAGGGCGGTGAGCATGAGGATAGGGGTGCTGTCGCCAGCCTGCCGGATCGCCCTGCACACCTCCACACCGTTCAGGCCGGGAAGGAGCACGTCCAGCATGATCAGGTCGAAGGTCCCATCGATGGCCAGACGTTTGCCCGTGAGGCCGTCCACAGCGCTCATCACCTGATGGCCACTTTCCTCCAACCCTTGTTTGAGGAAGGCTGCCACCTTGGGTTCGTCCTCCACGACCAGGATACGCATGTTCAAATCTAGGCTCATCGGCGGTGTGATGCGCAGGGTGGACCAAATGACCGGAAGCAATGAAGAGGGCCCGTCCCCGAGCCCTCTTCCGCGGTCCTTGGAACACCGCCCGATCGGATCCCCCTAACCTTCGTTCAGGATCCGGTCCTCCCAAACCGATCGAGCGCCGTTGCCGCCGGTCGACCTATCGTATCGCGGTGTTCCTCAATGAACCGAACTCCTACTTCCTTGACCGCGACAAAAGTCCAGGGCGGGAATGAAGAGGGCTGGATAGCGGGGTGAAAAGACCGTGAAATCGATCATCGGCGTCGGTCCCGGGGTGATGCCGAACTTCGCACCATGACCATGCGTTACCGTCGCCTCGGCACTTCCGGCCTTCAGGTATCCGAACTGTCACTGGGCTCATGGCTCACCTTCGGGAAGCAGGTGGGGGATGATACCGCGGCGGATCTGATGAAGCTGGCCTACGACAATGGGGTCAACTTCTTCGATAATGCCGAGATCTATTCGCGCGGCGAGAGCGAGCGCGTGATGGGTCGCATCCTCAAGAGGATGGAGTGGCCGCGTGATACATGGGTCGTCAGCAGCAAGGCCTTCTTCGGTGCGGGCGGCAAGTTGCCCACCCAGCTCGGGTTGCACCGGAAGCACCTGGTCGAAGCCTGCCACGCCGCGCTCCAACGCCTGCAGGTGGACTACCTCGATCTCTACTTCTGCCACCGCCCCGACCCGAACACGCCGATCAGTGAAACGGTATGGGCCATGCACCAGCTGATCATGCAGGGCAAGGTCCTGTACTGGGGCACCAGCGAATGGAGCGCCGAAGGGATCGCCGAGGCCCATGCGGTGGCGGAGCGGCACCACCTGATAGCCCCGGTGATGGAACAGCCACAGTACAACCTGTTCCATCGGGACAAGGTGGAGCGGGAGTTCGCAGCCTTGTACGACACCGTTGGACTCGGAACCACCATCTGGAGCCCGCTGGCAAGTGGTGTGCTCACCGGCAAGCACAGCCTGGAGGGTGATGCTTCATCCCGACTCCGCATGGCCGGTCTTGACTGGCTGCGTGAACGGGAGTTGAACGAAGCGCGCCTCCGCATCGTCGACCGGTTGAAAGCCATCGCCGAGGGGATGGGCCTCTCCTTGCCCGTCTTCGCGATCGCCTGGTGTTTGAAGAACCCGCGCGTGAGCACGGTGATCCTGGGTGCGAGCCGGACCGGGCAGCTCGAGGAGAACCTTAAGGCCGTGGAGGCGCAGGACCTGTTCACCCCTGCGGTGATGCGTGATGTCGAGAACACCCTGAAGGAGTGATCGACCGCTTACGTGTTCGTTGGGGGTGGTGGCGGGCTGCCGCGCGGATGTTCGGTATCCTCCTGCTCACCCTTCCCTTCCCCGCACGTGCACAGGTGGCCGAAGACAAGCTCGGTGCCTGGTACATGGCCTTCTGGCGGGTCGATACGCTCATCGGAAGGTTCGGCCTGCAAGGTGATGTGCAGTTCAGGAACTGGGACCTGGGCGGTGACCTGGAGCAATTGTTGTTGCGCGGGGGCATCACCTACCTTCCCAAGGGGTTCAATGCCACCTTCACGCTGGGCTATGCACACGTCACCAGCGGTGTTCCCGGAGCCGCTCGTGCCACCACTGCAGAGCATCGCTTCTATCAGGAAGCACTGCTGCCGCACCATCCAGGTGGTCGCATTTTCCTGACCCATCGCTTCCGGTTGGAGGAGCGTTCGGTGCAGGACCAGGACCTGCGCACGAGGGTGCGGTATGCGCTCTTCCTCAACATCCCCATCACAGGTCCACGAATGGCGCCGAAGGCAACCTACTTCGCCCTGTACAACGAACTTTTCGTGAACGGTGAACGCGACATCGGTGATGGACGGACGGTGGAGATCTTCGATCGCGACCGGGCCTACGCGGCACTTGGCCGGGTGTGTGGTGCGCATGTGCGTGTGCAGGCGGGTGCAATGCTCCAGAGCACCGCCTCGTGGCGCAAGACGCAGCTCCAGCTCAGCGTGCACCTGGCCTACTGAGCGGAGCGTGGGCCGTGCACGCCGGGTCTCCGAGACCTTACCTTGCATCCGATGAGTTCAGCACCTGTACAACGGGATACCACGATCGCCACCTTGCATCGCGTTGCGCCGTACCTGCTGGAGGTGGTGTACAAGCCGGGCTGTTTCCTGAGCACGAGCGGTCTTGGAGAAGTGGCGCAGGTGCGTCGCTCCCTGATGGGGACATCACCACATGCGATGTTGAGCCTCATTCCGGAGGATTCGGACTTCGAATTGGGTGCGATCCAGGTGGACCACCTTTCCAAGGATAGGGAGAAGGGCGTGCTGCTCGCGATCGCCATTGTGACGCGTGCCAACATGATCGAGATGATGCTGAAGCTGTACTTCAGTTACTACCCATGGCTGAACCGGATCCTGGTAACGGACAACGAGAAGGAGGCTCGGAGCTGGATCGCGGGCCAGTTGCGGGAGCTGCGGATACAGGGAGCGTGAAGGGCTGTCTGGCCGGAACCAGCTCCATGTTACGCGCCTCGCTGGTCGCTTGCGGCGTGCTACTTACGGGCACCATTCCCGCCCAGCTCGACAGCCTGCGACGCGTGGCCGATGCCCTGCCGAACGACACCTCGCGGCTCCCGGTGCTCACCGACATGCTGCGGCAGACCGTGTTCACCCGCCCGGACACCGCACTGGTGATCTGCGGGAGCTACCTCGCCATCGCGCAACGCAGCGGAGATCCCGTGGAGATCGGCAAGGCGCACAACTTCACCGGCATGTGCCGCACGGTGCAGGGGCGACCGGCCAAGGCGCTCAACGAATACCTGCTCGCCCTGCGCTCCTTCGAACGAGGCGATGACCCT
>Ga0116152_10004722_pt1 | contig 10715 bp, 9 predicted proteins | sample AD_UKC119_MetaG_FD_89894 | JGI IMG/M metagenome (GOLD analysis project Ga0116152, IMG submission 89894) | Active sludge microbial communities of municipal wastewater-treating anaerobic digesters from Hong Kong - AD_UKC119_MetaG | ecosystem: Engineered > Bioreactor > Anaerobic > Digestate...
ACACCGAGATCAAGCGCGCACAGGAACGGGGTCTGGCCGGCTACCCGGTCTTCACGCGCAAGTGCAACACCGATGTGTCGTATCTGGCCTGTGCACAGCTGCTCGAGGCCAACAGCGAGCGTGTCTTCCCACAGTTCGCCACGCACAATGCCCACACTGTCGCCTACATCGCGCAGCTGTTCGACAACCAGGTGACGCGCTTCGAGTTTCAGCGCCTGCACGGCATGGGCGAAGAGCTGTACCAGCCGGTGGTCGCTGGCGTCTGGGGCCGCTATGCCTGCCGCGTCTATGCGCCCGTGGGCGCGCACGAAGACCTGCTGCCGTATCTGGTGCGACGGCTGCTGGAGAACGGTGCCAACACCTCGTTCGTCAATCGCATCGTCGACGCGGCGCTGCCAGCCGAGGAAGTTGTCGCGGATCCGGTGGCGGAACTCGACGGCCTGGAGCGCGCGCCGCATCCGCGCATTCCTATTCCAGCTGCGCTGTTCGGTACCGAGCGGCGCAACTCGGCTGGCGTCAATCTCACCGATGGCGCCGTGCTGGATTCGTTGTTAGCCGATTGCGCGCGAGAAAGTGCGCAATCCTGGCGCGCCGCGCCGCTGATCGAGGGCCGCGAGCTGCGGGGTATCAGCGCGACGATTCGTAATCCGGCGCGTCGCGATGAAACCGTGGGTTCCGTGGTCGTGGCGGACGAGGACGCCGTCGCAAGAGCCATCACGAGCGCAGCGGCGGCGGCACCGGCCTGGGACCGCCTTGGCGGCGAACGCCGGGCTGCGGTTCTGGAACGCGCCGCGGACAGTTTCGAGGCGCGCACGGCTGCACTCGTGGCACGTTGCGTGCGGGAAGCGGGCAAGACCTTGCCGGATGCGATTGCCGAGGTGCGCGAGGCGGTGGATTTCCTGCGCTACTATGCGGTGCTCGCTCGCCGCGAGTTCTCGCACGAACTGACGCTGCCGGGTCCGACGGGCGAGCGCAACGTGTTGCGACTACGCGGTCGCGGTGTGTTTGGCTGCATCAGCCCCTGGAACTTTCCGCTTGCGATCTTCACGGGGCAGGTTGCCGCTGCGCTGGCAGCGGGCAACGCCGTGCTGGCCAAGCCGGCGGAGCAGACCCCACTGACCGCTGCGATGGCTGTGCATCTTCTGTTGGCGGCGGGCGTGCCTGCCGAGGTCTTGCATTTCCTGCCGGGTGACGGCGCGGTGGTAGGTGCGGCGATCAGTAGCGACCCGCGCGTCGCCGGAATCGCATTCACGGGTTCTACCGAGACGGCGCGTCTGATCGAGCGTGCGCTCGCGGCACGTCCGGGGCCGATCGCCACCTTGATCGCCGAAACCGGCGGGCTGAATGCGATGATCGTCGACAGCTCGGCGTTGGCGGAACAAGTGGTGCTGGATGTTGTCAGCTCCGGCTTCAACAGCGCGGGGCAGCGGTGCTCGGCGCTGCGTCTGTTAGTCATTCAGGATGAGATCGCAGACCGGGTGCAGACGCTGCTGGCCGGCTATATGCAGGAGCTGACGGTCGGCGATCCCATGGCGCTGGCTACGGACATCGGCCCGGTCATCGATTCGGAGGCGCTGACGATGCTCGAGGCGTATGCCGCGAAGACAGCGACCAGCGCGCGCTGGCGACAACGTGTGGACACGAGCACGTCGGGCGCGGGACTGTTCTTCGGTCCACTGGCCGTCGAAATCGAGCGCATCGATCAGCTGCAACGCGAGGTCTTTGGCCCTATCGTGCATCTGGTGCGATATCGGCCCGAGGATCTCGACGCCGTCGTCGATGCGATCAATTCGCTGGGCTACGGTCTGACGCTCGGCATCCACACGCGCATCGACGGGCTGGCGCAGCGCATCGCGCGCCGTGCGCGCGTCGGCAATGTCTACATCAATCGCAACATGATAGGCGCTGCAGTGGGTGTGCAGCCGTTCGGCGGCTGCGGGCTGTCGGGCACAGGCCCCAAGGCCGGCGGGCCACACTATCTGCACCGTTTTGCGACCGAGCAGACGATCACCACCAACACGGCGGCCATCGGTGGCAACGCCGGGCTGTTGTCCTTGTCGAGCCGCTGACCGCCATGGCGCTATCCATTTTCGACGTCTTCAAGATCGGTGTAGGCCCGTCCAGCTCGCATACGATGGGGCCGATGAGTGCGGCGCGCGCGTTCGTGCGGGACCTTGCCGAGCGTGGTCTGCTGGCTAACACCACCAGCGTCGCCGTGCGGCTCTATGGATCGCTCGCCTTGACTGGGCGCGGTCATGCAACCGATCGTGCCATTTTGTTAGGCTTGGAAGGCCATGACCCCCAGACGATCGAGCCGGAAGCGATGGAGCAGACGATCCAGCGCATCCGCAGTTCGCAGCGGCTGAAGCTGGCCGGCAGTCATGAGATCGACTTCGACGAACCCATGCAGCTCTTGTGGATGCAGTCCGAGCGGTTGCCAAGACACACCAACGGCATGCGCTTCACGGCGCTCGCGGCGGATGGTCGCGCGCTGCTGGAGGACGACTATTACTCCCTAGGCGGCGGGTTCGTCGTCCGGGGCGAGGATGACGGCGCCGCCAGTGCTGACGCCTCGCAACCTGCGCCGCCCTACGACTTCGAATCGGGCGAGCGGCTGCTGCAAATGTGTCGGGAGCAGGGGCTCGATATATTCGAACTGGTACTGGCCAATGAGCGAACCTGGCGAGATGAGCGTGAGATCCGCGCCAGACTCGAACAGATCTGGGCTGTGATGCAGCAGTGCGTGCAACGCGGCTTTGCGCAGCAGGGCGTGCTGCCGGGGTCGCTCAAGGTCCGACGGCGTGCGCCGAAACTGCATCGCATGCTGGCCGAGAGTCAGACCTCGCGGCCGCTGGATGTAATGGATTGGGTCAATGCCTTTGCGTTGGCGGTCAACGAGGAGAATGCTGCCGGCGGTCGCGTGGTGACTGCCCCTACCAACGGTGCGGCTGGCATCATTCCCGCGGTCCTGCACTACTATCGGCAGTTCGAGCCCGGTGCGAACGATGAAGGCGTGCGCCGCTTTCTGCTGACGGCCGGCGCGATCGGCATGCTGTACAAGCGCAACGCGTCCATATCGGGTGCGGAGATGGGCTGTCAGGGGGAGGTCGGTGTCGCGTGCTCGATGGCGGCGGCCGGGTTGGTAGCCGCTCTGCATGGCAGCAACGAACAGGTGGAGAACGCCGCCGAGATCGGCATGGAGCACAATCTGGGGCTCACTTGCGATCCGGTGGCAGGACTCGTGCAGATCCCGTGCATCGAGCGCAATGCGATGGGCGCGGTCAAGGCGATCAATGCCGCGCGTCTGGCGATGCGCGGTGATGGCAGTCACAAGGTATCGCTCGATCAGGTGATCGCGACCATGCGCCAGACCGGCGAGGACATGCGCACGATCTACAAGGAAACCTCGCAGGGCGGCCTGGCCGTCAACGTTCCCGAGTGTTAGTGATCAGCCGTCTGCGGTTTGCTGGCGAATTTTGAGTCCGTCTGGCGTCACCCAGCGTTCCAGCAGTTCCATCGCTCCCTGCAGTGCGAGCGCCAGCACCGCTGCCGGAATGGCGCCTTCCAGGATGAGCCGCGTGGAACGCAAGCGTATACCCGTGATGATCGGCTGCCCGTAGCCGCCTGCGCCGATGATGGCGCCGAGCGTGGCCAGGCCCACCGCGATCACGGCCGCCGTCTTGATGCCGGCCATGATCGTGGGCAGCGCCAGCGGCAATTCGATGCGACGCAAGCGAGCAGCGCGGGTGAGCCCCAGGGCATCCGCGCTGTCCAGCAGGCTGGCCGGGATGCCGGCAAGTCCAGCGTGGGTATTGCGCACGATCGGCAACAGCGAATAGAGAAACAGCGCCGCGATCGTGGGGGCCGCGCCGATGCCGAGCAGCGGGATCAGCAGCACGAACAAAGCAAGACTCGGGATCGTCTGTAACAGCCCCGTTACGCTCGTAATGATCGTCCCCAGACGGGCACTGCGGGCGGCCGCAATGCCGAGCGGCAGCGCCACCAGCAGCGCTGCCGCCATGGCAATGCCGACGAGGTACAGATGTTCGAGCGTGCGCGCCCACAGGCGAGCCACCAGGCCAGGCTGCACCACGGCTTCGTTCTGCAGGCCGAGTCGCTCGTTCAGGAACGCCGCGGCGACCGCGCGTTCGGGTCGACCCTCGAGCTGCACCGCGCTGTTCATCGCCCGCATGTCGTCGGTCGAGATCATACCGGCCAACTTCACCAGTGCAGCGATTGCGGCAGGCTCCAGTGACTGGCGGTACAGAAACACCGCCTCGTAAGACGGAAAGAAATCCCGATCGTCGCGGAGCAGCTTGAGTGACAAGGACTCGATCTGCGGGTCGGTGGTGTAAGCGTCGATGGCGTCCACTTGTCGTGAGGCGAGTGCTTCATAGGCCAGGTCGTGGTCCAGCCCGCGCGGCCGCTGCGGCAGCTCGTAGGCTGCCGCTAGTGCGCGCCAGCCGTCGGCGCGGTCGACGAATTCGTTCGAGAGCGCGACGCGAAGACTGGGATGGCGAGCCAGATCCGTGATCGAGCGGATGCCGAGCTCGGTTGCCTGATCAGCACGCATGGCGATGGCATAGCTGTTCTCGAAGCCGAGCGAGCGTGTCATCCCAACACCGTAGCGTGCGAGTGCGGCCGGCAGCGCGCTGTCATCAGCCAGCTGTTCGCTAGCGAGAATTTCGAAGCGCAGCGTACCGGTGTAATCGGGATACACGTCGATCGCGCCGGCCAGCAGTGCTTCCCAAAGAATGCGCGTGCCGCCCAATTGTCGGCGGTGCTCGGCACTCAGTCCGGCATCGACCAGTGACTGCTGCGCCAGATCGCCAACGATCACGCTCTCGGTGAAGTTCTTCGAGCCAATCGTAATATCGGCGGAGCGCGCCGTTGGCGCCAGAATCAACAAGCAGCAGGCAAGCAATGCGCGTTGCGGCCCGTTCACAGCGTCCGCTCCGCCGCGATGAACTCACTGACGAATGGCTCGGCGGGCGCTTGCTCCAACTCGTCGTAGCTGCCTTGTTGCACGATGCGTCCGCGCCGCATCAAGACGATATGACCGGCGAAAAACCGCGCTTCACGCAAGCTGTGCGTGACGAGGATCACCGTCTTCGACAAGCGTGAGAAGATCCGACGCAGCTCCTGGGCGAGCCGCGCGCGCGTGATTGGGTCGAGGGCAGAGAGCGGTTCGTCCAGCAACACGACCTCGGGATCGAGCATCAGCGCGCGCATGATGCTGACCCGCTGCCGCTGACCGCCGGAGAGCTCGGCGGGGAAGCGCGCCATGGGCGCCTCCGGCAGACCCACGATCTCGGCAAGTTCGGCCGAGCGTGCGGCGATCTGGTCCGCTGGCCAGCCGAGTTCACGCGCCATCAGTGTGACATTCTCTGCTGCAGTGAGATGCGGGAACAGGCCACCGTCCTGAATCACATAGCCGAGCTTCAAGCGCACCGCGCGCCAGTCCACTACGGGTGCTTCGGCGAATCTGACAGTACCGTTCGCAGGAATCAGGCCAGCCAGTACGCGCAGCAGGGTGGACTTGCCAGAGCCACTCGGGCCAACGAGCGCGGTCGTCGCACTGGGGACGAAGCGAATGTCCGTGGGCTGCAGCGCGGTCGTTGCGCCGAACTTCACCGAGGCTTGTACTAACGAGAACAGTGGACCTATCCCTGTTCCGAGCTCAATCCAGGCGGGTTGGGCAATCGTAACGCGCGTCGTGTACGGGCGCGCGGCTGATATCTGCCCAGCGTTCGGCAGCGACTCTGATCGTCAGTAGACCACCGGTTGGTAGATCGGAGGGTGCCACGGCTAGCGCCAGCTGGCGCCCGAGTGCCGACAGCCCAGGGTTGTGGCCGACGACCAATATGTGCTGGGCCGCATCGGGACAAAGTCCGAGCGCGTCGAGCAGCACTTCCGGTTCGGCGAGGTAGAGTGACTCATCCAGTCGCAGCGCAAGACGTGCGAGCGCCAGGTGGCGCATGACACAGTCGGCTGTTTGGCGTGTGCGTACGGCGGGGCTGACCAGCAACAGATCCGGTAGTGGTGTGGTGTCGGCCAGCCGCTGCGCTGCATCCGCCGCCTCGCTGTGGCCGCGACGGTCCAACTGTCGCTCGCGGTCGCTCGCGCCGGCACGCACTGGCTCTGCTTGTGCGTGGCGCAGCAGCGTCAGTCGTCGCAGTGTCGAGGCGCTCGTCACGGCGCCTGCACCTCGATCCGCTCGCCTTGCTGACGGACTGCGAATGTCTTTAGAGGCTCGTACGCTGGCGGCGTCAACGCCGCGCCGGTGCGCAGACAGAAACGCGCGCCATGTCGCGGGCAGATGATCTCGAGCTCCTCGATTTCGGCATCGTCCAGCGGGGCGTCATCATGGGTGCAGCGATCTTCGAATGCGTACAGCTCGTCGGCGACGCGCACGACCTGCAGATAGTAGCCATCCACTTCGGCCAGCAAGCGTGCGCCGGCGGCGAGTGCCGCAGCCGGTCCCACATCGACCCACGCGCTCATCAGAACATGCCAGTTTGCAAACGCGCCGCTTCGGACATCATGCCTTGGTTCCAGGGTGGGTCGAAGGTGAGTTCGACGTTAGTGCTCGTTACCGTCGGGATCATTTCCAGCTTCTGCTTGACGTCTTCCACCAGCACATCGCCCATGCCGCAACCTGGCGCCGTGAGGGTGAGCCGCACTTCGATATGACGAGTGCCGTCGGGATTGCCGCGCACGGCGCACTCATAGATCAGCCCCAGCTCCACGATGTTGATCGGAATCTCCGGATCGTAACAACTCCGCAATTGTTGCCAGGCGAGCTGGCGCACGTCCTCCTCGGTGGCGTTGGGTGGCAGCTCCGGCGGTTTGACCACCTCCTTGCCGATCGCATCACCGTCTGCGCCCGCAATGCGGAACAGGTTGCCCTCGATGTACAAAGTGAAACTGCCGCCGAGCGCTTGCGTAATGAAACCTGCCTGGCCAGCCTTGAGCTTCACTTCGACACCGGCTGGCACGATCACAGCGCTCACATCGCGATTGACCACCACCGGTTCGTTTTCATGCGTTCTCATCGGGCCGCGCTCATTCGGTCGAAATGTTGGGGGGAGGGGTCTGACTGTCGGCGGTAGCATCGTGTTGCGCCAGAGCAGCATTCAAAGTGTGCCAACAGAGGCTGGCGCATTTGACACGCGCGGGGAATTCCCGCACACCGCCCAGCGCCACCAACTTGCCGAGATCCTGCGACGGTGTGTAATCGCGCTCCGTCAGCACGTGATGGACATCGTCGAACAGCTGTGCCACTTCGGCACGCGTCCGGCCCTTGACTGCCTCGGTCATCATCGATGCCGAGGCGGTCGAGATCGCGCAGCCTTTACCCTCGAAGCGGACGTCGCGCACACGATCACCGTCGAGTTGCAGGGTGAGATGCAGCCGATCGCCGCACAGGGGGTTGTGACCGTCGGCGACTCCGTCAGCCGGCGCGAGCTCGCCGAAGTTCCGCGGCGTCTTGTAGTGATCCAGGATCACTTCGCGATAGAGATCACGCAGATCCATCAGGCGAACACCTCGCGCGCCTTTTCGAGCGCTGCCAACAGATGGTCGATGTCGTCCTGATCCGTGTAACAACCGAGGGACGCGCGTGCGGTTGCGGGTACGCCGAAGAAATCCATCACTGGCATCGCGCAGTGATGACCCGTGCGAATCGCGACGCCCTCGGCATCCAATATCGTGCCGAGATCGTGCGGATGGATCCCCTCGATCGTGAACGAGATGACAGCCGCTTTGCGAGGTGCGGTTCCAATGATCTCGAGGCCCGGGATCGCGGCCAGGCGCCGGGTTGCCGATTGCAGCAGGCTGTGCTCGTGCGCCCGGATGCGTGATCGGCCGAGCGACTCGACGTAGCGCAGGGCGGCAGCGAGTCCAACCACGCCTGAAATGTTGGGTGTACCCGCTTCGAACTTGTACGGCAGGGTGTTGTAAGTCGTTTTGTCGAAGGTCACCGCGAGGATCATGTCGCCGCCACCTTGCCACGGCGGCATCGCCTCCAGGAGCTGCTCGCGCCCGTACAACACGCCCACGCCGGTTGGCCCGTACACCTTGTGGCCCGAGAACGCGTAGAAGTCGCAATCGAGCGCTTGCACGTCTACATCTTCGTGCGGCACCGCCTGGGCGCCGTCTACCAATACCGGCACACCGCGTGCGTGTGCCAGTCGCGTGATCTCTCGTATGGGCAGGATGGTTCCCAGTGCATTGGATACGTGTGCGACGGCCACCAATCGTGTGCGAGCGGTCAGGCGCGCGTCGATCGATTCGAGCGCGACGTTGCCCGTGCGATCGATCGGCGCCACGATGAGTCGCGCACCCGTCTGCTGGCACAGCATTTGCCAAGGTACGATGTTGGCATGGTGCTCGAGGCCGGTGATCAGGATCTCGTCATCGCTTTGCAGGCGTGGCCGACCATAGGATTGCGCGACGAGATTGATCGCTTCCGTCGTGCCGCGCACGAATACGATCTCGCGGTTGGAGCGCGCATTCAGATAGCGGCGCACCGTGTCGCGTGCCGCTTCGAACAGGTCGGTCGCTTCCTGGCTCAGCCTGTGAACGCCGCGGTGCACATTGGCGTGATGTCGCGTTTCGTAGTCATTGACGGCGTCGAGTACGGTCTGCGGTCGTTGCGCGGACGCCGCACTGTCGAGATAGGTGAGTGGCTTGCCGTGTACAGAGCGCGCCAGGATCGGGAAATCCGCACGCACCTTGGCGACGTCATAGCCGGTCAATCGTGGGTCTTCGGCGCGCGCGTTCACGCATGGCTCCCTAACAAGCCGTCGAGCGCCGCGATGTCCTGGAATTGGCGGGCGAGCTGCAGCTCAAGGGAACGCCGCAAAGCCTCGGGCTGAATGCCCACCAGCGCGTCCTCGATGAACGCCCATTTGAGCAGGCTTTGCGCGATTTCCGGCTCGATGCCGCGTGACAGCAGATAGAACAGCATGTTTTCGTCCAGCTTGCCGGTGGTGGCGCCGTGTGCAGCGCGCACTTCATCCGTGTAGATTTCGAGCTGCGGTCGCACGTTGATCTCGGCGTCGCTGCCCGCCAGCAAGCCCTTCAGCATCTGTTGTGAGTCGGCGCCGCGGGCATTGTCACGGACGATCATTTTGCCGTTGAAACCGATCCGGCTGCGATCCGCCGCGATGCCCCGAAACAGCTCACGTGTGGTCGCACCGGTCGCCGCGTGGTCGACCATCGCATAGGTGTCGAGTGTCTGGTTGCCCGCCGCGACCGTGCCGACCGTCAATTCGAGGCGCGCCCGCTGACCCTCCAATCTGATCTGCAGCGTCGAGCGCGCTGCCGCCGCGCCATTGGCGATGCTGTGCAGCCGATACTGGGCGTCGGCCGCGACACGGGCGTCCAAGGTGTCCAAAGCCGTGCAACGCGCGCCCAACTGCTGGACCCGCACATGGTCGCAGACGGCGCCAGGTGCCAACTGGATGTCAGCGACACTGTTGACCATCGCCGCCGCCGAACCCACCGACACATGACGTTCGACCAGTTGCAGTCTGGCGCCCGCGGCGAGCTGGACCGCGAGACGGGGATAGGAACTGCCCTCGCTGCCATCGGCCGTGGCCACACACAGCACCTCGATTTGCCGTCGCGCGCTCGCGGCGTCGAGGCCGATGACGAGGCCATCGACGGCGAATACGTCGGAGAGCAGTGCGAACCGCGCCTCGCGCCCGGCGGCAGCGTCACGGTCCGCGCCCGAGGCGGACGCGCTCGAGCGCACCGCCCCATCGAGTGGCGCCGACAGGCCTACCGCCAGTAGTCCGTCAACGAACACAAAGCGCTGAAATCCGTCGAGCGGTGCCGGCAGATCGCCGGGCGCCACGGCGGCGGTCGTATTTGGCGCCGCAAAGCGTACGGACTTAAGCGCGCGGAGATTGGCGTAGCGCCAATTCTCGTCACGATTGTTCGGCAAGCCAGCCGCTGCGAGCTGTTCGAGCGCCTGCCGGCGCACCTCGACCGGCACTGTTTGCGGCAGGCCGCCCGCGGCTGCCGCGTGCTCGGACTGCAGACGGGCGATCAGATCGGTGCTGCCGTTCGACATGATGCTCAGGCGGCCTCGAGTATCCAGTCGTAGCCGCGTCGTTCGAGCTCGAGCGCGAGCGTGCGATCGCCACTCTTGACGATCCGGCCGCGCGCGAGTACGTGCACGTAGTCGGGCACGACGTGATCGAGCAGCCGCTGGTAGTGAGTGATCAGCAATACTGCGCGCTGCGCCGACCGCAAGCTGTTGATGCCCCGTGCCACGATCTTCATTGCGTCGATATCGAGACCGGAATCCGTCTCATCGAGCACTGCAAGTGTGGGCTCCAGCACCAGCATCTGCAGGATCTCGTTGCGCTTCTTCTCGCCGCCCGAGAAGCCTTCGTTGACGCCGCGGGACAAGAAAGCTTCATCCATCTGCATGAGCTGCATTTTCTCGCGCACGAGTTTCAGGAACTCGAACGCGTCGACTTCAGGCTGGCCCTGCGCTTTGCGGGCCGCATTGACGGCGGCTTTCAGCAGATAGACATTGTTCACGCCGGGAATTTCCACCGGGTATTGAAAGCCGAGGAACAGACCTGCGCGGGCGCGCTCCTCCGGCGGCAGCTCGAGCAGATTCTCGCTCCGATAACGCACGCTGCCACTGACTACTTCGTAGCCGGGTCTGCCGGCCAGCGCATAGCCCAGTGTGCTCT
>Ga0116152_10004724_pt1 | contig 10711 bp, 9 predicted proteins | sample AD_UKC119_MetaG_FD_89894 | JGI IMG/M metagenome (GOLD analysis project Ga0116152, IMG submission 89894) | Active sludge microbial communities of municipal wastewater-treating anaerobic digesters from Hong Kong - AD_UKC119_MetaG | ecosystem: Engineered > Bioreactor > Anaerobic > Digestate...
AGTTAATACTTATGATATTTCTCCAACTTACCAAGTTAACGGTCTTTCTAATGTTATCCGAACTGATGAAGTTAAAGAATCTTTACCAGTCGAGCTAGCCACCAGTACTGCCGCCCGAGTTAAAGACAATTATTTTGTGGTTACGGCTACTATCAAAAAATAACTATGGATTATTCAAAACTTTCTATCACTGAAATCAGACAAGGATTACTTGATAAAAAATTTACTGCCCAACAAATCGTTCTATTTTTTCTAGATAAAATCGCTCGTCTTGATCCTCAACTCAAAGCTTTTATTACCATCTCTGATGAATTTGCCTTAAATCAGGCAAAATCTATCGATGAAAAAATTGCCGCTGGAAAAGAAATTGGTAAGTTAGCCGGGTCAGTTATGGCCGTTAAAGATATTTTTTTGACCAAAGGAATTCAAACCACTGCCGCTTCTCAAATGCTTAAGGGTTATATTCCTCAATATTCTTCCACCGTTTTCCAAAAATTAGTTGACGAAGACGCCATTTGTATTGGCAAAACCAATACTGATCCTTTTGCTTTCGGTGGTTCCACTGAAAACTCTGGCTTTTTTACTACCAAAAACCCGTGGGATAAAACTCGTGTCCCCGGCGGTTCTTCAGGTGGTTCGGCCGCTTCCATGGCTGCTGGTTTATGTACTTTTGCTTTAGGTACCGACACTGGTGGATCAATTCGTCTACCTGCTAGTTTATGTGGAGTCTCTGGCCTTAAACCTACATATGGTCTTAATTCTCGTTATGGTATTACTGCTATGGCCTCATCTTTTGATTGTCCTGGAGTTTTTGCCAACAGTGCCCAAGACTTAGCTATTTTAACCAAAATCACTGCTGGTCTTGATCCCCATGATACTACTTCTTCACCTCATCAAATTCCTGATTATGTTTCCCAACTTAAAGATATCAATCTTAAAGGTTTAAAAATTGGTTTACCCAAAGAATATTTTACCGACGCTATTAACAAGGAAGTTTCTGATTCAGTTATGGCTGCCGCCAAGGAGTTTGAAAAACAGGGTGCCATTCTCAAACAAGTTTCTCTTCCTAGTACCGGTTTAGGTATCGCTGTTTATTATATTTTGGTCCCTTCCGAAATCTCTGCTAACATGGCCCGTTACGAAGGTATTCGTTTTGGTCAATCCGAAACTGATGCTCCAGACATTAATTCTTACTATATGAAAACCCGAGGTAAATACCTTGAAGCCGAACTTAAACGCCGTATTATGATTGGTACTTACGCCTTATCTTCCGGTTATTATGATGCTTATTACACCAAGGCTGCCAAAGTCAGAACTTTAATTAAAAAAGAATTTATGGACGTTTTGTCCGATGTTGACGTTATCCTGGCTCCAGTCTCTACTACCACTGCTTGGAAAATTGGCGAAAAAGCCAATGATCCTCTTCAAATGTATTTAGTCGATGCTTACACTGTTTGTATCAACGTTGCCGGTGTTCCATCGGTTGCTATTCCTTGTGGTTTTGATTCTCAAAAACTTCCTATCGGTCTTCAACTCATCGGAAATTTCTTTGAAGAATCCAAAATTCTTTCCATTGCCTATCAATACCAACAACTTACTGATTACCACACCCAAAAACCAGAACTATGAAAAACGCCTTAATTCTTCATGGTACAAATGGTGATTCAACAGGCAACTGGTTCCAGTGGTTAAAATCTGAACTAGAAAAAATCGGTTACAAAACAGAAACCCCTAACCTGCCTAATTCTTTTAAACCAGATATAGATAAATATTGGAATTCTGTCAAAGATTTTAATTTTAACGAAGAAACTTTATTAATTGGTCATAGCTCAGGCGCCACCACTGTTTTTGGAATTTTAAATAGAATTCCAGTAAAAATTAAAACGGCAATTTCTGTTTCTGGTTTTTGCAAATACGAAAATTACAATTGTCAAGATTTAATCAAAGAACCATTTGATTGGGAAAAAATAAAAAATAACGCCGAGAAAATTTTACTTCTTTGGTCTCCAGATGATCCTTACATTGCTAAAGATCAAACTGATTTTCTCTCAGAAAAATTAGGAGTTGAACCAATAATTATCCCAGACTCTGGTCATTTCAATTTAGAAAAAAGTCCTAGATTCAAACAATTTCCTGAATTATTAGAAATAATTAAATCAAACTTATGACAATAACTCCTATCATCGGTCTTGAAGTCCATGTTGAATTAAAAACCAAATCAAAAATGTTTTGTGGTTGCTCTGCCGAACATTTTCATGTTGATCCAAACACTCACACTTGTCCGGTTTGTTTAGGTCTCCCGGGTGCTTTGCCTGTGCCAAATATCACCGCCTGTCAATGGTGTATCAAACTTGGTTTGGCTCTTGGCTGTACCCCTAATTTGGAATCTTTCTTTGAACGCAAAAATTATTTTTATCCTGATCTTGCCAAAGGTTATCAGTTAACCCAACTTGAAAAACCATTTGTTGTCAACGGAAAAATTACCATCGATGGTCACGAAATTCGTATTAATCGAGCCCACATGGAAGAGGACACTGGCAAATCAGTTCACATTACTGACCAAGGTCAAGATTTAACTCTTATCGATTACAATCGTTGTGGCGTTCCTCTAGTTGAAATTGTCTCTGAGCCGGACATCACTTCTCCTGAAATGGCCAAAAATTATCTTCTCAAACTTCAACAAATTATTCGTTACCTCGAAATTTCTGATGCTGATATTGAAAAGGGAAGTATGCGTTGCGAACCAACTGTCAATTTACAAATCGAAGATAATGGTGAAGTTTTTTACACTCCGTTAGTCGAAGTTAAAAACGTTGCTTCTTTAACTGGTGTTCAAACAGCCATCCAGTACGAGATTGATCGTCAAACTGAAGAGTTTCAAAAAACCCACGAAGTAAAATCTAAAACTAATAAAACCACTCGTGGTTGGGATGCTGTTAAAAATCAGACTTTCTTGCAACGCGAAAAAGAAGGTTCTTCTGATTATCGTTATTTCCCAGAACCCGACATTCCTCAAATTACTTTTACCGCCGAACAAATTGAAGATATCCGAAAAACTATTCCAGAACTTCCTGACCAAAAATTTTCTCGCTATCAAAATGATTTTGGTCTTAACGATTACGACGCCAATTTACTTTCTCAAGATTTATATTTCTCCCAATGTTTTGAAAAAGCTATTTCTTCAAATTCGTCAAAAGATATGGCCAAATTTGTAGCTAATCTTTTCCTTGGATCCATCAAAACTTATCTCAATGAATCACAAGAAGAAATTAATATCGACAAAATTAATCCAGAATTTTTCAAAAATCTTTTTGATTCTGTTTTCCGATCTGAAATTTCAGCCACTGTTGCCAAACAAGTAATTGTCGAAAGTTACCAAGCTCAAACTGACCCAGTTGAAATTGCTAAATCAAAAGGTCTAATTCAAGTTTCTGACACCAATGAAATCGAAAAAATTGCCAAAGAGGTAATTTCCCAAAATACCAAAGCAGTTGAAGATTACAAAAAAAATCCAGCCAGTATTGGTTTCTTAATTGGCCAGCTTATGAAGGCTTCCAAAGGTTCTGCCAACCCCCAACTTGCCAAAGAAATACTAGAAAAATTACTAATCTAACTTATGTTGATAAATTTATCGGCTCTATCCATAGATAAACAAGTATGAAAGAGATTCCTTCTAGATTTACTTTTACAGAAAGATTTGACCAACATAGTTTTTTATTAAATCAAGAACAACAGATAATTCTCAGTTCTAGTGATTTAGACACCATTAGAAGAATGGCTATCGGTCTCAGGCATGTAACAGGAGATAACGAATTACATGATAACATTTCTGCTATCACTAATAATATCCCATTATATGGTGATGCTGTTAGTTTACCAAGTGTTTTTGAAAGCTATAAAAATGACACATCATCAGATGAATCGATCGCAAAGAAATTTTCTAATAGTCTCATAAGTTTTGTATATCGAATGGGTGTAGTTTTTGATCATGATAAATTTACTCAAAATGATAATTCCGATGATATTGTTTTCCCGACTCTGTCTAGTAAATTGATCTCTACCAGATTTATACTTATGGTCGGGTATATTCCAACAATATCACAAGCACACAGGTTTGAATTTTCAACTTATGGCGGTTTTGGTAAATGTGGAAAATCTAATTTGAGTGAGATATCTGCCTGGAAAGGTGGTAATAAAATAATCATCCCAATATTGCCAGATTTAGCATCAATTTCTCAAAATGCTAAAAAAGAATACCAAAGGATGATGGATACTGGAGACATGAGTTCAATCAGAACATATGAATATTTAATCCCTATTTCCCAAAAAGATAATCCAACTTTTTTAAAACCATTTGCAATTCAAGCTGCACTAGAAACTAGTATTGCCACTAATTTCTATACGACAATTTCTTCACGACTAAAAGATCTAGTTAAAGATATAAAATAGCCTTATATAAACTGATACAGTTTACAAGAATTCCAATAAATCGCACCGTTCCTTAGAATTTTAATAAATTTTTGAAAATCAATAATACATTTCTTCCAAACTTTTTATTGTCTTAACTCCTTCTATTTTTTCTTTATCTTTACGATTAATCCAAATTAGTTCTAAATCTGGTCTTAAATTTTTTAGTGTTTCAATTACTTCCTTTTTATCATCAATTATAATTGACCCTATCGGAATTTTAATTAGTGCCTCTGGTGATAATTTTCTTCTTTCAATAAAAATCCATTTTTTATCAAAATATTTTATTAACCCTGATAATATAATTTTTTTTGATTTATAATCCTCAAACCCTTCAGAAAAAATTCCTAACGTATATTTTTTTGATAATTTTTCTAAAGCCTCAACCACTTTTGAAAATACTGCATTTTTATAGATATCTTCTATATCAAATGGGTTATTTATTTTTCCAATGTCTATTTTTAATTCGTTACAAACAGTATTAATTAAATCGTTTGGAACATAATCACTTCCTTTCTCTAGAGTTAATCTATATTTACTCTTGATCTCAATAATTTTTTCTATTGAGACTTTAGTCTGTTCAGAAATATTTAAACAAAATAGTGGTCCCAATTTATTCGAAGAATCGATTAACGTGTCATCAATATCAAAAAATATTATTTTCCTCTTCATAAGCCTATTTTACCTTAATCTAAGTTAAAATATATTTATCCCATGAAAAGTTATACTAATCTTGATCTTGTCCGTTACGAAGAAATGTACCAAAGTTTTGATGGTGGTCACAATTTTCAACATTGTGTTTCTGTCCGTCAAATGGCTGTTTTATTAGCCAAAAAATATTTGCCTGACAAAATTGAACTAGCTTATATTGCTGCTACTTTACATGATATTGGTTTATCGGTTGACAGAGAAAATCACGAATCAGAAGGTGAAAAACTTATTCGCCAAGATCAATATTTAATCGGTAATTTATCTCCATCAGATTTTGAAGAACTTTGTCATGCCGTAAAAGAACATCGTGCCTCTACCGGTAATCCTCAAACTATTTTGGCTAAAATTATTAGTGATGCCGACCGTGGTGGCGGCTGTGGCGGTTCTGCCGAAGCTTTTAATCGAGCCTATCAATATGGTCTTAAAAATCATCCAGATCTTACCGACGATGAACAAATTTTAGAAGCCGGTAGACATCAATCCCAAAAATTTTCCCCTGGTTCTTATGGCCGACGGACTTATTTTCCTGAAACTGAAAAACGACTCAGCCAAATTTATGATCCAATTATCGAAGCTTATAACGAACATAATTTTGAATTTTTAAAAAATTTAGTCCATCCGCTGGTAAAATAACTCAATGACCGATTTTTCAAAAAACTTTTTGACCGAATACCAGAAGCTTAATTCTGAACAACGCCAGGCGGTCAACACTATTGAAGGTCCGGTTATGGTTATTGCCGGAGCGGGGACTGGTAAGACTCAAACTATCACCCTTAGAATTGGCAAAATTTTAACTACCACCCAAGTCAATCCTAACAATATTTTATGTCTTACTTTTACCGAAAACGCCGCTCTCAACATGCGTTCTCGTTTACTTTCCATCATTGGTCCATCAGCCTATGGTGTTCGTATGTCTACTTTTCATGGTTTCTGTAATTCTGTCATTCGTGATAATCCAGAAAAATTTTTATTTTCTCAAAAAGAATCTTCAGCCATTGATGATGTTAAACAAATTCAAATTATTCGCCAACTTATAGACTCACTTCCAGTTACTAGTAGTTTTAAAAATATTAACTCGGCATATTTTTACCAAAAAGATATTATTCGCTCTATTCAAAATTTAAAAAGGGAAAATATTACTCCCCAAAAATTTGAAGAACTAATTAATTTTGCTGCCGATTTTGCCAAAATTGCCACTCCTACAGTCGATGCTTTAACCGCCGTCAGGGCTTCCAAAAATGCTGTCCCTCAAATTACTTCCATTGTCCAAAATCTTATCGACACTGACATTAATGTTCTTTATAAAACCCGACTCCAATATTTTCTAAATCTTTTTAATCAAGAAAATTTAACCCTTTCTGATCTCAAAAAAGAAGTCAGGGATTTTATTACCAAGACTCAAAATTCTTTGGAAAAACAAAAAGACTTACTTACGATTTTTACTGGCTATCAACAAGAATTAATTAATCAAAATTTATTTGATTTTGAAGACATGATTTTGTGGGTGGTCAACGCTTTCAAAAATGATAAAAATCTTCTTTCCGATTACCAAGAAAAATATCAATATTTGTTAGTTGATGAATTCCAAGACACCAATTCAGCCCAAATGGAAATTATCAATTTGTTAACTCAAAATCAAGAAAACCCCAATATTTTTGTCGTTGGTGACGATGATCAATCTATCTTTAGATTTCAGGGTGCTGCCATCGAAAATATTTATACTTTTTACCAAAAATATAAAGACCAAATTAAAGTTATTGCTCTCAAAAATAATTACCGATCTCACCGTCTTATTCTTCAATCGTCTGACTGTGTTATCAAAAATAACCAAACTCGTATTGCCAATTTTATTGAAAACTTAGATAAATCATTAGTCGCCACCAAAGATTTTGATCCGGATCCTATTAATCTTTTTATCAGCAACAGTGACACCGAAGAAAATTTTTATGTCATCAACACCATTAAAAAATTAATTGACTCTGGTACCAAACCTTCAGAAATTGCAATTTTGTTTAGAAATAATTCTGACATTGAAGGCATTATTCCATTTTTAAATCAACTTCAAATTCGTTTTTTAAGAACTGATTCAATCAATATTCTCGATAATCTTTTTATTCAACAATTAATTGATCTTTTCCGTTATATCGATAATCCTCAAGACGATGTTTTATTAGGCAAAATTCTTTCTTTCAAATTCTTAAAAATTCCTTCACTTGATCTTTATCATCTCTTCCACTTTAGTCGCAAAAATAATTTGTCGCTTATCGAACTTATTTCTGATCCTCAAAAACTTGATGATTTTGATATCAGTCAAAACGCCAAAACTAAACTTACCAATTTTGTTAAACGAATTGCCCAAATTCAAAAAGACAAAAATAATTTACCGCTTACCGAAATTTTCATTAAAGTTATTAAAAAGTTTAAGTATCTTCAATATATTCTTGATCATGCTGATGTTACTTTACTCAAACAACTCGACCGACTTTATTCTCACCTCAAAACTAGTCTATCTGTCGAAAAAATCGATCTTCATCAATGGATCACCAATCTTAATACTTTGGTTGAAAACGAAATTAATATTAATAGTCTGCCCTTAGTTGATGATCTTGATAACAGTATTCGTTTAATGACGGTTCACAAAAGTAAAGGTCTTGAGTTTGAACATGTTTTCTTAATCAAAGTTTTATCCGGAAAATGGGATAGTTCTGTTTCTCGATCCAACATCAAACTACCCTTGGGAATTATTAAAACCGACATTTCCTCAGTTTTACTCAACAAAGATATTGAAGAAGACCGACGTCTTTTTTATGTTGCCTTAACCCGGGCCAAAAACCAAATTTATCTTTCCTACACCAAATTCAATGACTCTGGCAAAGAATTATTGCCGTCAATTTTTATCAATGAAATTGATCCGTCTTTAATTCAAAAAGTTTCTTCTGGTCTTAATACTGAAGTCCCCGCCCTCCAATCCATTTTTACTCCCAGTACTCCTCAACTAATTTCTTTTGATCTCAGAAGTTATCTAAAAAATTATCTAGCCACTCAATATCGTTTTAACATTACTCATCTAAATTCTTATCTCAAATGTCCTTTATGTTTTTTCTTTAAAACTATTTTGCGCTTGCCCGAGAAAAAAGGCTTGAGTGCTTCATTCGGTACCAGCGTCCATGCCGCCCTTAATTATCTTTTCAATGTTTATAAAAATAAAAATACTCTAATTCCTTTAGAAAAATTTATTTCTATTTTCCAAGACAATCTTCAAAAACAAAATCTTTCTCCTGCCGATTTTGATTTATTACTTGCCAGAGGTAAACCGATTTTGACCGATTATTACCAACATTATCAAAATGATTTTAATGGTAATTGTTTTACTGAACACGATTTTAAGTTCTACAATGCTCGTTTAGGTGATATTCCCTTAACTGGTAAAATCGACAAAATTGAACTTATTGATGGTAAAAATGTTAATGTCGTTGATTTTAAAACTGGTAAACCCGATTCCAAGTATCAGCAGCTTTCCCCAGATGGTGATTATTTCCGTCAGTTAGTTTTTTACAAACTTTTGTGTCAACAATCCGCTGGTTTTCCCTATCACGTTCAGTCGGGAACTATCGATTTTATTGAAAAAGATAATCGTGGTAACTTCAAAAAAGTTGATTTCCAAATCACCGACCAACATGTTTCCGACCTTTCAAAATTGATTACCGATACTTATCAAAAAATCTTAAACTTAGAATTTGCCCCATCACCAAAATGTGATGATCCTGATCATCTCCATTATTTATTCGATAAATATTTCAAATGAAATTAAAAATTAAAAGATTCGACAAAACTCTACCTTTACCTGTTCACAAAACCGCCGGTGCAGTCGCTGTTGATTTATATAGTCGAACTGAATTTACCATCGAACCTCACCAATTTGGTTATGTCCCTATGAATGTCGCTATCGAAATTCCTGATGGCTATTTTGTTATGATGGCCCCTCGCAGTTCTACTCATAAAATGGGGTTAACAGGTTTAAATGGTGTCGGTATTTTCGACCGTGATTATTGTGGGGATAATGATGAATATCATTTTATTGCTTACAACTTTACCGATAAAACCGTCAATATCGAGAAGGGAACTCGCTTGTGTCAATTATTATTAATCAAGTGTGAGAATTTCTCTTTTGAAGAAGTCGACAGTATGGGAAACGCCTCCCGCGGCGGCTTCGGCACTACAGGAGTGAAATAATATTTATGTTAAGTAAAACTCCATCAGAAAGAATAAATCTTATTCAAGAGATTAGTAAAAAACTCAAGAATGAAGACAGAGAAATTATTGATTTAACTCTAAGGCAATTTGGGCTACCAACTACAGACGAATGGATAACCCCTGAATTTCTTGGAAGTTATGTAATGAATATGGTTGATAAAGCCAGTGATGAAATTTTATCCCAGCTAATCCACCACATTAATGGAGAAGACCTTGGAGACGAAACATCCAAATCTATAGACTTTTGGCAACCCGGTCAATACAAGTTATTTTTGAGTCATGTTTCTGCTCATAAAATTGAAGCAGCTAAACTAAAAGAAAAATTATCGGATTTCCATATATCTACTTTTGTAGCACATGAAGACATAAGTCCCACAAAAGAATGGCAAGACGAAATCGAATTAGCACTAGATTCAATGGATTGTTTAGTCGCTCTCGTTACTGATGATTTCCATGAAAGTTATTGGACAGATCAAGAATTAGGAATCGGAATCGGGAAAGGGAAATTAATAATAGCTGTAAATTGTGGAGGGTCTCCTTATGGCTTTTTAAGCAAGTACCAATGGCTTAAATCGCCAGACATGGATATTAATAAAATGAGTAAGGATATTTTTGATATTTTAAATAAACACAGTTTATCCCAAAAAAAATTTGCTGAGGCTATAGTAAATAAATTTGAAAGCTCGTATAGTTTCCAAAACGCAAAAGAAAACATGAGTATTTTAGAAAAAATTAATTATTTAGATTCTGATCTAATATCCAGAATTAAGACAGCCCATGACACAAATAGTCAAATAAATGGTTCTTTTGGCGTCACTTATAGAGTTAATCAGTTGATAAATAGAGTGCAACGATCTTAAAACTAACTTATAGTACAATTATTTTATGACCTTCGTTTATATCCTCCTAATTCTTATCCTCGCCACCCTCATATTTCTCATCGTCAAAAACAAAAAACCTGATGATCAAAAAATTTCTCAAGATATTGCCAATTCTTTAAACCAACTTTTTCCCGAAGTTCTCAAAAACGCCAACCAACAATTAATCACTCTGGCCGATCAAAAAATCGGTACTGATTTAACCAACAAAAAGCAAGCCATCGAAGAATTGGTTAATCGGGCTTTATCGGAAATCGAAAAAAATAATAAGAAAATGGAAGAAGTGGAAAACAAACGTACTGGTTCTTTTTCCGCTTTAGCTGAACGACTTGAAGAACAAAAAACTCTCACCAATCAGCTCAAAGTTACCACCGAAGGTCTCAAAAATGTTTTAAGTAACA
>Ga0116152_10004725_pt1 | contig 10710 bp, 17 predicted proteins | sample AD_UKC119_MetaG_FD_89894 | JGI IMG/M metagenome (GOLD analysis project Ga0116152, IMG submission 89894) | Active sludge microbial communities of municipal wastewater-treating anaerobic digesters from Hong Kong - AD_UKC119_MetaG | ecosystem: Engineered > Bioreactor > Anaerobic > Digestate...
CCCCTGATGGTGGTTTCGTACTCATCGCGGGCTACAACATCTACGCGGTCCCACGTCCCAATGACCTCGAAAGCCCGGGACACAGCAATCTCGGTAGCAGCACACAAAGTAGCCTCGCGCCACACAGTAGTTTCGTATCGAATCATCTCATCTGCCCTTCCAGTAGTTTTCTAAGTGATCTTGCGTTGATATAGTTGGCGTCGAGACGGCCAACCACTTCCTGCCCTTGTGCCAAAATTGCAGTAGGCACAGAGAGAATGTCGGGGGCGAACGCTTGGCCTTGGCTCACGTCCAGTTCTACGAACTCCACGCCGTATTCCCCGGTGATCTTCTTCGCCAGGGGCTTTAGTTGTTTACATGCAACACATGTTGGGGACGTATGGTAATACAACTTCATTCAGCAAATCCTTCATTTAGCCAGTCATCCCAATCCTCTAGCATTGCGTTGCCCCAACACCGGGCCAGGGCGTCTCGCACATCTTCGTTTGTGCCGTAGCCGTTGCGAACGTACCCGTCAATTTCAAGGAAGGCGTCTGCCAACCCGTTCGACACGATGGACTCTACCCTGCGGGCGAATACCGGGTTAGGCATCGGTGTCCTCATCGGTAACCTCGATCACCTCTCGCTTCACGCCGAAGCTACGCTGGCACTTGGCGTAGTCGTCCCCGCTGAGCACACGCTTCGCGGTGGCGCTGTCCGGCTTCGACACAGAGATGGCCTTTACCTTAGCGGCAGTCAGCGCCTTGACAGCGGTCGCAGGGTCGAACCTACGGTTGTCCGTAACGCGCAGGATGTAACGCCCTGCCGGGTAGGTGTCGATCTTCTTCGACTGCGGGAGTGAGGCGAACAGGTTCTCGATCTCCTCGGTTTGTGCCGCGATCAGGGCCTTCAGGTCCGCGATACGGGCTACGGTCTGCTCAAAGTTCATGGGTGGTGCTCCTTTCGTTCGGTGTTACCACCATCGTAACGCATCCAAGCCAACAGGTCAACTCTCACACGGCAGAGAACTGCGGCGGGGTTGGTAGCCAACTTTCGTAACGCCCAGTTGCAGATGTTGCACGCCAGGTCGTCCCACCACGTTACCTCGTAGGGCTTCACGGCTGCTCACCCCGAACCACAGAAATTGCGTCGGTTAGGGACACGGAGTACCAACCCCGGTCCCAGGCTTGTGTACGAGTAATGGGGAGCCTCAGGAGACCTCCGAGTATCCGCTCTCGCTCTCCAAACCGAATCTCGGCGTCGTGAGCGGCCAGCGAGGTGAGGTGGGCGCTTGACTTCGCGTGCCAGTGGGTGTTCGCGTCGTCCGTGAGTTCGCTGTAGTACCGCTTCGAGCATGCGCGTTTGGTGCACCTCTCCAGTGGCAGGTACAGCACCGCCTCAGTAGTCCACTCAGCCACGGTTAACCTCCTTTCGATAGGGGTTGTCCTTCAGGCTCAGCAGTTCTCCCGTGCCATACTTCCCGCAAGCACACTCAATGGAACCCCAAGCGCCACAAAAGCAATCATCCGGCCCCCTACGCCAACGATGGCGGTGTCCTTCGTCCCAGCCCTGAGCCAGCACCTCGGCCTCGGTGCGCCCGCCGATCAGGGACTTCTGCTCCGGCGTGAAGTCCATCACGACTCCCGTGCCCGGCGAGCTTGAATCTCGGCCGCTTGCTGGAGGATGGAATCCTCTCGCTTAAGGCGGGACTCCGCTGCCTCGATACGCCTGCGTTCCTTGGCCAGAGCTTCGAGACGCCGTTTCTCTAGAACATGCGGCCGGGGGCCGGGCATCCAGGGACCGGTGATCGTGATGACCAAACGGTGGTGATCCTCGCGGCACTCCGTGAACCAGGGCCGGTAGTCGCTGGGCTCAGTGACGCCCAGACCATTCGGCTGCCCGCCCTCCGTCTCGATGTCACATTCCCACGAGCGAAGATCGGTGCCGGTGATCTCGGCCAGTTGAGAGACCAGCGGCTCAAGGGCTGCGATGGCAAGCTCGTGAGCCGCCCACTCCTGCGTGCTCTCGGTCATCGGTACTTCCTCTCAAACTTGGCTCGGAAGACCAAAACCAGTCCGAGTATGGCAGCGGACATCCCGAGAGCAAGGTAAGCCAAAGGCTCTCTGCTGGTGAAAGCCACCACCACAAGCACTAGGTTGAGGACAACCCAGATTACCGTCAAACGGTTCCAAAAAGTCATCCCAGAACCCAATCTCGAACTACTTCCTTGGCACGAATCGCTTGGTTGTTAACCTGGCGAGTCGAATGAAAGTACTCGTAATTCGTGAAGCGTTCGATAGCTGCCAAACAAGCGTACCGACCACCGCTGCAAAGACTGTCAAGCGTGGTGTAATCTTCAAACGGCGTGGGACAAGAGCAACCCGTATCCTCGGCCCAGTAGAAACGCTTGCCATCACTCCAGATCGCAAGAATCTGGAAATCGTAGTCTGGTTCGTCCTCCACAGTCGCAACCGTGGTGAGCCCCAAAGACTCAGGAGAGTAATATGGATTAAGCCACATGAATGACTCCTTTCATTTAGTGACCGGCCTTGTGCCAGTCAGGTGCTTCAGATCCTCGGTGCAACGGGAACTTGATCCCGTTCCACTCTGTTTCAAAAGACTCTACTACGACTTGGGAGAGTTCGTCAACACGCTGTTCAGGGAAACTGAACACCACCGCGTCGTGAACCGTGATCTTCAACATGCGCAGGATCTCGTCCGGCAGTTTGATGAGTCCATCGAACAGTAGCTCCCGCGTGCTGCTCTGACCCATTAAACTAGGGCTTTGCGTGTACGAGCGGTCCTCGTCAACAGGCATCTTCCGGCCCCAGTCGTTGACCACGTAGCCGATGCGCGCTGCATCCCTAACCTGCCCCTGCCAGTAGATGAGGTGCGGGTAGGAGGCGTGCATGAAATCCACGAACTTGTAGGCGTGATCCAAGTCGATCCGAAGCTGCCGAGCCAACTTCTTGCCCCCCAGGCCGTAGTTGAAGCCATGCGCAGCACTCTTGGATTTGAACCGGTAGATTTCAGGGTTAGAGTCGTACAACTCGTCACCGAACATGAACCGCCCTGTCAACTCGTGGGCGTCAACACCGTCCTCGAACCGCTTGGCGAACTCGTAGTCCCGACTCATCGCAGCCACCGCACGGGCATCGGCGTTGCTCATATCGTATTCAAGAAGTACGCACCCGGGATCGGCCAAGAAGTAACGCTTTTCGATAGAGCTGTCTCCCCGAGCGGTCCAAGTGCCCAAGCTGGGTTGCGTAATACTCATTCGCCCCGAGCGCTGCATGCTCGTAATGTCGGGGTGAACCCTGCCGTCGCTGTGGGTGAACTGGAGCGCCTGCCCTGCCAATGGACGCTGGCCCCCAAGTTCAGCAATGGCTTGTGCGAACTCGGCTGCCTCGGGTTCTGTGCAATGTTCAATCAGCACCGAGCCTGCCAGACTTGGCCCTGTCTTGCCGAACGGCCAGGTGTCCCGGTGTTCGGTCGGCACAATACCGAAGTCTTTGAGCGCAGCCAGAATGGCAGCCTTACCTTTGGCTGAGACCCAGGGGCTCTTGCCTTCTGTCGGGAAGTCGTACTTCTCGCTTAACCCCGCGAGAATACGCTCACGCTTCAGGGCCTGTTCGTCTACTCGCTGTTGTGCCGCGTCCCGGTCCACCAGCCACCCGTTGCGGCTGATTTGCGCGTTGATCGCCGCACACAGTTGTTCGCGTCGGTCGTAGTCGTCTAGCGGCTTCTTTTTCAGCAAGCCGAACGTGATGCCCTGTAGTGCTGGAATGTCCTGCCGTGCGTAGGCTACGAAATCTTCGTCGTCAACAGGGATCAACCCGAAATCCAGGTCTTCCCTCTTGGTCTTAGGCGGGTTGTATTTGCGAGCCAGTTCCTCCAGGCTTCCGAACTTTCCGGGCACCCCAAGCACGTAGGCTTGGTTATCCAAGCTCAGCCACTTCCGGGTGTGGGGAACCACTTTGGCTACGCCGCCAATCTCCATCCACGACTGCCGCCCGTGGCGGTCGGTGAAAGTGAACGGGGCGGGGTTGGCCAGGTTTCCGAACACCATTGTGTCAAACAGTCTGCCTTCGCGTGCCCATGTCAGGGCCTCGTCGCCCAACAGAACAGAGAAGTCGAACGGATGCCCGTTGTGGGCTACCAGACCCCACGCCTTAGAAATTTCGGTGTACAGGTCGTTTACGTTGGTTGAAAAATGTGTTTCACCATCGATACCCCAAGCCCACTGTACGGTGCGCACAAACTCATACACCGGCATATCCCAGCGCTTCTCTACGTTGTGGGACTCGATATCGAAGTACAGGGTCTCGGAGTCTCGGCCAGGCCACGGCACAAGGGAAGCGTTGTACTCGAACATGGCGATCATCTCTTCGTCAGTGTCGGAAGAGTCTAGAACCAAATCCGCGTTGGTGAAGTCGGTAGCGGTGTAGAGGGTAACTCCTCGGGGGTACACCGAACGAGCCGCCACCTTCAACCTCGTAAGGTATTCGGGTGACGGCTTACTCGTAGCGTAGAAGCTGAGCCTCATTCGACAAAGACCGTCGGGTAGTCGAAATGCGCGCCAATATCAGCATAGCCAATGAGGCCGATCCACGGTTCATCACGTTCTTCGTCGTACACTTGCACCGCGTCGCCGCCGTAACCCCGGTTACTTAGTTCTTGCAGTCGTCGGATCAATTCGTCTACGGTCATCATTACCCTCGCTTTCTTCTAGTTCGTACGTTGTGCGAAAACCCACCGGCATCCGCTCGGATGTCAGGTCCACCTCTTCTTCAGCACCCTCGGGTTCCTCTGGGTCATCAGACTGGGACACCAGCGACCAACCTAAAGTGGTTTGTGCCGTGTGCCGTCCCAGCGTTGCGGATACGGTAAAGGAGATTCCGGCCTTCACTCAACGAACTCGATTACGTCGCTATCGAAGAAATGGCGCACCCAATAATCCGAAACACTTACAAATGCATAATTCGGGTTACCCGCGTTACCCTCCTTAACCAAGATACCGATGTAGGTGTAAAAGGTGTCAGTTACCTTGATGTATCGACTTAGGTACTCGTCTTTCAGGTCTTTCACGTTCATTCAATTACCTCCAATTCGTCGTAAGGGAAGATTGCCATGTCAGACAATCGCTTGTTTTCGGGGCGGAATGCCACCTTGTACTTTCCGCGCAACACCAGATAACCTGGCATCCCGTCCAGAAGTACTTTGCGGCCCGCCCACCTACCGTCCATCAATGTCCCAGTCCTTGTCCCAGAACGCCACACGCCACTGCATCTTATGGAACGCCTCCGAGTACCCTCGGATCTGTACGGTGTCGTCATCGGGGAAGTACGCCTCTGTCAAGTACGTTACGTCCTTCATGCACCCCTCATCCCACAGGCGGTGCAAGATGCGGGTCAATACCAACGGTACAGTAATTTGGCGGTTTCTCATGCTTACCCCTTTCATTAGACCAACAGTTGTAGTTTCTCACCAACACTTCGCACTCTACCCTGCGATTTCAGAGTTGTCAACACGTCAGAGAACTCCTGAGGCCGGAGGTGTCCGAACTTACGGCGCACCGCTGCCTCGTCCTGCAAGCCCGCTGTGCCAGTAGCGATGAACCGCTCCATGTCGGACTGTAGCTTTTCAAAACTGCTAGCCGACACCTCGCTAATCATGCGTAGCATGTCGGCGTACCATAGTTGGGCTTGTGCCAACGCAGGAAGCAGATGATGCAACTCGATAATTGAAACCCCGTCGTACATCGCCAGCAGAGCGCTGAGCTTGCGAACCGAGTGTTGGAAACGAGTGACAATGGCGTTCACGATGGGGTCGGGATGGCCTTCGGCATGTTGCCTGACCATCTCGGCCCACTGGTTGTAGCGAGATTGAGCTTTCTTTCCGATACGCACAACTGTAGGCTTCTTCGGGTCGAACTTATATGCTCGAACCTTCAGGTCCATAGCCCATTTACCCATGCCACTATCTACGGTGTCTACGCCCTCGTCATCGTTCCAATCATCACTTCCCGGCTTGCGGGGCGGGGCATCCGCCACAGCCCACAACATGCGGGCGAGGAAGCCGCTCTCCAGGTCTTTACGGGTTAGCACCTCGGTGACCAGTTCCGGCACACCAGACCCCAGGAACGAGAATACTGTCTTGGCTCGAACCGGCTGGCCCGCGTCCTTAGTGGCTCGCAAAACGACAGGTACATTCCCGTCGTAGAGCTTCGTGAGGTACTCCATTGTGCCAGCTTGATAGTGCTTCCCACGGAACTCCGCGAACATGCCAGACACTTCATCTACCTGCAACAGCGAAACTCTGCCGTCACGTGGCCCTAGTGCTTTACCTAAAGCCTCCTTTGTCGTATCGGACCCAATGTCAATGGTGTCTCCGCCCAGAGCGTTCAATTCAAACGCATGCAGGATGCCAAGAGCCAGGTCGCGGTTAGTCGTCTTGCGGGTAGACGAGGTGGGGCCAACAAGAGTGGCCCACAGATTCAAGTTTACACGACCCCACTTGTCCCGAATGTAGCCCCGGTCCCCGAAGGCCCAAGACAGCAACATGCAGGCCAACGTACGGGTGTATTGCTGGGAGGAGTCTGTACGCTCTGCCACCCAGGAAGTGTATCGGTCAATGAACGACGACGGTAGGTTCAGTTTCTCAGTTTCGGACAGAAAGTCCGGAACCGTCCAGGTCTCACGAGGCGCGGGGGAAACCGTAGTTGGCCCCTCTACCGTGGCAAGGAACTTCTGGTAACCCTTCTGCACGGTCTTCCAGAGTTCGGAGTCCGGCTTGGAGTCTCGGTCGAACTTGTTGCAGGCCGCATTCTTTGAGAGTGTAAACACCTCACGAGGGTTGCAACCTTCGCGGAATAGATCGAACTGAAGCCGAAACAACTTGCCCGACCAGTCGGACTCTGGGGTTTGGGTGTAGAGGTTTTCGTAGGGGCTGCCTACGATGACCCGCTGTTCTAGCTTGGCCAGTTCGGTGTACGACAGGAACTCGGGCATCTCGTCTGAGAGAGCCACGGGGGCTGAAGGGGTTTGGTCTGCGTAGAGTTCGTTCAATACCTCTAGCGTGTAGAGTTCCCCGGTGAACTCGGCGTCCCCGATCTTGTACGGGTTGTCCCGATCTTTGAGGTTGGTCGTCCCCGGCACACGGAGGATCTTAGATGCAAACCACCCCAGGTCACAGCCTTGATCCCGGTGGGCGTAGGCAATGCGCTGAGCCGTCTGAGCGGCTTCCGCGCTCGGCACAGGGGACTCCAGCACCCACCAGCAGTGCCAGCGTCCAGGAGAGGTCTCTAGGACCATAGACGGGCGAGCACGGAAGTTGTCCGGGTGGCAGGTATCGGCGTCAGCGTGAACCACGTTGGTAACGGCGCGGGGGTCGTCCTTGGTCCGAACCTGATCGCTGAACACACCTACACCAGCGTAGGTGTCCTCGTCGCTGCGCATCTTGCAGTACTTGACGATGTAAGCCTTGGACTCAGGCCAGCGCTTCCAGTGCTCGGAGTTTACCTTGGACCAGTCTTCCGGGTCACGGTTGACCAGGCAAACCCAGCCTTCCGCTTCACCGTAGAGTGCGTCGAAGTAGTCTTCTACGCTCACTTACCATCCTCTCTGTCGTGTGCCGAACCCCCATTGTAGCGTGTAGTGGAGACAGAGTGTTTCACACGGGCGGAAAGGAGGACGCCCTGTTGCAGGTTCTCCCTGCACACCATGCTCTGTCTCGTGTTGTTGGGTTGGCGGGTGTACTTACGACCTACGCACTGTCATACCAGCCCGGGCCACCTCTTACCGGTCAACTGGCCAACCCCCGCTCCCCAGGATGGGCTCAAACCATCAACCCGTGCCTTAACGGGGCACTGCTCTATCAATTGAGCTACTGAGGATTGTGCAAACTGTAACCTCTAGGGTTACACCCTGCATAGCCAAAAGTATACCTAAAACGGTATAGTTTTGACAGCAGTTAGGTGACAGGAGTCGAACCTGTACCTCCAGGCTTTAAACCCGCCGCACTCCGTGTGCTACACCCTTCTGCGTGAAAGTGGGGGGACTCGAACCCCCGACCGGAGCTACCGGTATCCCAACCCTGTTCTGCCCTCTCCTCAATCGGGTGAAGACAAGCCCACTTACGAGTGGTTGCTACCCTTACCCGCGCCTCAGCCCAGCCACTTTCCACCCCGACATTTTCGTGTATTCCGGTAGGAGGGGATCAATCCTCCGCAACACCCAGGTTGTCGGAACCTGCCGCGTGGCCCCCACGAGATTTGAACTCGTAGCATCACTGGATTTGAGCCAGTGTGGTCTGCCAATTGCCTAGAGAGCCGTGGCACATTTCGCAAACACCCTGTGCCGAGGCGGTTGTGCCGGGAAACCCTACCCGATTTGCGTCGGAAGGGAGAGAATCGAACTCCCGACTCCTGGCACCCAAGGCCAGTCGCATACCGCTTGCGTACCTTCCGTTCGTGCTGTGCTGGGACTCGAACCCATGTACTCCCCAGAGAATACCTCTGCGATCACAGCCGGTGCCTAGAATACCGTACAAGCGTCCTCGTCACCACCCCGGTTTGTTCATAAGGACCGGTCCGAGGCCCGCCCCGCTCATTACGCCAGCCGCGTGTCCGTAATGGTGGAACAACCCCGTGGAACCTACACCGACTTTTGCGAAGTGTCGCCTACGCCCACCGTAGTGCATATAACTTCGTGGACCTCTCGGGAATCGAACCCGACTCCGAACGTTGCCGCGTGCGGCCCTAACGCCCGTCGAAACCAAGTTGAAGCCCCGTGCCACGCGGGGCCTCGCACCCCTTCCGGCGGGCCTGTTAGCGAGTAAAATTCGCCGCCCGACGTGGCTTACCACTCTGTTAAGTTGTTATGTAACCACCTTATCGCTACAGGGTGAACTCGTCAAGCGTGACCGCTGAGGAAATCTCAGCGCTCTTTTCGGAGCCCCCAGCCTGGTCGCCACTACCCGCCACCAGCACGTTGCTGATCTTGTTCCGCTGGTAGTCAGCGATCACCGGCTCGGGAAGCTCCGGGTCGTCTGCGGCTTCCCAGACCTTGTGCGCCTTGTCGAAGTTGTAGTCGTCGTCTTCGATGCCGATGACCAGCGTAACAGCCTTACCCAGGAGTTCCGCATCGTCTGGGATGGTGACGTTACCCGTCTTCTTACCAGAGGCTTCCTTAGCCTTCTCGCGGAAAGCCTTCTCCGTTGTGCCGTTTACAGCCGCTCCGAACTGCCAGAACCGAAATGCGTCCTTGCCGTTCTTCCAGTTGGGGCTCAGTGGCACAAGATCGAAAATCCTGCGATTCGCACCCTTCTGGCCTTCGCTGATCCGATACTGCACGTTGAGGTTGGGCAAGCCCTTGTTTTTCTCAGACTTGTACTCGCCCTCCTTCACGCTGAAAATCGTTGCCTCATACCGGCCAGCCGGTAGCGGAGCAAACGAGCCACCGGTGTCCGTAGAAATCTCCTGACCACCAACGTTGATCTTCCTTGCCATTACTTCTTCTCCTTACTCTTGCCCTTGTTGTCGATAAACTGCCAGATACCCGGAAGGGTAACATCTTTGATTACGGGTGGCAACCCGAACCGATTCTTCGTGATCTTCTTGTCGGACGAAGCCACATACCCGTAGGTGTGCTCCTTGCCGTCTCCGTCGTCGCTGTTGTCCAGCAGACGCTCGAAGTAGATGATGAGGTCAGGAATGCCCGGCAGGGTGTCCTTGGCGCTACCCGAGATTCGCAGCTTCGATAGGATAGCACCACTTTCGGACTTCTCCTCCCGCTCATGCACCACGATGATGCCCAGGGGCTCCACCTTCTTCAATGTGGCCGCAACTCCGTTGCTCCATTCTGCTACCTCGCGCCACACGTCCCAGCCCTCCAGGCCCCGGGCCTGAAGCTGCTTGATCTTCTTGTCCTGAAGAATGTCCAGGGGGTCAACCACGATCACGTCGTATTCGGTGTCGGCCCCAGAACCAAGCTTCTTCAAGAAAGCGTCAAAGACCTGAATGCCGTTCTCCAACTTGTCGAGCCGCACAATGTCGATCTTCTCCTCGTCAAAGTTGGTGAGAACACCAACCGTCGAGCCCTCCGCGTCAAAGTAGAGAACCTTCTTCACCCCCGGGATTTGCGAAGCCGTCGCGGCTGAATGCGTTTTGCCCTTCCCCGCTGCCGAGTACATTAGCACCAGTTCGGGCTTGCCCAGTGGGTCTGCTTTCGTGACGTATTTGGCTAGTGCGTCGTCCAGTTCAAAAGTGTTAGTCGTCGTCATCTGTTACCTCAATCGTAAGCGTATGGGTTGCCAGTTCCTTCCCGGCAACGAAGCGTTCAAACTTCTCGTTTCTGGAGTACACTTCCACCACGATAGATCTATTGCTGATCTCCAGTTGAACTGTTTCTTCCGGGTTCAAGCCCAACTCTGACACCCAGATTGCAAGAGCCTTACGGCTAATCTTGTTGGGCACCCCATTAATGTACATCAGTCAATCCCTCTCTGTGTTGTGCAATAGTAGCACCCTTCGGCGCTGGGGAGTGTAGCAGGGTCGTTACCCTCTTGCAGCCACACCCATAGGTTGTTGGCCCGATTCCACACCTGTTCGGCTCGGCTGGCGTCGTAGGGTGTGGTCCAAGCCCAAATGTCGGTGTCCCCTGTGCCGTCTCTCGGCACAAAGACAATCCCGACTTGCTTGACTGGGAAGCCCTCAGCCACCATCCCCTTGCC
>Ga0116152_10004726_pt1 | contig 10710 bp, 10 predicted proteins | sample AD_UKC119_MetaG_FD_89894 | JGI IMG/M metagenome (GOLD analysis project Ga0116152, IMG submission 89894) | Active sludge microbial communities of municipal wastewater-treating anaerobic digesters from Hong Kong - AD_UKC119_MetaG | ecosystem: Engineered > Bioreactor > Anaerobic > Digestate...
CTTATGTATCTTGTAGCCCATTTAGAGTACCTATCGCAAGATTAGCTGCTGCTCAAGCTGCAATCAAGTCTGGGGCGCAAAACTAAGCCAGTAATAGCTTAGATATAAGGCTTTTACTTATATTTCAATATATAATAATTGCTAAAATATAAATTAATTTAAAGACTAAGATGACTTATATGTTGTATCTTAGTCTTTTTTTGCATAAAAAATGATTTCGGTACAACGGAAAAAAGGAGTGATGAAAAATGCGATTATTATATACTAAACCAAAATTGGAAGATTTATCACAGGGATCTAGAATAGCTTTTGTCAGGCAATTTAGAACTATGAGTCAAGATGAAGTATCTGATAGATTGGGATTAACTGGTGAATGCAAGAGAAGGAGTATGACTAGATATGAGGAAGGAGATAGAAACCCTAAAGATGATAGAACAAATGAAATAGCTAATATTCTATCAGTAAATTATAATGCTATAAAAAAATATGATTTTAAGGATCCAATAGATATTATTTATATGTTTATGTGGATGGAAGAATTAATTCCAAATTATATTATAGATTTATCAAAAGTCCCTAGAGTAAATGATAACTATATAAATATAATAAAAATTTTTATTAAAGAATGGGATTTAATGAGAACTAAAAGAATTAGAAAAGAAATTAGCTTTGAAGAATATATTGATTGGAAGTTAAATTATGTAATGAAGGAGAAATTATAATATGAATACTAAAATTAGTATATTTGAAATAGATTCTTTTACTGATCATCCATTTAAAGTTAATAATGACGATTCATTACTTGAATTAGCTGAAAGTATAAAACAAAATGGGTTACTTAATCCAATAATAGTTAGAAGGGAAAATAATGGTAGATATGAAATAATATCAGGTCACAGAAGAAAATGCGCTTGTGAGTTATTAGGATATTCTGAAATAGAATGTATTATTAAAGAACTATCTGATGAAGAAGCTACAATTCAAATGGTTGATTCAAATATATATAGAGAAAAAATTCTACCAAGTGAAAAAGCTTTTGCTTATAAAATGAAAATGGAAGCTATTAAACATCAGGGAAAAGCAACTTGTGGACATGATGTCCACAAGTTAAAAAGTTCTGATATTGTTGGTAATTCATCTGGAGAAAGTGGTAAAAATGTTAGAAGATATATAAGATTAACTTATTTAATTTCTGAATTATTAGATCTAGTTGATAATACTTTTCTATATGATAAAAGATATTATATAACTTTAGGTATAACATCAGCAGTGGAGTTATCTTATCTAAATAAAGATGAACAACTCTTATTATATGAAACAATAAAATACAATGATGCAACACCGACACATGGACAAGCAATAAAAATCAGGGAATTAAGTAAAAATAAAAATCTTAATTTTAATGAATTAGAAAATATATTAAGTCAAAATAAAGGTATTCAAAATGAAACTATTACCTTTAATAAATCAAAAATAGAAAGTGCATTACCTTATGAACTTATTAAAAGACAAAAAAACTATATCGAAGAGTATATTATTAAAGCAATTGAATATTATAATAAAAGAAAAGATGAACTAGAATTATAGTTCATCTTTTTTTACTTAAATAGTTTGCAATATAAATTTATAAAATTTTGGTGTTAAAATATTTGCTTTTTGCATAGAATCATTTTTTGTATAACTTCATATATATAGTTTCTAAATAATAATATAACGTAAAAAAAATATGCAAAAAGTTTTTAGGTAAAACCTTATAATAAAAGGAGTTTGGTTTAATTTAAAATACAATCAGTAAATTTGCTGATTGTATTTTTAATATTCATGTTATAATTATATAGGAGGATTATTATGAATTGGGAATTTAATCAAAATAGTAAATATAAAGAAATTTTAGATAAAGAAAAAGAAAATACAAGAGCAGGAATTCACTCTTTCCATAGATATTTTGGAAAACTGATTCCAGCAATTCCTGCTGCTTATATTAAAGAGTTTACAAAAGTTGGTGACACGGTAGCCGATTTGTTTACTGGTTCAGGAACAGTTGCTGTTGAAGCTAAAATAAATAATAGAAATTATGTAGGATGTGAAATTAATCCATTATCTTCTTTTATTGCAACAGTAAAGACAAGAAAATATGATATTAATGTTTTAGATGCAATAAATGATGAATTAATAGTAAAATTATATGATGAAGATTATATAAATAATTTAAATCTAGCAGAAATACCTTTTTGCATTAATCGTGAACATTGGTTTAAGCCAGAAGTAATTAATGATATGGTTTTAATTAAATCAGTAGTTGATAATGTAATTGAAAATTATAAAGGAAAAATAAAAAAACAAGAATATAAAGAATTTTATTACTGTGTTATTTCTGCAATTATTAGAAATGTTAGTAATGCAGATCCTCAACATGTTTTCCCAGGTATAAGTAAAAGAGTAAGAAAAATGGAGGAAGAAGGGAAAATACACAAGGATGCAAAAAAATCATTTATTAATGCAATAAAGAAAAGAAGTAAATATTTTGAAGCGTATAATAATAGTGAACTATGCTATACAAAAATTATAAATGGAGATTCTGTAAATGATAATTTTAATAAATATAATAATTCAGTAGACTTATTTGTAACTAATCCACCATATATTTCTTCTGTTAGATATATAGAAACTATGAAATTAGAAATGTATTGGTTGGAATATTTGAAAAACCAAGATGAATATGGAAAACTTGCAAAACAAATGGTAGGAAATGATAAAATTTCAAAAAAAGATATAGATGTTTCAATATTAACCTCATATAAAGAGATTAATGAGAAAATTGAAGAACTAAGGCTTATTGATGTAAAAAATGCTTACATTGTTGCAAAATATTTTATTGATATGGAAAAAGTTATAAAAAACATGAACACTATGTTAAAGAAAAATGGTAAAGTAGTTGTTAAAATATCTGAAAGTAATGTTAAAAAAGTTAAAATAGATACTGGTAAATTTTTGACTATTATAGCCGAAAATAATGGCTTTAAATTAATAGATGTATTCTTGGATAAAATTAATGAAAATAGTAGATCATTAATGACTGCAAGAAATACATATAGTGACATTATTTTAAATGATAATATTATTATTTGGGAGAAAATTGAAGATGAGCAATAAATATAATTCAATACGAACAATTAGGTATATGGGGAATAAACTAAAATTATTAAATTTTATTATTCCTGAAATAGAAAAAATAACAAAAAAAGGAGATATTATTTGCGACTTAATGAGTGGAACATGTTCTGTTAGTTATGCACTAAAAGAAAGAAATCCAATATATACAAATGATATTCAATTTTATAGTTATATAATAGGAAAAGGTTTGATAGAAAATAACAATGTAAAATTAAGTAAAGAAGATATAGAAAAAGACATTATTAAAAAAATAGAAGTTAATAGGAAAAAACATTATAATACTTATTTTGTTGACAATTTTACAGACACATATTTTTCTGGGAAACAATGTGAAGAAATAGATAATATAAGATATGCAATAGAAAAAGTTGAAAATAATTATAAACAAGATTTGTATTTGATTTGTCTAATGTATGCAATGAGTAAATGTGAATCAACTACTGGGCATTTTGCCCAATTCCTACCAAAAGATCATAAAAGAGTTATTCCATTACGAAAAAAAAGTATATTAAAAGAATTTTTAGACAAAGCAAATGAATTAAAAGATTTAAAATTCAGTAAATTTAAAAACAAAAGTTTTAATTTAGATTATAAAGAATTTTTTAAAACAAAAGAATTTAATGATGTAGAATGTTTTTATATAGATACGCCTTATACTGGAGAACAATATTCAAGATTCTATCATGTATTAGAAACTATTTGCAAAAACGATAAACCAGAACTAGAATTTAAAGGTAAATACAGAAAAGATAGATATATGTCAGATTTTAGTTTGAAAGCAAATGTAAAAGAAGAATTTAAATATATGTTAAGCTATTTATCAGAAAATAATAAAAAAGTTGTACTGAGTTATTCAAATAAAGCTTTGGTTCCAATAGATGAGTTAGAATTTATATTTTCAAAGATTTTTAAAAATGTAAAATTATTAAAAACAAATTATGAACATTCATCACAAGGCAAAGGTTCAGCTAAATTGGATGAAGTGATTATTATTGCTTATAATTAAGGAGTGAGAAAATGAAAAAATATATTGAATTAACAGATGGAATAGAATTTAAAAATCTATTATCAGGCCCAGCGCAAGTAGGAAGAATCCTAAATTACATATTTTATGCTGGAGAACATTCTTTAAAACACCAACCTGGAGCAAGAAATGATAACTGGGAAAATAACATCGGGAATGCTTGGTGTGTTGAGTTTATGATTGGTCTTGGACTTATTGAATTAGGAGAAAAAATAAAAGATAGTAATATATATAATATAAATCTTACAACTAACGGAAAAAGCATTTACAATATTTTAATTGATAATGCAATAAATCCGAACCTAAATCAAGGTAGTAATCCTAAAGAAGTGTTTAATCAATTGAAATTATCAAATGCATTAAATATAATAAATGTTTTTGAAAAGGCATTTAGAGAGAGTATAATTTTTAAAGATTTACATATATTTTTAGATATTGATAATATAGAATCAGATTATATAAAAATCAATTCAACAGACTTTAAAGAAAAACTGTTTAAAGAATTAAAAAAATATTATACAGGTGAAGATTATATTAGACAAGGAACAGGAGCGTCAACAGCTGCTAATAGAGTTGCTAGTCTAGTTCAATTACTAGAATTTATTAACTATGTAATAGTAGATCAGGGTGATTTGAAGTTTAATGTATCAGCATTTAAAAATGGAATATATGACTCATCTTATAATTTAGATATATCAGATACACATTTTTATGAAGAAATTTCTAAAGAAGAAAAAATTATAAGTAAATTAATTGAAGAATTTGGTATCTCAGGTAATCATATTGTCACATCGAATGTTCGTTTATCTCAAGCACAATTAATTTTTAAGGAAAGATTAAAAAAGGAAAATGGTGCAAGATGTTGGTTATGTGGAATAGAAAATGATCAATTACTAGTTGCAAGTCATATTAAAGATTCAGCAAAATGTGACATATATGGTAAAACTGATAATAATAATGGACTATTATTATGTCCTATACATGATAAGCTATTTGATTTATCTTTAATTACTTTTAACTTTATGGATGGAAAAATAGAAATTTCCAAAAAGCTTTCACAAAATGATATTAAATTATGTAATATATCTACTGATTTAAAATTACCTAAAAATCTATTAACTTCAGAAAGATGTCAATATTTAATTTGGCATAATAACGAATTTTATTCGGAAGAGGATTAACGGAGGAATAAATGAATAATAATATATTAATTAAATGGCATTATAATCATTTTATTTCCAAATCATGCGGTTCTGACGTTAATAGACTATCATTGACTTTGTTCAACTCCAAAATAAAACTAACGCCACATCAAATAGATGCTTCGCTTTTTGCATTTAAGTCTCCAATAAGTAAAGGCGTATTACTAGCAGATGAGGTTGGTCTTGGAAAAACAATAGAAGCAGGAATTATAATTGCTCAACTTTGGTATGAAAGAAAAGCAAAAGTATTGATAATAGCACCAGCTTCTTTAATTAGACAATGGAATAATGAATTATATGATAAATTTTTATTAGAAACAGAAATAATGGATAGAAAACGGTTTAATTCATATATAAAAAAAGGATATGAAAATCCATTTAAAGTATGCAAAAACATTACTATTTGTTCATATCAATTTGCAAGTATAAATAGTGATTTTATATTGAATTCAGATTTTGATACTGTTATTATTGATGAAGCACATAAATTAAGGAATTCTTATAGAGAAAAATCGATTACTTCAAATAATATAAAATACGCAACAAAAAATATGCAAAAAGTATTATTAACAGCAACACCAATTCAAAACTCTTTATTGGATTTATTTGGACTATCAAGTTTTATTGATGAAAATTTATTTGGTGATATAGAAGTTTTTAAAAAAAAATATATAAAGAATTTGCAAGATTATGAAGAAGAATTACATAATAGATTGAATATTTTCATGCATAGAACTTTAAGAAATCAAGTCACTCAATATATAAAATATACAAATAGAGTTGCAAAGACTTTTGTATTTACTCAAACTCCAGAAGAAAAAGAAATATATGATGAATTACAAAATATTATTTCCAATTCTTCTGAAATGCCTTATATAATACCAAAATCACAAAGTCATTTATTATTGTTGATCTTATGTAAATTGATGGGTTCGTCTATTTATGCTTTAAAAGGTACGTTACAAGTTATATTAAATAGATTAACAAATTTGAAAAATGGTTTGAGTGATGAAGAATATAATAATTATATGAAACAACTTATAATTGAAAAAATTGACGAAGATGTTATAGAGGAAAACAATGATTTGATTATAGAAAGTAAAAAAAATATTTTTGAAGAAGTTATTGACTATAATGAGCTAAATCATGAAATTAATCTAATTGAAAATTTAATAACAAAAGTTGACAATGTTAAAAAAGAAAGTAAATATTTTACTTTATTAGAATCATTAAAATATTCATTTTCGCATTTGAAAGAAATTGGTGCAAATGAAAAAGTATTAATTTTTACCGAATCAACAAGAACACAGGAATTTTTATATAAATCCTTAAAAGAAGACGGCTATGAAGATATATTATTATATAATGGTTCAAATAATACAGACGAATTGAATAAAATATATACTGAATGGTTGAACAGACCTGAAAATGTTGACAAGAAACAAAATGATAGATCAATGAATATGAGAGCAGCGATTATTGATAAATTTTCAAAAGATGGAAAGATTTTAATTTCAACAGAGGCAGGTGCAGAAGGACTTAATTTACAATTTTGTTCATTAATTATAAATTATGATTTACCTTGGAATCCTCAAAGAGTTGAGCAAAGAATTGGTAGGTGTCATAGATTTGGTCAAAAGTTTGATGTTAACGTTATAAATTTTATAAATAATTCAAATAGAGCAGAGCAAAGGATTTACGAATTGTTAAGCAACAAATTTAATTTGTTTGATTCTGTTTTTGGTGCCTCAGATGAAATATTAGGAATTATGGATAATGATTCTAATATGGAATTATCAATTGCAGAAATATATAAAAATTGTAGAACTGAAGATGAAATAGATAATGCATTTAATACTGTTCAAGAAAAATTCAACTCTGAAATAGCTGAAAATATAGATAAAGCAAAAGCTAAAATTATTGATAATTTTGAAGAAGATTTGCAACAATATTTTTCAGATATGATGGACTCTACAGAAAAAAATATAAGTGCTATAGAAAAGAATTTTTGGTTATTAACAAAATTGATTTTAAATAATAAAGCGGAATTTAATGATGCCAATATGACAATAAATATAAAAAACTTCGGAGAGTATAATGGTACTTACAAGATATCATCAAGAAATGAAGATGATAGATTTATTGATTTTAACAGTAATACTAAATTAGGTAAATACATATTAGAAGAAGCTAGTAAAATATCTAATAAAAAAGCACATGTTTTATTTGATATATCAAATTATCCATTCAATTTAAAAGAAGTAAGTAACTTAAAAGGTTCCAAAGGTATAATATCATTTAACAAAATAAAAATATCTTCTTATGAAGAAGAAGAATACTTATTTTCATGTGGTAGAAGTACAGATGGAGAAATATTAGATAACGAATTGATTAATAAAATGTTTAGACTTGAATTAATTGAGAATCCAAATGACTTGTTAAATGAAAAAGTATTAAATGAAGTAGATGAAGATGTTAATATTTATAGTAATAAAATTTTTAATGAGTCAACGGAGAGAAATAATTCTTATTTAAATAAAGAAATATTAAAGATAAATGAGTGGGCAGAAGATAAGATTCAAGGAATTGAAAATTCTGTTGAAATGATGAGAGAACAGAGAAAAGAGTTAAGAAAGCAATCTGATTTATGCACTAATTCCTTAGATAAAATTGATATTGAGGAAAAAATTTCAAAAATTACTAAAAAAATATCATCGTCTTGGATGGAATTATCTGAAGCAGAAGAAATAGTTGAAACAAAAAGAAATAAAATGATTAGTGATATAAAAAAAGAAAATATGAAGCATTCTGAGTTAAAGAATATTTTTAATATTAGTTATGAGGTGATTTAAGGTATGGATTCATCAATCTGGTTTAAAGAAATCATGTCTATTAAGGTCCCAAATCTAAAGCATAAAGATTTAACAAAACTATTATTGTTGTACTATCTAATAGATTATAATCTTATTAATTCAGAGTTTACAATTAAATCTTTTTCAAAATATGTATATAGATTTTACAGCGATAATCCAGAATATGCAAAATGTCATCCCAGCATAGTTATTAATAATATAGGACATTATGGAGTAGATGATATTGTGCCTTTTGTAAAACAAGAATTAGAAGAATGGAAAAAGCAAAATAATGAAAGTTGTTTAGTGATTAATAATAATAAATTAATAGTCTTAATAGAAAATAATGATAATAAATTATATGCATTTACAAAAAGTATAGCAGATATGCTATTTATAAAATTTACTAATACAAAATTTGATTATAAAGAAGAAATAAGTGAATTAAATAATTTAACTCAATATGATCTTGATTATATTAATTCAACTAGACTAGTAAATAGAATTTTAGAAAATATGCAATATTGTGTATGTTGTGATAAACTAGATGATTTAAAAGTAGTAAATTTATCTGATAATATTGAATTAATTAATAATTATGATAATTATGTTCTCGTATGCCATACACACTTTGAATTATATAAAGAGGGTTATTATAAATTTGATAAGAATGGACATATCTTGATAGTAAAACAACATCCGTTAATAAATTCTAAAATGCATATATCAAAAAAAAATTTAATATAAAAAGAAGTATTACATATTTTTTAGAATGTTTACTTCTTTTTTCTTTCCAAAATTTCATCAGCAGATAATTTAAATTTTTTAGATAATGTATATAAAATAAATGTAGTAACAGTTCTTTTCCCAATTTCATAATTACTATATGCAGATTGGGATATTTCTAACTCATCAGCTAATTGAGACTGTGAATAGCCTAATTTATTTCTATAATATTTAAGTTTATTACCTAATTTTATATTATTTACTTTGGATATTTTATCATATCCCACGTTTTTTCGTTTTATACCCAATATGTAGTCTATACTTAGATTATATAAATTACATAATTTAATTAGATGTCTTAAAGGAATATAATCTTTTCCTGTTTCCCATCCTGATATAGTAAATTCACTTACACCAAGTACATATCCTAATTCTTTTTGAGTCATATCGAGTTCTTCACGAGCATTTTTAATATTGTTATCAATCATTTTTATCACCTTATTATAATTTTCTCATTTAAAAGGCAATTATTACTAAAACTGGGGGATATGTGGTAAAAATATGTTATAATAAAATTAGTGAGGAGTAATTATGGAAAAAATAAAAGAATTAGAAAAATTATGCCTTAATGGAAGATATACTAACAAGGGTGATATATTAAATGTATTAAAGTCAAAATATTTTAAACTAATTATTGATGAATTAGAGTTTGAAATCATTAAGCCTAAATTTACTATGGCTTTTAAAAAAGAAAAAGTAAATTCCTATGAATTATTACTTGTTCATTTGGATATTTTTATTAGATATATTAAGAACAATTTTTGGTTTGATTCTTACGATATGATTCTTTTTTTAGATTTATGTTTACAGTCCGATTATATGAAATTATTTCTTCTAACTAAAGAAAGCTTTCACGATAATAATTCATACAAGTTTGAAGAATTTTTTTGGAAAACTATTGATGATATAAATTTGCAAAATTATAAAATTTTATATAATCAATTAAATTTAAAAAAGCAATTTAACAAATTAAAATTTAATCCAAACGAAATTAATTTAAATAAAAAAGAAGATTCCTATAAAACTTTTAAATTTATTTGTGGAGTATTTAATTGTAACAAATCTAATAATCTAAATATGTTTTATAATTTATTAAATATTAATTATAAAAAGACTTCATTTTATTGTGAGATGTGGAATATATATCTAGATAAATATATAGAAAAAAAAGAATTATATGAAAATTTATTTTAAAGTATTGTGTTATTGTTAACTAGTGCTATAATATGAAATACTCGTAAGAAAAATGGAATCTTAAAAGTGACGGGAGTTTTGTTATGACTAATAATGAAAGAAAATTATATTATAAAGTATTAGATAAAATGAAGAAACATAAAGATAAATATCCCTTACTTTATAATAATGATAAATATAAGTTTAAAAAAAAGTTTGAAAGTAATATAAGTAATAATGCTACGAAAGGGGTAATTTTATTTGAATTAGGAAATAAATATTATACTAGTATTTTTGTAGATAGTGGATATGATGATATTATTACTAATTTATATGGTGTAGTAACAGCTACAAAAGAAGAAATAGATAATGAATTTAATAAATTGGTGGAGTATGTAAAAAAAAATAATATAACAATTATATTACAAAATGCTAAGTTTGATAAAAAAACATATGAAACCCTTATAAAATAAGGGATAACAAGGTGTTTTATCAGAAA
>Ga0116152_10004727_pt1 | contig 10709 bp, 12 predicted proteins | sample AD_UKC119_MetaG_FD_89894 | JGI IMG/M metagenome (GOLD analysis project Ga0116152, IMG submission 89894) | Active sludge microbial communities of municipal wastewater-treating anaerobic digesters from Hong Kong - AD_UKC119_MetaG | ecosystem: Engineered > Bioreactor > Anaerobic > Digestate...
CCCCAGCCGAGCGCCAGCTCAAACAGGCGCGCCATCTCTGTCGTCTGAGAGCGAAGCTCCGCGACCGCTGGAGCTCGCCTCGGCTGTGAGTCCAAACTGGCTCCCGATCCCCCCGCCCCGGCGCACCTTCCGCACCACCTGATCAATGAAGTAATCGAACCGTCTCTGACCGAGCGCGTGCGCAATTTCGCGCTCGCCTTCCGGGATCGGATCTGTGCGGGTCAGCCAGTATAGGACGAACTGGCCAAGGGTCTCTAACAATAGCGCGACATCCCGTTCGATCTCGCCCTGCCGGACTTCGAACCTATCAAGCCGAGCGAGCAGCCTTTCTTCAAGGTCATGCCGGATCTCCGGTTCGAAATAATCCTCAAGTGCCTGCTCGATCAGTGCGTTCTTCGTCACACCGGGACGCCGGGTTGCTTCTTCGAGCTTGCGAGAGAGGTCCGCCCTCAGGCGAAGGTTCAGTCTCGGTTTGGCCATGTCAAAAATCCGGAAGGAAATCTTTGTCGCCCTGATCCATGGCAACAGCCCGGCGCACGTTCCGCAGCTGGCCGTCTTGTTCGGGCGCTATATCCTCTTGCTCTGCCCCCAACAAACTGGATCGTTTTGGCTTAGAGTTTCCGTTATCCTGGAACCTGGCTGGGAGGAGACAGAAGGATGCGAGCATCGAAGTTCACGGACGCGCAGAAGGCGTTCATTATCAAGCAGGGCGAGTCGGGGATTCCGGTGGCGGAGATCTGCCGCAAAGCAGGGATCAGCCAGGCGACGTATTTTAACTGGAAGAAGCGCTATGGCGGCCTGATGCCATCCGAGATGAAGCGACTGAAGGAGCTCGAAGACGAGAACACCCGGCTGAAGCGGATCGTTGCGGATCTCTCCCTCGACAAGGAGATGTTGCAGGACGTGCTCAAACGAAAGACGTAAGGCCTGGTCGTAAGCGAGAGCTTGTCAAAGAGGCGGTTCGGGAATGGGGCATGTCGATCCGGAGGGCCTGCAGCAACCTGCTGCTCGACACGTCCACTTTCCATTACCACTCTCGGCGACCCGACCAGGCCGCGTTGAAAGAGCGCATCAAGGAGATCTGCGAGACACGCGTGCGGTATGGCTACCGCCGTGTCCACGTCATACTTCGGCGGGAGGGATGGTTCGTGAACCAGAAGAAGGTGAGACGGCTTTACAATGAGTTGGGCCTGCAACTACGCAACAAACACCCGAAGCGGAAGGTGCGGGCCAAGCTCATCCGCGATCGTCAGGAAGCTGTCTCGCCGCTTGAGGTATGGGCAATGGACTTTGTCCACGACCAGCTGGCGACGGGCCGCAAGTTCCGGATACTGACGGTCGTGGATACCTGGTCGAGGTATGTTCCGGCGATCGATGCGCGCTACAACTATCGGGGTGAGGATGTCGTCCAGACGATGGACCGGATCTGTAGCCAGACAGGTTACCCCAAGATGATCCGGGTCGATCAGGGCTCCGAGTTCATCTCACGGGATCTCGATCTCTGGGCCTATGCGAACGGCGTCACACTGGACTTCTCACGCCCCGGCAAGCCGACTGACAACGCGTTCATCGAGGCATTCAATGGTAGACTTCGTGCGGAGTGCCTGTCGGCTAACTGGTTCATGAGCCTGCCAGATGCCCGCGAAAAGCTGGAGTGTTGGCGTAGAGACTACAATACGGTAAGACCGCACAGCGCGATCGGGAACAAACCCCCGGCGGCGCTGATCAATCATGCCGGCGTCACCAGTCCGCCAGTGTGAGAAAGGCCGGAAAACTCCAGCCCGGAATGGTCCAGACTTGGGTCTCAGAGCAAAAGGCCGGAAAACTCCAGCCCGGAATGGTCCAGACTTGGGTCTCAGAGCAAAAGGCGGAAAACTCCAGACCCGGGTGGTCCGACGTTGGGTAGCAGTGCACGATCGGCGAGCACTCAAATGTCTGCATTAGGCACACGGCCATCAAGACTTTCGCCTCGGAGTCCAAAATGCCCTCCTCTGAGACGGCCAACTCAATGGGGCTATCTGTCAGGTGCAAACATTGAAGCGATCTGCGGCGGAGAGGACGGTCCCGCCGCAGATCGACACCTTTGCTCGTTAGAAACGAGCACGGAATCCTGCATTCAGTCGGCGACCGATGATATCGTCTCCAGGGACTGCCGGGTAAAAGAATCCAGGCGCTCCCGGAGGTGGATAGAGTATCGGCGCACCGGCATCGAACAAATTCTGCGCGGACAGGTACACCTCAAGTTCTCCACCCAATCCCCTCACTTTACGGGAAATAGACGCATCGACATAAATGGAGTCGTTGATCTTCGGGAGGTCGAACGCAAGTCGCGGATCATATTCGTTGCTTACAGCAGCGCGATACCGAGTGAATGCCGTAATCGTCCAATTGTCGTCCGAGTAGCCTGTGACGACTGCTGCTCTCCATCGAGGAACACCAAAGGGCGCCCGGTTCACGGAGTCGATGACAGGGACGTTCGCAAACTGTTGAGTCTCTTGACGGTCGACATAAGTTACGAGCCCACGGATGCCTACATCACCTGCAAAGATTGGAAAAGAATAGTTGACCTCGGCGTCGATGCCGGACTGGCGAAACCTTGCCGCATTCAAAGGCAGCGAAATGACCTTGGTCGGGAAGTTCTCTGCTGTCCGGTCGGAAAACGGAAGAGGCCGGACGATGAACTGACAGAAAGGGTCAGTCCCACCGCTGGCTTCACAGATTGCATTCGACGTTTCCGCAGGGGTAAATGCAATCGCATCGGCGATCTTGATGTCGTAGTAATCTACCGCAATGCTGAAGCGCGGTAGCCATTTCGGACTAAAGACTACGCCCGTCGTGAAGGTATCCGCCTTCTCCGGTTTAAGATCGGGATTCCCCCCCGTTTCGATGATCGTTGATTGACCGGATCCACCGCCCTCGACGTGAACGTCTGCGAACGACCTGGGGCTTGTGTTCGTCGGCGCGAACAGTTCGTTCAAGTTCGGCGCGCGTATGTCTCGAGAGCGAGTAGCGCGGAAACGCAGCCCCTCGATAGGCTCCCAATCACCTCCAACTTTCCAGGTCGTTACGCCGCCGCTCGTCGAGTAATGAGTATATCGAGCTGCCCCGCTGAGTGAGAGGGAATAGAAAACGGGACGATCCACCAGAATCGGTATATTAATTTCGGCTGCCCCCTCCGTTACGTTTTGGCGGCCCGTTGCGTCAGCCACGACATTGAACTGGTGCTGGGTAGCGCCAGGTGTGCAGAGGAAAAGATTGGTGCAGTCGACGGTGTCCAGCGGCTGGGCGTTGCTAACCAGATCCAAAGTTGCCCGCCGATGCTCCGCATTCATAGCAAACTTCAGCGGCCCTGCAGGAAGATCGACCAGCGAACCGGTAACAGTGGCATTGAAATCATCCATCGTTTGGACGAGCGAGTACTGAGTCTCATCGGTAACGAAATCCAGCGCTTCAGGAGTGACGGAACCTATGCCGAATACGTTCAACGGTACGCAGCCCGGGAATCGGGCTGCATCAATCAACGTGATCCGGCAAACAATGTTGCCACCGGGTCCGGAGACAGCATCGCTCGCCGCTGCAAGCTTCTCATTGTTGACGTTGAACTGCGAAGCCGTGCGCTGCTTCGTGCGGGCGTTTGTATACGAAAAGTCCCAATCGAGACGACCGTCGAGCAACTCGCCTTTAAGCCCTCCATTTACGAAGTAGCTGTCAGTACGCGAGTCGATGCCTATTTGTTCGGAGAGAAATTTTCCTACTGCTATCACTGGCGAACTGGGATCAATCGCCGTGAGCGTAGCCTGTGCGCTGGGCGCGAGATAGGGATTGTCCTTGAAAGCGAGCACCGGGGCGAACAGGTACTGGATAAAGGGATAACCGTTCGTGGTCCGGGTATACGTTCCCTGAACGTACGCGGTGATGCCATCGGTCAGGTCGTAGTCAAATCTCGCATATCCTTGATGGGTCTCCAAGCTCGCGAACATCCCGGTATCGAGAAAGAAGGTCTCCCCTCCGCTGAATAATCCCGGCCCAACTGGAGTGCCCAGGTCAACCGGAACGAGCTCTCCCAGCGAGTTGAATTGCGCGCCGAAAGCAAAAGGTGTAGTCTGGAGCAACCCGCCGAGCGTACCCGCCGGGACGCGGGCATTGAGAACCGGAGTGAAGGGGACCGATCCGCCATTGCCAGCAAGACTCGGGACGAGGGCCCCGTTTCGCCGCGCCGTCTTCGAGTCGATACCCTCGGAGTTCGCATAGTTATAGCTTGCAAGCATATGTCCGCGTCCGCCGGAGAGATCGGTGCCATACCCGATACCCAACCGCTGCGTGGCGTTGTCGCCGCGCGTTGCCACGCCAGCCTCACCCATCAACTTCAATCCCGAGAAGTTCTTGTCGACTACGAAGTTGACGACACCGGCGATCGCATCAGAGCCATAAACGGCTGATGCGCCGCCGGTCACAACGTCAACTCGTTGCAGCATGAATTGAGGAATAGTATTGACGTCGACGCCGCCCGATTGAGCTGTATCAGGAAGACGATGGCCATCGAACAGTATCAGGGTGCGTGTGGTTCCAAGTCCACGGAGGTTGAGGAAGTTACCAACGTTGTTGTTCCCGGCATTGTTATTGGTGGACTGGGTGTTGGAACCTACGAATTGGGGTAGTTTGTTCAGGCCATCTGCCACGGTCGCCGGACTGATATCCTCTAGAATATCTGCACTTACGATTGTCACTGGCGTCGGAGAACTGTCACCGTTCTGGATTCGTGAGCCGGTGACGATGATTGCCTGCAGCACAGATGGTGCCTCGGTTGCGACGTTCCGATCGGACTGTAACGGAGTTTCGGCCTCCTGTGCGGCCGCGTGCCCGGAGAACATCAGGCATGCGACACTGCTGAGCAGTGTCGCCTTGGTGTGAATGTGAAACATATTTTCCTCCCCTACTTCTGTTGATCGCTCAAGGATCTTGCAGAGGCTATAGCACATCAATCTAGTTTGCCAATCATTTTTGACCGTAAATGATCGAACATGACTATTTAAGCTCGTTATCGCTTGCCTATCCGGTAGATGCGGCCTATGTGGCATCGACAAGGGCGCCCCACCACCGCGCCAAGGGAAATGTTGCCGACAAAAGGAATGGGAACCTGACATGCGCCAGCTGATCAATTCTATCTGGTGTTTGATTGCTGCGACAGCATTGTCGATGACCACGAACGCCGCAGCTCAAGTCTCAGATACCGAAACGAAGCCAGACATCGTCCGCCTTTGGCCGGGGGCTCCTCCCGGAGGCTCTCTCGCGAAGACGCCTGAACGCACTTTCTCCCAGCAGTTTGAGTGGAAGAAACAGCTGGTCACCATCAACGTTTCGGATCCGACGATGACCGTAATGCGCCCTCCGGCGGACAAAGCCAACGGGACAGCCATGGTGGTGGCGCCCGGAGGAGGGTTCGTTTCGCTGGTCTGGGATCTGGAAGGAACTGAGGTGGCGGAGTGGCTGAACGCTCGAGGAGTGACGGTCTTCGTTCTCAAATACCGCGTAAGCCTGCCCGAGGCCGAGGCGCCTCAGCCTCGCGACATGGCCGAAGCTATAAAATTGATGGAGCCCCGCCGAAAATTGGCGGTGGCCGATGCAAAGCAAGCAATTACGCTCATCAGGGAAGGGGCCGCACGCTGGGATATCGATCCCAAGCGGGTCGGCATGATGGGATTTTCTGCTGGAGCTATCACCACGATGGGCGCGGTCCTAGAAGGGAACGCCGAGCAACGCCCAGACTTCGCCGCGTCGATCTATGGAACGGCACTCATCGAAACTTTGAAAGCCCCTGCTGACGCACCGCCCCTGTTCATTGCACACGCGCAGAACGATCCGATGGTCCCGCCCACCGCGAGCACCGCCATCTTCGAAGCCTGGGTAAGAGCCAAGCGTCCGGCTGAGTTGCACATCTACGCCGCCGGTGGTCATGGTTTCGGCATGCGCACGCAAGGACTGCCGGTTGATCGCTGGCCATCAGACTTCGAAGCCTGGTTGAGTTCGCGCGGGCTTATCGATTCCACGCTGGTCGCGAAGCCTGCGAAGGCCGCTCCTGCTGCACCCGAGACGTCGGCAGTTGCTACGAAACGCTTTTCGGTTGCGGAGACAGAGGTTGGGCTACTCATTGACAACCCTGAGACCAAGGCCATACTCGACAAGTACATCCCCGGCCTTACCGGCAGCGACCAGATCGCCTCCGTACGTGGTTTGACACTGAAGGAAATTCAGAGTGTCTTACCCGGAGGCATATCCGACGAAATGCTTGCGAGTATCGAAGCGGAACTCGTCAAATTTTGAAGCTCGCTGCCGTAATGTCCCGTGTCAAGTAGAGCGATCCACAGGATTTGTGAATCGAGAGATTCACACTGGGGGCATGTTGTGGTTCACCGTGATTGGAGGTGGATCATGGGCCAATGTCGATCTGATGATTTACGCAAACGGGTGGTTGAAGCGGTTGCCGCAGGCAGTTCGCGGCGCGCCGCAGCGGCCCGGTATTCAGTGAGTGTGAGTTCGGCGATCCGCTGGAGTGACCGTGCGGCGAAGGAGAGCAGCCCCGCCGCGCGCGGGGTCAAGGGAGCCGAATGGACGCTCTCCCGGCTTCTTGGCAGGGTATTTCCCTAGCCATCTCTACAGCACCGACGGCACTATGACACCACGGACAGTCCATGAACGTCGCGTCGATAACCCGCATCAGCGCCAGCGTCTCTTCGCTTTGAGGAATCGGGATGTAGTAATCGGAGGAACAGCTGATCGACAGCGGGCGGCATTGTCCCGCAATCGACAGCCGAGGGTGAACAGGCTCGACCAGCAATCGTCTCTGGCCCGCGCTCATGGACCGGGGGCTTTCGCTAAAAAATCTCTCTCCACCAGCAATTGCCCGATCTTGGCATGCAACTTCTCTACTTCCGCTTCGGTCTCGGCCTTCGAGGCTCGTTCCCCACCGTCGAACAGGCTGGCCATCCCTTCCATCGCCTGGCGCTTCCATTCCCCGATCATCGTATGGGGGACGCCGTGTTTGGCGGCCAGCTCCGACAACGTCAATTCGCCACGGATCGCTTCCATTGCCAGCTTCGCCTTGAACTGGGCGCCGTAACGCTTTGTCGCCTTCTTCATTCCCATCCGTCCCTTACGTCGGGATGAGCTTATCACCCTGTCCAGTTCTTCGGCACCACCTCAGAATCCGAACACCGCAGATCTATTGTGGTGAGCAGGTGCTCTAATCTCTCCAGCTTCGCCAGCGGTGCCATTTCACTCGGAAACTCGCATATTTGCGATTCCGGCACTGGTGTGAGCAAATTCGCTTCAGGTGCTAGATAATCGGAATTGAGCCAGAGCGCGAAATGCGAAAAAAAAATAGGCATGAAGGCTCGGCCTCCGTGACGCTCGCCTCAAAATTAACTGCAGCGCTGAACCAAAAAGCTATTTCGCGAAAATACAACAGACCTATTTTACATTATGGTAGTAGGCGAGCAGGAGAACATTTTCGGTTGCAGTTCAACATCACACCGGGATCTTGGCCAAGTCGGCATCGATTGCCACGAGTATTTCGTCTGGGATTGCACCAGGCGAACTCATTTGAATTTCCCGCAAAGTCAACTGTCGCATGAAAACGAGAAGAGGATGCGAGGTGAGGCCCGGCAAATGCTTGTCGAGAACTGCTTTCGCCGCCGAGTTCGCGAGCAAGTCGCTCAACTCGGTGTCCTCCACATCGAGCCTAGCAATGTTCGGAGATACGGGATCGGCCGACTGCGTCGTCGGCGTTGCGAGAGCGGAGGTTGCCGGTGCCGTCGACATGATCGCAATCGCGACGAAAAAAGGTGCAGTTGCGCGCATCATTCTCTCCTAATTAAATTCTACTGCAGCGAAACTTCTAATTTTTGACGCAGCTAAAGCTTGCTGCATCGTCTTTCGATCCCGTGCCTTTGTATTTCGGATAGGCCGGATACTCGCAAAGCGGGCGCGTTCTGCCCGCCTTCGCACCACCTGCATCGCGCGCGACAGGGTTCTGAGGCGCCTTGCCCGTTTCGACCCATTTGTCGAGTGCGGAGAGAGAGTCCCACTCCGCCGAAAAATCGCCAGAACCGTGACCAAATCCCGGTATCAGATAATAGCGCACGAAGCTTCCGACGCGCCTTCCGTAGCGAGCCTGCAACTTGTCGAAGAATTCGTTCGTCATTGTGTAGGGGACGAGCATATCGAGCGTTCCTTGGACCAGAATAAGCTTCCCGCCGCGCTTCTGAAACCCGTCAAAGTCGGGCGAGCTCACATCGTAGACCTGTGCCGTAGCTAGAACCGACTTTTGCCACGTCTCTTTGTCCACTGTCGCACCTTCGAGCGCCCAGGGAAAAACGGGAGCGGGCGCAAAGAAGCCCGCAACACTCGCCGCAGTTCCATTGCCGAACCAGACGGAATTGTCGCTTCCAAGCAGGGCCGGATACGGGCCGACCGATTTCACTCCGTTCGGCATCGGGTGCGCAAATATGAACGGCCGCGCTGCGACTTCGAGAGCAGCAATCTGGGGCGGCGTGAGGCATTCGGGCGCCGGGTTATCGCTGGCGCAGCGAAGTACGCTCAGTTTGAATGTCGCCACGCACGCCTTGACATTGCTGACGATGCCGTCGGTTGCGCCATCGAGCGCATCGCAGCTCTTCAAAACCGATTGCTTGAGAAGCGCCTGATTCTCGGTGGTCAGCGCCCCGCCGGGCATACCGTAAGCAAAATGCGCCATTCGGTTCCAGGCGATTGTCATGGATTGACTTTGGGCCGCGGGATAGTTCGAGACGACGCCGTCAAAGTCGGCATAATAGCGTTGCGCTGCCTGCAGCGCTTCCTGCCCACCCTTCGAGCCCCCGATGAGATAATTTCTGCGGGCCGGAGTGCCATAATACTCTTTCACCAACGCGGTGACCAAATCTTTAGTCCGCTTGATCGCCGCATGGCTGTAATTGGCAAAGGCCGTCGGATTCGCATAGAATTCGGTGCCCGAACCCTGATGACCGGAGTCGCTTCCATAGGTCACATAACCAAGCGAAAGCGGCGTCGGCACATTGCCGCCTCCGCCCGAATATTCGCCTGTGCCCTTCATGATGAAACCGTTCGATCCGCCGCCGCCATAGAGGACAGTCTTGCGGTTCCATGCGTTGGGCAGATTCACTTGAAACAGAATATCCGGATCCTCGGCATCCTTAGCGTGGATAGCGCCTTTTAGGCGGCAATAGGTGCCATTGCCCTTCTGATACTTTACCAGCGCCGCCTTCTTGACGACGGCATCGCCGGTGGGCAGGGCAAACGCTGAAGCCGGAATGGTGCGATTACGAAAGGAAGCGCAGAGTGCGGCAGGGTTACTGACGGCGATCTTCAAGTTAGCCGGCTTAGCCCACGAAGCGGTCGATGAGGCCGAAAAACAAAGCACTGCCGCACCAACGCCCAAGACAGCTTTAAATCTCACATCGTCATCCCTTATTAGCGCGACCTTCCGAAAGCACCCCACGCTTTCGCAGCGGATGCATTCACATGGCCGAGTCTCCGCTCAAAAACAATTTTGCCAGAGCCTAACTGGCGTTATCGAATTTGATCTATTCTGATCACTTCGATCAAACCACTGCTTCGATAACGAGTTCAGTGACCCGAGTCAAGTTGCGAAGAAGCACACCAACAATCAGTTTTGCCGATGGATGCCGTCGTTCGCGCAAGACTGCTCAACCCGTGCTGCCGACTACCCGAAAGTATCTGGATGAAGGTCGGTGGGAAACGCTAATTGCCCTAAAATTGCCAGTTCTAGCTCCACATCAAGGACCTTTGCCTTGCGCCGAACCATGTTGACGGGATCGACAAGTCCGCGCAGTGCGACCAATCGATGCTGATCAATGGGCTTGAGTACGCTGCTCGAAGCGGTCGGCAGCTATTATGTTGACCTCTGGGGCACGACACCACGATCAGTGGCCATTGGACGACGTCAATGAACGGTGCGTTGTGTTTCTTGTCCAATCTTGCGATGACGATCAACTTCATATGCCGGCAATGGGATTTCCTCATGACTGGCAACCGGATCCTGAGCGAATACCAATAGCGCAACACGTTTTCTGAACAGCTTGAGCCGTTTAAGATCGGGTGGCTTAAATTTACAGCCTGAGTTTCCGGTTGCGTCACATCGTGAAAATAGGACCTATCTGCAATGCCACGGGCGAATGCGAGATAGTTCTCTCCCCTTCGAGGCTCTGCTCGGTGAAACAACTAATCTGAGAATGAGATCTTCATCGATATGTCCGGAAGCTCCTCAGAGGATGAATTAAGGAGCGCGACACGCTGAGGGATGAGAATGGAATAGATGGCCGCTGCGAACTAACCCGCAATCTCCGGGATTTGCGCGCGACCCATTTTGCGCGCGCGGTTTCCTCGGCCATATTGATGCGCCTGTAACAGAGGGAGATTCCCCTTCGCGCAGTAGCGAAATGCCATTTAGAATGATCGAACAGCAGGAAGGCAAGTCTGTATCCAAGATCGCAGAACGGTGCAGAAGGCAACGGCTGAAAGACGTTTAAGCGGGACCCTGCCCGGCTGAACTGAACCGCGCCGATAACCCCGGAGGCTGTTTGGTTGGAGTCATGCAGCGATAGCGTTTTCCTTCAGGGCTGCAAAGTAGTTGGCCTCGGCTTCTGCCGGAGGGATGTTTCCGATCGGCTCGA
>Ga0116152_10004728_pt1 | contig 10707 bp, 8 predicted proteins | sample AD_UKC119_MetaG_FD_89894 | JGI IMG/M metagenome (GOLD analysis project Ga0116152, IMG submission 89894) | Active sludge microbial communities of municipal wastewater-treating anaerobic digesters from Hong Kong - AD_UKC119_MetaG | ecosystem: Engineered > Bioreactor > Anaerobic > Digestate...
AACCAAAGTCACCAGTCATTTAAATGCGGTTTATAAGTACAATCTGAAAACCGATTTGTCCGATCACGTTAATCCACAACGCCCCTCGTACGGGTTGGGGAAAGAAGGTGGTTTGCTGCTTTGCTCCTGGCCGCATGGAGATGCACTTACGCTTCCGTTTGTTTACAGCAACGAGGTTTGGACCGGGATTGAATACCAGGTGGCTTCGCATTTAATGTGTGAAGGCGAAGTTCAGGAAGGGCTTGACATCGTTCGCGAAGTACGGAAAAGATATGATGGTAGGGTTCGGAATCCGTTTAATGAATATGAGTGCGGGCACTGGTATGCACGTGCCATGTCAAGTTATGGTTTGTTGCAGGGGTTGACGGGGGTTCGTTACGATGCTGTTGATCAAAAATTATATGTCGATTCAAAAGTGGGTGACTTTAAGTCCTTTCTTTCCACTGAAACCGGTTTTGGAACAGTGAGTTACAACAATGGAAAAGCTACTTTGGATGTGGTCTATGGAAATATTCCGGTAAAGGAAATTATTGATAAAAATGAGAATTAATAGACGAAATTTTATAAAAACCGGTGCAATTGCAACATCCGGTGTTTTTATGCATTCCTCAATATTAGGTTGTAGTTCGCCAACAAACGAAGGAGTGCAGCTCGAAGAATATTTCGGGTCGTTTCAAAATCCCCCCATGGATTCCAAAGTTTTTGTCAGGTGGTGGTGGAACGGAAACCGGCTTAATAAGGACGAGATCTTGCGGGAACTTGATGTTATGAAATCGGCCGGAATCGGAGGAGTTGAAATAAATCCGATTGCATTTCCACCCTCGACTGATCCGGCAGGATACGAAGCGTTGACTATTTTTGAAGACAAGTGGCTGGATATGCTTGAAACAGCTTTGAAAGGCGCAAAGGAAAGAGAGATTGTTTGCGATATGATCGTCGGTTCGGGCTGGCCATTTGGTGGCGAATTCCTGAAAAAAGAAGAACAAACACAACTCGTCACAGTAGATATAATCGAGCTGGAAGAAAATAAAAAATATACATTTTCAACCGATGAATTGCTCGCCCGGGTTAATCCGGACTTCCATTCAAAAAACAAGGACGTTTTCAAAGATTTGATAATGGTACGGCTTGTGCCTGCTTCATCCGATGAATTTGTCAGCGGGGAGGATTTGCTGAATACGGTTACAGAAAATAAACTCATTGTAAATGTTCCCGAGGGAAAATATCTGTTGTACTGTGTGATTAAACTTACCGGGTACATGAATGTAATCAATGGATCGCCTGGTGCTGCGGGGCCTGTTCTGAATCACTACAATAAAGCTGCGGTTGCAAATTATCTTGAAAGAATTTCAGGTTATATAAACGGGAAAGTCGGGAATATGGGTAATTATATCCGGGCGATGTTTTGTGACAGTATGGAACTTGAAGGGGCAAACTGGAACGACGATTTACCGGATGAATTTGAGAAACGAAGAGGATATTCCATCCTTCCGTACCTCCCTTTTCTTTTGAAAAAAATTGGTCAGATGGGAAATCCGTTGGCCGATCAGTTGGGTATAAAATTGCCGGAGGAAGTAACTGAAAAGTTAGGAAGAATAAACCTCGATTATTACAAAACCCGGCTGGAACTCTTTAAGGAAAGATTTATTACCACATTTAACGACTGGTGTCATACCAACGGGGTAAAATCGCGTATGCAGGCTTACGGTCGCGGGATGCACCCGCTGGAAGCAAGTATGGAAATTGATATTCCTGAATGTGAAACCTGGCTGTTTAAAGAAGTTGGCAGGGACTATCCTGATATAGGTTTAGAAGGTCGTGCACCGCTAATGTGTAATAAATATGTTTCTTCGGCAGCTGCATTGATAGGGAAGAAAGAAGTGAGTTGCGAAGAGATTACCAATACTTCGATGGTTTTTATGGCAACGTTGGAAAACATTAAGGTGGCCGGTGACCAGAGTAATATTTCGGGTGTAAATCACTCTGTTTTGCACGGATTTAATTATTCTCCATTAAATACGGAGTTTCCGGGATGGATTCGTTACGGAACATTTTTCAACGAACGGAATACCTGGTGGCCTTATTTCAGTTTATGGTCGGGTTATAAGGCTCGTATTTCAAATTTGCTGCAAAATGCAACACCTCTGGCAAATGTGGCTATTCTTCAGCCGCTCACCGATTTATGGTTGAAATTCGGTCCGCAAAGGGATCCTTTTCCACAAAAGAGGTATCCCGATTATCAGAACAATTTATGGGAAGCAGTTCATCAAAATGGAGGCGGTTGTAATTATGTGAGCGAAAAAATCATCAACGAGTCGGATTTTGAAAACGGAGCGATAAAATATAATTCAAGAAGTTACAACTATCTTCTTTTACCTGAAATTGAAACATTGGATTTACAAACCGTTCAGTCGCTTTCTGATTTTGCAGAAGCGGGCGGTAAAATTGTTTTTATCGGTGAAAAACCTTTTAAATCAACTGATTTTCTGAATCAGGAATCAGATGATGCCCTCGTAAAGGAAAAAATTGAAGCGTTGATGAAACAGGGGAAAAATAGTATTTTTATTTATCCGGCGCCTCAAAACGAGGTTATTAACTGGTACAAAGGATTGCAACAAACGTTGGGAATTAAACCATACGTTACCTTTAGCAAGCCTCAAAAATTTTTGGAGCATTCCTGTTATCAGCTTGGTGACACCCGAATGTTTCTGATTGCCAATACCGGCCTGTCAGAACATATTTCAGTTACTGCAGAATTTGATGTGCCGTCCGGATTTTATCCGTGGGTTTGGAATCCTGAGACCGGTGAAAAACTAATGCATCCGGTAAACAATAAAAACAACCGGATAAACCTGGAACTGCCAAAAGCCACCTCTATTATAATCGTATTCGAAAACAACGATAATGGAGAAATATATTTTTCACCAAAACAAAATACTGAGGGTGTTTTAATAGCAGGTCCCTGGCAACTGAAACTTCAGCATATAAATGGAAACATGGAAACGATGGAACTGGAAACGCTGAAAGATCTTGTCGAGATGGAGGAAACTATACATTTTGCAGGAACTGTTTTATATGAAAAAACATTTCAGGTTGAAAATAAGCAACCACAGTTTATTGATTTAGGAAATGTACAGGGTGTTTCGGAATGTACACTGAATGGTGAAAACCTTGGAACGCGATGGTATGGCGCCCATTTATACGATATTTCCGGATCAGTAAAAGAAGGAAAAAATCTTTTATCGGTGAAAATTACAACAATAACAGGTAATTATCTGAAAGGACAAACTGAAAATAAAGTGGCGCAAAACTGGACACGACATCAGGAATATTACCCAATGGGATTGCTGGGACCGGTGAAGATTATATAAATAGCTTTTTTGAAATTTTGAAGGGAATTCCGGTTAATGGTTTCATTTGGATTGTAAAAATGATTTTATTCCGACTTTTCCTCATCTGGTTTTTATTCCACATGAAAACAAGCCTTTGATTGGAAACCCCAAATATTCATTATAGGAGTGATTGAAAATACAATCAGGTAATAGAAAAGTAACAGATAAAATTAAATGGTTATTGAACTTTTTTTCAGAAATTGTTTTATAAGAGTTAATAATCTAAATCATCTGAAATGAATAAACTGGTTTACCGTTCAAAAGATTTCCTATTACTTCTGATTTTTTCAATTCTGGTTATTAATGCAAGTTGTCAACCCGACGGAGTTTCGTTATATCAAACCAATTGCGCGCAATGCCACGGGGCCGATTTAAATGGCGGAAATGCCAAAAGCCTTATCGATGCGGTATGGGAATTTGGTTCAGGGGACAGTTATATATTCAGAAATATAAAATTTGGTATTCCGCATTTGGGAATGCCCTCTTACGGCGAAACCTTAAAAGACGATGAAATAAGGGCGATAATGAATTTTGTTCGCGATTCGGAAAAGAATGCAGGTGCAATACGTCCGGCAATTGTAAAAGAACTGGAAACGCTGGATTATGATTTAAACGTTGAAATTTTTGCCGAAGGGCTGGAAGTTCCGTGGGCTATTGATTTTATGGATAAAAACACAGCTTTGATTACTGAACGCCCGGGAAGATTGAGAATTGTGAAAAACGGAAAACTTCAGTCTGAACCGGTAAAAAACACCCCGAAAGTTTTGAATGAAGGCCAGGGAGGTTTAATGGATGTTGCTGTTGATCCTGATTTCAAAAATAACGGGTGGATTTATCTGGCTTTTAGTCATGTTTTAGAGAATTCTCCGGGGCTGGAACGTCCCGGTGCAATGACTAAACTTGTTCGTGGTAAAATAGAAAACAATGTATGGACAAGCGAACAGGTAATTTTTGAAGCGCCGCACGAAACTTATCTTACCACACGACATCATTACGGTTGCCGAATTGTATTTGACCCTGAAGGCTATCTGTATTTTGCAATTGGTGAGCGCGGAACAGGAGAACATGCGCAGGATATTACACGGCCAAACGGAAAAACACATCGAATTAATAAAGATGGTTCTGTTCCGACTGATAATCCGTTTTATAATGTAAAAGATGCTGATAAAACTATTTTTAGTTACGGCAACCGGAATATTCAGGGAATGGCCGTTCATCCGGTAACAGGCGAGCTTTGGGCAACCGAACATGGGCCTATGGGTGGCGACGAACTAAACCTGATAAAATCGGGGAAAAACTATGGCTGGCCGGAAATAAGTTATGGAATTAACTACAACGGAGCTATTATTACCGAATTCACGCATAAGGAAGGAATGGAACAACCCGCGCTTTACTGGAGGCCGTCGATTGCGGTTTGCGGACTCGATTTTTACCGCGGCGATTTATTCCCGAAATGGAAGAATAAATTACTGGTTGGCGCCTTGAAATACGAGGAAGTTCGCCTTCTGGATATTGAAGATGACCGGGTAATGCACGATGAGGTTATTTTAAAAGGTGCCGGGCGGGTCCGCGATGTTTCAACCGGTCCGGATGGCACTATTTATGTGGTTTTGAACGATCCGGGTACGGTATTGAAACTAACACCTAAAATTTGATTGTTGTATGAGATGATACATTTCCGGTGTATTTTTTAATTTTGGGAAAACCGGAAAAAGTATTTTCGTTGAATAATACCATTATACACATTGGATTTGTTCAGGCCCTGTTTGGAATGCTGATTTTTTTATCAAAACGGCCTGCACATTTTAGTTTCAAAATTCTGGTAATCTGGTTTGCAGTAATAGCAATTTTTCTTGGAACCTTACTTCTTCCTTTTCAGGTTGTCGATTATTTTAAACCCGGTGTTTTTCCTTTATTATTTTTGTTTGGGCCGTTATTGTATTTTTATGTCAGGTCGTTGGCTGTGGAAAGCTTCCAGCCCCGATGGAAGCAGTTGTTTCATTTAACGCCATTAATTTTAGTAGCAATTCACCGCTCTTTTTCGAATGCAGTTTCAATTTCTTCTTCTGCATTACCGGGTTCTTCAGAGAATATTTATAACCGAATGTATTTTTCGCTAGCCGTTATTTCAATGATTGTTTACTGGATTTTTAGTATTCAAATTATACTTAAACACCGAAAAAACATTCCGTTTTATTTTTCTAACTATTCAAAGAAAAATACCCTGACATGGTTATTTTTTGTAATTGCCCTTTTTTTCTTTTTATTTCTTTCGGATTTGCTTGTGTATTTTCTGGAAAGACTGCTTGAAACCAAATTTGTGAATTTGCCATTTCTTGAATTTAATTTAACTGTTTTTGCTTTCATCATGCTTTTCTTTGGAATAAACCAAACAGTTATTTATGAACCGGAAGAATTAAAAGAAAATGGTGGTAAAAATGAAAGCAAGTATGATCGCTCTGCTATGAGTAAGGATGAGATTGAAAAGATTAGAAAATTGATTTTTAATTATTTGAAAGAACGAAAACCATATTTGAATTCCGAGTATAATCTTCAGATGATGGTAACCGATTTAAATATTTCGCGGCAAAAATTGTCGCAGGTGATAAATCTGGGTGAGCAGAAAAATTTTTATCAGTTAATTAATGAGTTTCGGATTGAAGAAGTGAAAACAAGAATGACAACTCCCGGTTTTGAACATTATACTTTACTGGGAATTGCATTCGAATGCGGGTTCAATTCAAAAACTTCGTTTAACCGTATATTTAAAGAAATTACGGGCTTAACTCCTTCGGAATATAAAAGTTCTGTTTGAACAATTTTATATGGTATTAAACTCGTTGGTAAAAGAATTCCTTGACCTGGTGGGAATGCCAGAAATTCGGCAGGATGAAACGAAGGAGCAATTTCGTTTTCGGAATAGCAATTTCTAACGATAGATTTCACCGGCAATCCAAATAATTCTTTTCATTATTTTTTCTTAAACACTGTTTAATTGGCAAGAATTATAATGTCTTTCGCGTGTAATATGTTTTTGTTGTAGCCTTTTAACATGCTGTTTATCATTGCTAATCCAACCTGAGTAGTATTTATTACCGAATTAGGGGCTATAAATTTTATCAGTTTTACCATCCACATAAAATAGTCGTACATAAACTGGTAGCCTTTGGTCTTCGATTTAATTCCCCGGAGTGGAATAATCGCTCCGGGGCGAAACATAAATGCTTGTTTAAATCCCAGTTTCAGCAAATCATTTTCAGTTTTTCCTTTTACCCTCGCCCACATGGAACTGCCTTTTTCCGTTGAATCGGTGCCTTCTCCGGAAACGTAAGTGAATGTCATTTCGGGGTTAATTTTGTATAGTGTTTTTGCAAGAGATAACGTGAAATCATAGGTAACCCGTTTGTATTCATCTTCTTTCATTCCTGCGGCACTTATTCCAAGGCAGAAAAAGCAGGCATCGTAACCTGAAAGCTGATTACTTATTATGGTGAAATCGGTAAAATCGGCATGGATTAGCTCTTTTAATTTAGGGTGCTTGATGTTTAAAGGGCTTCTGCCCAATACAAGTACCTCATTAATTGAATTGTGGTCGAGGCACTCGAGGAGCACTCCTTTCCCAACCATACCTGTTGCACCGGTTATTATTACTCTTTTCTTCATATTCTAAATTTAATGAAACATTGAATGAGAAATTTTTACAATACAGAGAAATGGCATGTTCCTCTCGTATTTGTTTTATTTTACCTGAGACATGATTACGGCATCGTAAAAGCGGTCGCCAAAATATTTTCGGATAAACATCATGGGTTTTGCATATTTCCCTGCTGCATAGCGGGTTTTGGGTTTTGTGCTGTTGATGGCTTTAATTACCAGATTTGTAATTACAGAAATAGGTGAGCCTTGTCCTTTATTGTACATTTCCATTGTACTTTTTGCGACCGAAGCTCCCATTTTTTCGTAAGGGGTGTTTTTGGTTCTGTCGAGCATTGGTTGGTAAAGTACATCTCCGAATTCAGTAGTAATTACCCCGGGTTCAATAATTACGACATCAATGTTAAACGGTCTTAATTCAAGGCGAAGACAATCAGACCAGCCTTCAAGAGCATGTTTTGTTGCATGATACCAGGAACCAAGCGGAGTGTAAACTTTTCCTCCCATGGAAGCGATATTAATAATTTTACCACTTTTCTGCTTTCTCATGTGTGGTAACACTTCGCGGGTAATATCTGCGAGCCCGAAAATATTGACTTCAAACTGTTGTTTTGCATCTTCAATGGAAACGGTTTCAACTGCTCCGTAAACTCCATATCCGGCATTATTAATCAGTACATCTATTCTTCCTTGTTCGTCAATAATTTGCTTTACAGCTTTCTCAACCTGATTATGATTGGTTACATCCATTTCAACTGCTGTTCCTCCTGCTGCTTCAATGGCTTTCATTTTGTCAATTCGTCTTGCAGCTCCATAAACAATATGGCCTTTTTTAATAAGCTGAAGGGCAAAATCCTTGCCCATTCCGGCCGATGCACCTGTAACTAAAATAACTTGTTTTGTTTTCATTGTTTTTATTTTATGTGAGTACTTACTTATTTTTCGATGTAAAATTTTTCAAACATTATATTTTTTCAGAAAAATCCGGATCATTTTATCTGTGTTAATATTGGAGCCTTTTAAAACATACGAAGCAAGGCCATCTATAAAAAGTATAATTATACTGGCTTCTGTTTCCGGCGATTCGTAACCTAACTTCTGAAAAGCGTTGGTTAATGCTAAATGAAATGGTTCCATTTTTTTATCGTGATTAATTTCCAGCTCCCATTTCAGCTTATATTGAAGCTTCCAGAAATCGTAATCTTTTTTGTCCACATTACCAGGCATTTCTATGGCTTTTCGGATTGTTTGTTTCGGGTCGGTTTCAGTAATAACATCGTAGAATAAAATCTTTAACTTGGTTTCCCCTTCTTCCAAAATGGCTTTCAATAAACCGTCTTTATTACTGAAATGCCTGAATATTAGACCTTCTGAAACACCTGCCTGTTTTGCAATTTTACTTGTTGAAGTAGAATAAAAACCTTCGTTTGCAAATAACCGTAATGCGGCTTGTAATATTTTCTCTTTCTTATCCGTCATTTGATAGTGAGTAATTACTTACAAAAGTACAGTTAATTATTTAAATACAAAATTTTGTGTTAAAAAAAATAGAAAGGTTATACTAAAACAAGCTACCGTTTCCCGGACCTCGTATATTCAGTGCGCACTGTTTATTCAGCTTGTTTATAAAGTAATTGGCTAAAAGTGGCGATTCTTTCTCAATGTTTTGATGAATAAAGAAATAGAGGTTTTCCAAACCATATTCAATCCACATTTTTATTCTTTCAATCCAATCATCTAACCGGCTGTAATCGGTAGAATGATTTGCACCTACGTATCGCACAAATGCTGTTGGAGTTGTTAGGTGCATGTGTAATAAATCTCTTCTTCCGGCCGTATCTACAATAATGTTTGTTACTTTATTTTTTTTAAGGAAAGGGTAGAGTTCATCACTTACCTCGAAGTCGTTAAACCAGCAATTATTTCTTAATTCGAGTGCAAGCGGGATTCCTTTAGGAAATTTTTCAATGAAGTATTTTAGCTTATCGAAATCTTTATAAGAAAAATTATCGTGTAACTGAAGGAAGACCATACCGAGTTTCGTACCAAAGTTGCTTACATTCATGCAAAATTCCTCTGTCAGAGATTCGACTCCTTTCAATCTTTTATAATGACTGATTGTATTGGTAATTTTAGGAAAAAACTTAAAGTCGCCGGCAGTTTTATTTGCCCATGTTTCAACTTGCTGAACAGATGGAATACCATAAAATGTGGCGTTAAGTTCAATGCTGTTGAATTTTGTGGCGTAGTAGCCCAATTCATCTTTAATACCTCTTGGATAAAAACCTTTCAAATCGGTTCTATTCCATTTTGCACATCCAACATAAACATCCAGGTTTGCTTTCTTTTTCGTGTTTTGCAGTATTTCCTTGGTTTGGGGATGATCTACAGGTAGGGTAAAATCAACCAGTTCAGGATTGTCAACTTTTCCAAAAATCATAATTGTAGTTTTATTATAACCTATAATAGATTCATGAGCTGCTTTTATTAAGCTACAGCGAATTCAAATTTCGTTAGATTCTTTTTGAGAACCAACTATAGTGTCATAAAACATAAAAACATCTTTTAAGTTTCTTGTCGTAGAATATGACTATAAAATCAGCTCTAATTTTTTATCCAATCATTTCTAAGCAAAACCGGTTTTATTCTTATTTGAACGTCCGTCATAGGAGTGTTTTTATTTTATTATTTGTATGTTTGATTTATCTAAACTAACATTTTTTCGAATGAAACTATCAGTGTTTTTTTGTCTGACTATTATACTCTTTTTAGGAGTTTCGTGTTCCACTTATTTTAAACCTGTTGAAGAAGTTAATCCATCGCTTGGTTTATGGTATAATAAACCAGCCCAACACTGGACGGAGGCTTTGCCGGTGGGAAACGGCCGTATTGGCGCTATGGTTTATGGCGGCATTCAAATTGATACAATTCAGTTTAATGAAGAAACATTGTGGAGCGGTCAGCCACATGATTACTCACATCCGGGAGCATCAAAATATTTAGAACAAATAAGAAAACTTTTATGGGATGGAAAACAATCTGAAGCTGAGAATCTTGCAAATGAGCAATTCATGTCGCAACCATTTGGACAGCAGTGTTATGAACCATTTGGAAGAATCTTAATTCATTGCAGCAATGATGATAATGTAACAAATTACAAACGGCAACTCAATCTTCAGAACGCCGTTTCAACAGTTTATTACGAATCAGAGGGGACTAAATTTAAAAGGGAAATTTTTGCATCGGAACCAGACCAGGCTTTAGTTGTGCACCTTGAATCTGATAAAAGCGGGGCGCTGAATTTTGAAGTGGGGCTCGATTGTCCGCATGAAAATTATTCAGTAACTGTGGAAGGTGATGAAATTGTGTTGAAAGGGAAAGCAAATAATTATCCGCAGGTTGCCGGGATGGATGGTTATCCCTATCCGGAAAGCAAAATAACTTTCGAAGCCCGGTTAAAAATTGTAAACGAAGGCGGCGGCATTGTTCAAAATGAAAACTCGATTAAAATAACAAATACAAAAAAAGCTACACTTTATTTAGTTGCAGCAACTAATTTTGAAAACTATCACGACATTAGTGGTAACCCTGAAGAAAAGTGCAAAAATTATCTGGCCAAACTAAATGGGAAATCATACGAACAGATAAAAGCAGCTCATAT
>Ga0116152_10004731_pt1 | contig 10700 bp, 10 predicted proteins | sample AD_UKC119_MetaG_FD_89894 | JGI IMG/M metagenome (GOLD analysis project Ga0116152, IMG submission 89894) | Active sludge microbial communities of municipal wastewater-treating anaerobic digesters from Hong Kong - AD_UKC119_MetaG | ecosystem: Engineered > Bioreactor > Anaerobic > Digestate...
CCTGGCTCGATAGAATCTGTTGTCGTTAAAAGAACTTGCCGTATCTCTGCACCGGTGAGTTTTGGATTTGCTGATGCAATAAGTGCCGCGGTCCCTGCGACCATTGGTGAGGCAACACTCGTTCCTGTTAAGCCGGCAACATGTGTATAGGTCTCGGTCTCTTCGGAGCCGCTTGGTAAATCAAGTGGATGCGCTCCAATAAGCTCATGGCCAGGTGCTGCGATATCTGTACACGAAGCACCAAAGTTTGCATGTGGCGCATGCTGATCAATAGAGTCCGTCCCCGTTACTCGAATAAACGTACTTGTTTTTGTATCTTTACCGTTACATGCAGGATACACCGAGACTTCGTCAAGATTCTGCCCTTCCACAGCTCCGCTATTACCAACGGCTGCAACAATCACAATCCCTCTTTGTTGAGCTTCGTAGAGAGCAAAACGCACTTCGTCATTATCTTCAAAGCCCGTTACGCTGATATTCATGATGCGTACATTTTTTGCTGTTGCATATCGAATAGCAGATGCCAGATTATTATTTGCACCAAAACCATCACCATCTAATACCGTGATAGGTAAGATTTGGACATTTGGGGCAACGCCTGCCATGCCATAACGATCATTTGCTCTTGCGGCAATAATCGAGGCCACAGCCGCACCATGGCTGTAGGACTCATCAAGTTGATGCATAACCTTCATTGGCTGTGTATCGGGTGAATCGTTTACAAAGTTCCAACCATGAACATTATCAATATAACCATCATTATCATCATCGATACCATTGCCGGCAATCTCATAGGGATTTGTCCAGATGGCATTTGCAAATTCAGGCTGATTCATATCAATACCCGTATCGATAACCGCTACAACAACAGCAGGATCACCCATAGTGATATCCCAAGCCGCCGGAACATGCGTTTGACGCAAACTCCATTGCTGAGCAAAGAGCGGATCATTCACGGTCGCCGCAAATGCACTTGTTGGGATTGCGCTTAAAATAAAGAGAAAGGTGAAATATCGTAATGGTTTCATAGCTGGACAGGTTGATCTCCAAAAGTCTACACTTTAAACAGATTTCTCGCGAATATGCTTACAGGAAGACATAGACTCAAAACACTAGGATTTGTCCTTGGAGACTTGGTCTTTTTTCAGTTTGCAATGGTGATAACCCTCTTTGTGCGTTACGGAACATTTCACCAAGAACAGTGGTCGCTCCACGCATTGCCATTTTTTCTCCTCTCATTGATCTGGGTCGTAGTATTTTATGTTTCTGGCTTATACGGTTTTCTTCTTATTAGAGAGCCGATTAAGCTTTTTCGTCAGTACCTTGAAGGAATGCTTGTAAATGTTCTTATTGGGTTTGCCTTCTTTTATTTACTCCCCTTTTTCGGGATTGCTCCTCGACGTATCCTCGTTATACAATTTGCTGTTTTTCTCTTTTTTGGATATGTGTGGCGGATCATTGTTGGTCATCTTTTATCAAGAAACGCTACCCCAGCAATCACCGTCTATATTGGTCCAGCAAGTGAAGCCATGCCAGTAGCGCGTCTACTAGAAGAGAGCCCTCTTGGGTTAAAACTCACACATGCTTTTATCACGGGAGGCATGGCAACAAAAAATAGCTTTTTTGAAACCTATGAAGGACTACAACAATGGGAGGATTTTCTCGTCATGCATCGTGTTCAAACGATTGTACTTGGGGCGTCACCAGAAACACACGAGTCTCTACGTAATGCCGTGTATCAAGCAGTGTTCTATCCAATCACTATCTTAGACCGCGCAGAAATCGAAGAAGCAGCGACCGGTCGTATTCCTCTTCGTTATGTCAATGAAGCTTGGTTTCTTCATCATCTTAAAGAGGCGGACAAAGCTTGGTACGAGATCGTAAAGCGCGGCACAGATGTTTTGATGGCCATCCCTTTTGGCATCATCACCATCCTACTCTACCCTTTGATCGCTGGGATTATTAAAGTCTCGTCACCAGGACCTGCGCTCTATAAACAAGTACGCGTTGGCAAAAACGGCCAACGATTTACCCTTTGGAAATTTCGTACCATGCATCTAGACGCTGAAAAAGAAGGTGCGCAATTTACCTCAGATGCAAAAACAGATCCGCGATTATTTAAAGCAGGTCGCATACTTCGCCAATTACGTCTCGATGAATTACCGCAGATCTGGAATGTCTTTATTGGTGATCTCTCCTTTATCGGCCCTCGACCAGAAAGGCCTGAGTTTACTGCACCACTCGAAGAACAGATGCCTTATTATAAGTTGCGTCACCTTACACGCCCTGGACTCACCGGCTGGGCACAAGTTTCGTACTTAATACCAACGGCTGTACTCGAAGACAACTTACGTAAATTACAATACGATCTTTTTTATATTAAACATCGCTCATTATTTTTGGATACCCTTATTCTTCTAAAAACCATTGGCGTCGTCTTGCGTCGGCAAGGAACCTAGTCATGTCTATTCTTCAACAACTCGAGCATCGACTTAAAATCAATGTGCGTGAGCATGCAAAAAATAGTAGCTTGCTCGTCGTAGGTTCTTTTATTGCTGCTATTTTTGGCTTAGGAGTAAATATTTTGTTTGCTAATACCCTGAGTAAAGAGGTTTTTGGCGAATACCGTTTTATCTTAGGTTTGTTAAATGCTTTTAATAGCTTTGCATTATCCGGAATGAACATTGCCGTTGTCCAAGCGGTTGCAAGAGGGCATGAAGGGGCTTTAGCGAGCTCAATCCGCTACCAATTAAAGTGGGCTATACCACATGCTATCGGAGGCTTTATAGCCGCCTCTTTCTTTTACGCTCAAAGCAATACGACGGCCGCCTTTTGTTTAGCGGCGATTGCCTTGGTGATGCCGGTATCGAATGCCTTTAATACCTATACTGCTTTCTTACAAGGAAAAAAAGCGTTCGAAGCTTTTTCTACTAGCAATGTTATTCAAGCGCTATGTATCTACGGGACGATTGCTATTGCGCTTATTGGTACACAAAGCCTTATCGTTATTACGCTAGCAAATATTGGCGCCACTTTGCTAACGAATTTGCTATTTCACGCTTATACCGTCTATCGCTACAAACCAAATACCTCAACCGATAAAGCCACCATCCCCTATGGTCGTCATATCTCTATCCTTTGGGGGCTTCGACTTGCTGTTGATCAAATAGAAACATTTCTCATCCACGCAATCCTTGGTCCGGCATCCCTTGCGGCCTTTGCCGTTATTACAACCATTCCAGAACGCTTAAAGGGCTTTATAAAAATAGGCCCATCAGTGGTTTTACCAGATTATGCAAATCGAAACCTAGGTGAAATTGTTCCATTGTTACGTAGAAAAATGGCGTTGCTTTTTGTTGGTCTCAGTTTTACTGCCTTGGGTTATGTCTTGCTTTGCCCGCCGGTATTTACGCTCATCTATCCAAATTATACAGATATTATTCCTCTCGCTCAGCTATACGGGATCAGCTTTCTTTTTGGTCTTTGGTCGATACCGCTCACCATCCTCTTTTCTCAACAAGAGTCCGATACTTTAAGCAAAGTCCTCGTCACTTCATCTATACTTCAAAGCGTCATTATGGCGATTGGGTTATTCCTTGGCGGATTGGTCGGCGCCGTTATTGGTAAGCTCCTTTTTCAAGCTATCCAAATGTTGGGATATCAGATCGGATTAGAGTTTGCCGCCAAACGTCAGATCGCTCTCGCCTCTACCAAATAACCAAGCGGCCAATTCTGAGCTTGCTTTGGACGAAGACGAATATACCATCCATCTAGCGCATAACAGATAGCAAAAAATGGTAATGACATCCAACCAGGCACAAGCGTCTGCCACTGTGCCAAGGCAGCAGTGAGCGGACCCTTGCCTAACACAAGAATCGAACGAATCGAAAACCCAGCATCAGTAAAGAGTACGCGCAATCCAGATTCGGTATAACGAAAATAATCATCTGGATCACCATGTACTCTGTGCAAAAATGGCACCATCAAGATAAAGCGTCCATCTGTTTTTATAACACGACGAACTTCAGACAAGACATGCTGTGGACGTGCGACATGTTCTAGTACATTAAAACAGATAGCGGCATCGTATCGCGCCGTCTCACAAGGGATTGTGGCAGCATCGGCGACAATATCAGCGCCTACGGAATCCACGATATTTAGCACCTCGACCATTCTTACATCGTCGATGGCCAAATACCGATAATAACTCGCCATTGGTACCCTTGTGCCTCCTACATCCAGTATACGGCCACTTAATGCCGATATTCGAGGCAATGTGCGATTAAAAGCAGATCTTGTTAAAGAAGAACCTTTTAACAGGTCTTGAACAGTCTCTGCAAAGCGCATATGGTTTAACCGTATGCTATCTGATGGGTAAAATGCCATCAACTATGATCTATCCTAATAAGCAGGCATTGATAGCCGCAACCATCACTCCATCAGATACCGTTCTTGATATTGGTTTTTTAGGCCAAGGAAAAACACCTGCCGACTCTCATTGGTTGCACAGAACCATCAAAAAGATCGCAAAAGAAACCTATGGTTTAGACCTGCAAACTTACGAAACAAATCTGCCGCAAGACGAAGGACGCTATTTCAAACAGAGCGCAGAACACTTTACCCTCCCAGTCACCTTTGATGTCATTTTTGCAGGTGATCTTATAGAACATCTTTCAAATCCTGGATTATTTTTAGATGCATGCAAAAAACATCTCAAGCCAAATGGCCGGCTTATACTCACAACACCAAATACCTTTAATCTCTTTAATATTGCCGAAAAACTCACCAAAGATGAACCTACAGTAAATAGCGATCACACGTGTTACTTTAATAAAAAAACTATAAATGTCTTACTAAGAAAAAATGGCTGGACAACGACATCATTTGATACCGTTTACTCACTCGAGCTTTCACACCAAGAAAGCCTAAAGAAAAAGTTTTTAAACATCTTGTACCGAGGACTTTCACGTCTAACAGAAAAATATATTGAAACACTTGTTATCACGGCTGTACCAGAAGTTAATTCTGATTCTTCTTTACGCTAAAGTACAAATCAAAGGCAAATACGGAGGGCATCTTTTTTGCAAGCCAACGAAAAGGCAATCTTGTATAACCAGAAATCGTTATTGTGTTTGAAATCACAGATAAGACTCGTCTTAGTTCTTTTAGGTTGAATTGGGTGATATGCGTTGGATCAGAGATTGGCGTACCTTCACGTAACGCAAATAAATAACGCAAACGATGCTTTAAGAAAAACGCATTTGGTATTGTTCCAATAAAAACACCGCCTGGCGCTAATAAGCTTGAAACCTTTTCTGCAACACGTTGAGGATAATAAACATGTTCTAATACCTCAGAACAAGCGATAATATCAAATTGATGCCCTTGTAACTCACTCCAATCACCAAGTAAATCCATTTGAAATAACTCAGCTTGCGGTAAACGCTTTTGCGCCTCAGCTATTGCGGATGCGTCAATATCAACCCCAACAAGGGTAGAAGCAAAAGGTGCATAATGCCGCATCAAGGTAGCGTCTCGACATCCTAGGTCTAGGATACGTAAACCTTCTTTCTTTGGAAATTGAGATAAAAGCCATGCAGAACGCTCTTTTTCAAAAAGAGTAAAACCAAAACGCTCATTTTCTGCATGATGTTTTTGGTAGAGCTCCGCAATGTGATTATTCATATCTCGTAAAGAGGTTTGCAAGACGCTCAATTTGACCTCGCATCGAATGATCACGAATAGCCAACTCACGTACACGCTTAGCGTATCGAGTGCGTTCTTCGGAGGCAAGAGAAAGAATCTTACGTATTGCACGAATACGCTCTTCTGGTGTTTCGGCCACCATCCAGCGCCACTCTAATGGCACGGTATGACAAAGACCACGTGTTGCAACGACCGGAATCATCCCCATCATCATAGATTCCACAATAACCTTATCAAGACTTCCAGAATAGGCATTTACTAATACGTCTTGCTCAGCAAGCAAAGATGGAATCTCATCATACGACAAACCCTTTATCCAACGAATATCCTTTCTACCAACACATAAATCTTCGATCTCTTTTTCGTAGTCTCTGTCTAGAGCGGGACCTACAATAGTTAATTGCGCTTTGCCACCATAAGCGCCTTCGCGAATAAATTCACTCACTATTTCTTTTACCCCCTTAATTCTCTGAACGCGACCTAAGACAAGCAATCGTAGCATCGCATGTTCTGTTTTTTCATGCACCAAAAAACGAGATTCATCGATCCCCTGACCTAATCGTTCTGCCATCATTGCTCGACCTGGGTAGGCTTCTGGTACCGATGTTACAACGACTGTTGCTATCTGTTCTGCAAAAGGCAAAAGCTTATTTGGCTTATAGTGGGCATACCAAAATACAACTGGTTTTGCTAAAAGTCTCCATAACCAACCACATAAGAGAACATAAATAGCGTCCGTACGCACAAAGACACCATCATACATTTTTCTGCGTTGCCATGATGTACGTACGAGTGTCCAAAAGGCTTCGAGCTTTGACCTCGAGCCTGCTTTACGCATCGGGATAATGGTTATATTTTTTGGCAGATCATGTCTACCAACGCGCAAGGCAAGTACCGTTATTGCATCAAAATGATGTGAAGCTTCTTTTAACCATTCATGAAAAAACCCGTTTAATGGATCATCTAAATCAACGGCTTGTATCGTAATCAAAATATTCATAGCATTGATTCAAAAGAGTCACGGATAGACTGAGTCATTTGTTCTGGTGTTGGTAATGCGAGAGCATTTTTTTGCGCTTCTCGACCTAAACGTGTAGCAACTTCTGGATGCTGAAAAAGAAAACCTATCGCCTTTGCGAGAGCCTCCGAATTATTGGTAGGAATGACTATCCCAGAATGATCATGAATAATAACCTCTCCCGCACAACCAACATTCGTCATCACAATTGGTTTTGCGGCAGCCGCAGCTTCGATAACAGCCATACCCCAGCCTTCAAATCGTGACGGTTGTACTACTATAGACGCCCATTCCAACTCATCGCGGATATGAGGCAAAGCACCCCTAAAAACCACCGAGTCACTTAATTCAAGAACATGAGACTGAGCAATAAGCGCTTCTTGCAATTTGCCTGTGCCGACAATATGCAACCGAGCTTCTGGAAAAATTTTAATCAGCTTGTGCCAAGCTATCAACAACGTATCCATACCTTTTTGCCACTCTAAACGTCCTACGCACAAAACGGTTTTTGCCTCTTGTTTCGCTGGTTGAAGAGCTGCATACGCTGAAACATCCGTCGCGATAGGGATCTCTATGACTTTTTTTGGATGCACGCCTAACTTTGTGGTAGCCATCACCCCCCTATGACTTACTGTTCTGATTTTATCAGCGCGTTTTGCGATATGACGAGCAATTGGCGTAAACAAACGTTCTTGAATGGTTTTTAAACGTGATACAAAAAACTCGCTATGATCTTGCACATAGAGTTTTGCGCCCACATCACGAGCAACGCGCCAAGCGATCAACCCCGTCCACAAAAAGTCCTGTCCTGAAACAATCTGCACATGTTTTTGTTGGGCTAAATTTTTTGCAAGCTTATAACCACGCATCAACGCTATGAGCTTATTTGATCCACCCGATAGATGGACACGAATATTTGGCGCAATTTCACTTATTGATGACGATCCAACCGATAACACAACCATATCACAATCCCAATCACGAAAATAAGCGATTTGTCGCTTAGCTGACACCGAAGCGGGGTCAGCAAGCGTTCTATCTAATCCAATGGCAAGTATCTTCATACTACTTCATTAACAATACACTATAAAACGCCGTTGTTGTCTTTTTCTGTGTTGCAAAAACGTTATCAAAAAATAGTGCGATATAATCAAGAGACTTTCTCATAAGCGCTTGGCCGGGAAAGAAAAATGACATCGCCAAAAACCAACCGCCATGTCTCACGATTTTGTATGAGGTAAATGACTCCCCAATAGCTCAAGCGTATCATCAAAAAAACGCCAATAATCTTTATAGGCTCCTACTCCTTTTCGTGCATGGTATGGATACGTCGATGGTACCTGTAAAAACAACAGGCCACCGGGCTTAAGAATACGATGGAGTTCTATTATAGCGACGTTCGGATTTTTTACATGCTCAAGCACTGAGCGGCAAATAATCGCATCAACGCTTGCATCCGCTAAAGGGATAGCATGAATATCCCCTACAATATCAGGCGAATAATCAGACGAAATATCCATGGTTTCATACGCTGTATTTGCAAAGAGTGATTCGTATGTCTTCATCCCCTTTTGAAAACGAGAACCGCCACCCACATCCAAAACACGATCGCGTTTTGCGATTTCTTGCATACATTCTCGTTCAAATTGTTCGTGAGCGAATTTCATATATTTTTACCTTTTAACACAGCCAACGTACTTGTAGCCATATCTTCAAATCGCCATATGGAGCGTTTATACTCTTGTGTAGTTTTCTTTTGTACGTTTTGGATTGCGTTTAACCATGCGACACGATCAAGATACGGTAGCACTGTGATCAAAGAGCCAAATTGCTCGACCGTTTCTGGATTACCACCTTTATCACTCACAAAACATGGCACACCCATTGAGGCAGCCTCAGCGACGACATGTGGATATCCTTCGTAACCAGAGTCTAATAAAAAAGCATCGCTTAGCGCGTATTGCTCCGCCATTTGATCGCGAGTAAGTGTACCGCGATAGTCTATACGCTCTTTTACGGGCGAGGCTTCGATAAGAGACCTCCAAAGTTCTGCATCTGGCCCAGAACCCGCAATAACCAATCGATGCGTCTCAGACGTATCCTCCCACCATTGAATAAGCTCTTTCACCCCCTTCCAAGGCACCGCCCTCGCTGCCGTAAAAAAAATACAATCGTTATCCCCTTTTTCACGTAGTGAAAGAGGTGCCGCGCGAATAGCGCCGGCGGAGAAAGCCTTCAGCGGTTCTTGCGCATTCAAAATAACCTTAATCCTATCTGATGGCACTCCCCATCTCTCGACAACCGTTTTAAGATAACGACTTGGTGTGATGATGTACTTTGCCTGCCGCGCCGTCCAACGTTCGACAATCTCCATCAAACGGATCTTGCCTTTATGTTTGGTTTGTAAAAACTCATCTAATAATGCCGTTTCACCATTTTGCTGTGCTTGCTCCCAAGCATAATCCCCTACGATTTTCATTACCGTGGGTTTACCTGCAAGTTTAGCGGCAATTGTCCCAGGAAGCCCTTCAGAAACCGGTCCTTGTACATAAACGATATCCATCTGCTTTGCTGCTAGGTAAACGGCTTTTACATAATGCACATACCGACTAAACAATGACCCATTGCGAGAAATGCGTACCACTTCGTTACCAGGCGCGTCGCTATAACAAATAACCGTTACTTGATGACCTTCTTTTTTTAACCACGTAAATAATGCCTGCGTATAACTCGCAGGACCTCCTGTGTCTGGCGGATAAATACCCGTAGCAAGAACAATACGCATATTCTAGATCGAGCGAATCATCTTTCCGATATCTTCGGCGATGTTTTCCCAGTTATAGCTCTCGGATACTAACGCAGAACCTCTTACGATCAAGGTATCTCGCAAGCCTGGTACATTTTGTATTCGTAATACCGCCTTTGCAATTGATTCTGGATCCCGAGGCTGACAAAATACACCCGTTTCTCCATCCTGAAGAAAATCCGGGATGCCCCCAACAGGAGTTCCGATAATCGGAAGCCCAACAGCCATCGCTTCTAAAAATGAAATCCCCAAACCTTCTGAAAGTGACGGTCGGCAAAAAATATCACAGGCCTTTAAAACGGATGGTAGTTTTTCATGAGAAAGACCTCCTAAAAAAACAACACGTTCGGTAAGTTGCTTTTGTTGTGTGAGTACGCGTAATTTATCACGATCATCACCATCACCCGCGATAATGAGCTTATAGTTTTTTGGCAAAAAAGTAAGCGCTCGAATAAGATCATCGGTGCCATTTTTTAACACCAGTCGAGATGCTGTCACAACAAGAATATCTTCTTGTGATACTCCCCACTGTGTTCGTAATGCAGATAATGCACTTGTATCTTGCGGAGCAGTAAAACGCGCAATATCAACACCGTTAGGGATAACAATTGGCACGCCTTTAAAGCCCATCTTTACCGCCCAATCAGCAAGAAAATGACTGATCGCTTGCACAGCATTCGCTCGCTCAAAGATCTTAACAAAAAAGCGATGAAAAATACCCACACGCTTTGCGATATAGTCGAGCGGATCCCCTTCTTGCAAGGTAAGTAACATTTTTGCTTTTGGACGTACCCAAGTATAGACAAGTGCCGCAAAGCCACCATAACTTGCCATGAGTGACCAGATGACTTGCACCTCTTCCTTCTTTGCGATTCGCAAAGCACGCCATACACCAAAACAAGGGAGCAAGTATTTATCAACAGGCATTCCAAAACCGCAACGATGAACAATCGCATTACCAAATCGTTCCGTTCTTGCTAACCCCGGTTGGATTTTTGCGGTAATGACATGAAACTCCCACTCGTGAAGACGATCAGTAATTTCTTTCATGGCAACTTCAGCACCCCCAACAAGTGGAAAATAGGCCGTAGAAAAGATAAGAACTTTTTTCATATTAAACGACGGTTTTAAAATACTCGATGGTTTTTCTTAGTCCTTCTGCTAACGGCA
>Ga0116152_10004732_pt1 | contig 10700 bp, 8 predicted proteins | sample AD_UKC119_MetaG_FD_89894 | JGI IMG/M metagenome (GOLD analysis project Ga0116152, IMG submission 89894) | Active sludge microbial communities of municipal wastewater-treating anaerobic digesters from Hong Kong - AD_UKC119_MetaG | ecosystem: Engineered > Bioreactor > Anaerobic > Digestate...
TATCGTTGCGCCGCCCATGGCAATCAGCCGGTCCGAAAACCGGCCGACCAGCGGATTGGCGGTGATGCCGGAAAATCCGTCCGATCCGCCGCATTTCAGCCCGATGATCAGCTGATCCGCGCCGACCGCTTCGCGCTTGTCCTGCCGCATACGCTCTGCAAGCTCAGTCAGCAGGTGCATGCCTTCTTTAAGCTCGTCGTCCGTATCCTGCGACACCATAAAGCGCACGCGGCTTGCATCGTAAGGCGGCATGTGCTTTTTGATCTCTTCCACACCGCTGTTTTCACACCCGAGCCCCAGCACCAATACGCCGCCCGCATTGGGGTGCACGGCCAGATCGGCCAATATCTTCCTTGTGTTTTCCTGGTCGTCGCCCATCTGCGAGCAGCCATACGGATGCTCAAAGGCATTCACGGCCTCCACCGCCCCGCCGGCAAGGGACCGCGCGCGTTCCTTCAGGGTTCGCGCCACATCATTCACACAGCCGACCGTAGGCAAGATCCACAGCTCGTTGCGCACGCCCGCGCGTCCATATTTTCGCGGATACCCCAAAAATGTTCTGACAGGCGCTTGTGGCAGGGTATGTAGCGCTGGCGTATAAGTATAGGTCAGCTCGCCCGAAAGATGTGTTTTCACATTATGCGTGTGCACATGCTCGCCCGCCGCAATATCGCGCAGTGCCATACCGATGGGCATGCCGTATTTGATGACCGGCGCGCCTTTGGCAATCGGCTGAAGGGCGATCTTATGCCCCGCCGGTATGTCATCGCGCAGCGTTAAGCCGGTTTCCTGTATAGTATCTCCCTGGTGAAACACCTGCAGCGCGACGGCCACATTGTCATCGGGATGTATAATTATGATCTGCTTCATATGCTTTCCCCTTGCATTGAATTTGCGTTGCAATGTAAATGGTTACACTGTCATGCCTATCATACCCGACATCCGCCTATCCGTCAATTCCTGCCGGTTCCTTTGGGATAGAAGGCTTTCGATGTTTGCTATTCTCCTCGATTCGGCCACAGCCTTCCCATATCAGGTGATCGGCAAGAGTTTTGGCAAGGTCCTTGCATTTTTTCGGATTTATTCTATAATAGCAGGGATGGCTCTGGTAAGTGTTTACATCAATATAATAGCAATTCTTGAGGTCATCCTGTGATCTCAAATGGTAAGGAGTGCGCCAATGAAAACATTCATGGATCAGGATTTTCTGCTCACCACCGAAACCGCCAAGCGTCTCTTTCATGAGGCGGCTGCCGGCTGCCCGATTATCGACTATCACTGCCACATCAACCCGCAGGAGATTTACGAGGACCGCCGCTACGAAAACATTACCCAGGTCTGGCTGGGCGGCGACCATTACAAGTGGCGCCTGATGCGCTGCGCCGGCACACCGGAAAGGTTCATCACCGGTGATGCGAGCGATTATGAAAAATTCTGCAAGTTTGCCGAGGTGCTGTCCAAATCCATCGGCAATCCGATCTACCACTGGAGCCATCTGGAGCTGCAGCGTTTCTTCGGCTACCACGGCACGCTGAGCCCCAAAACCGCGGACGAGGTATGGAAACTTGCCAACGCCAAGCTGCAAAGCGAAGGCTACTCCGTACGCGGCCTGATCAACCAGAGCAATGTGGAGCTCATCTGTACCACCGATGACCCGATTGACTCGCTGGAATGGCACCAAAAGCTGTTCCAGGTAAAGGATTTTACCACGACGGTACTGCCCGCCTGGCGGCCGGACAAGGCCATGAATATCGAAAAGCCGGAGTTTACCGCGTATCTTGCAAAACTTTCCAAGGCGACAAATGTCGATATTACCTCCTTTGAAAGCCTGAAGGCCGCCCTGCGCGTGCGCCTGGCTTACTTTGCCGAGAACCGCTGCAAGCTCAGCGACCACGCGCTGGATTACGCCATGTATGTGCCGGCCTCCGATGCCGAAATTGAACGCATTATGCAAAATAAGCTCGCCGGCAAGGCGCTGAGCGGTGAGGATGTGCTGAAGTTCAAAACCGCGTTCATCCTGTTTGTCGCGGCGGAATACAAGCGTATGGGCTGGGTGATGCAGCTGCATTACGGTTGCACGCGCAACAATAATCCCGTTGCGTACCAGTCCCTGGGCGCTGATACAGGTTACGACGCCATTGATACCTACACGCCCTCCAAACAGCTGGCTGAGCTGCTGGGCGCATTGGAGCAGGCCGACGCACTGCCCAAGACGGTTCTCTACAGCCTGAACCCGCATGATAACGCCGCGATCGACACCATCTGCGGCTGTTTCCAAAACGACGAGGCTGTGGGCAAGATCCAGCACGGCTCCGCCTGGTGGTTCAACGATCATCTACAGGGCATGACCGAGCACCTGGTCTCGCTGGGCAATCTTGGTTATCTGGCCGGGTTCATCGGCATGCTTACGGACAGCCGTTCCTTCCTCAGCTATCCGCGCCACGAGTACTTCCGCCGCATCGTATGCCGCGTGCTTGGCGAATGGGTGGAGGACGGCCTGTATCCCGACGATTTCGAAACGCTTTCCCAGATCGTCAAGGGCATCTGCTACGAAAACGCCAAGGCTTATTTCTCCTTCCGCTAAAGCGAAATCAGCAAGAGAAAACCAGACCTTATTCTTTTACCAAATGGCTGTGCTTCCCGCATGGCCATTTTCTATGGCGAAAGTCACAGAAATGCTTGTAATCCTTGACAAAGCCGGCGCTGAAAGATATCATGATACTACTTTTGATTGCGTAATGATTAGGAGGAAAACCATGGCGGACGTAACGATGGATAAACTGGTGGCTCTATGCAAAAACCGTGGCTTCATTTTTGCCGGCAGCGAGATTTACGGCGGCTTGGCAAACGCGTGGGATTACGGCCCGCTGGGCGTGGAATTTAAGAATAACATCAAGCGTGCCTGGTGGCAGAAGTTTGTACAGGAAAACAAGTACAACGTCGGGCTGGACAGTGCGATATTGATGAACCGCAACGTGTGGGTTGCCAGCGGCCATGTGGGCACCTTCAACGATCCGCTGATGGACTGCAAGGCCTGTAAGGCGCGCTTCCGTGCCGACAAGTTGATTGAGGACTGGGGCAAGGAGCAGGGAGAAGAAATCCTGGCCGACGGCTGGAGCGACGAGCAGTACGAAAGCTTTATCGAAGAAAAGCAGATTCCCTGTCCCACCTGCGGCAAGCACGATTTTACGGGCATCCGCAAGTTTAACCTGATGTTCAAAACCCATCAGGGCGTCACGGAGGACAGCGCCACGGAGCTGTACATGCGGCCTGAAACCGCGCAGGGCATCTTCGTCAATTTCAAAAACATCGTGCGCTCCACGCGCCGCAAGCTGCCCATGGGCGTATGCCAGATCGGCAAATCGTTCCGCAACGAGATCACCCCGGGCAACTTCATCTTCCGCATCCGCGAATTTGAGCAAATGGAGCTTGAATTTTTCTGTAAACCCGGCGAGGATATGGAATGGTTTGGCTACTGGCGCACCTTCTGCCGCGAATGGCTGATGAAGCTCGGCATGCAGGAGGCCAACCTTCGTCTGCGCGACCACAAGCAGGAGGAGCTTTCCCATTACTCTAACGCCACCACGGACTTTGAGTTCCGCTTCCCGTTTGGCTGGGGCGAGCTTTGGGGCGTAGCCGACCGTACCGATTATGACCTTAAGGCCCACCAGCGCGTGAGCGGCGAGAGCATGGAATATATCGATCCCATTACCAACGAGCGCTTTATCCCCTACGTGATCGAACCCTCGCTGGGTGCTGACCGCGTGCTGCTAGCGTTTTTATGCAACGCATATGAGGAACAGGAACTGGAAAACGACAGCCGCGTAGTACTGCACCTGCACCCCGCGCTGGCGCCGTACAAGGCTGCTATTCTCCCGCTGCAGAAAAACAAGCTGGGCGCGCTGGCGACCTCCGTATATGAGAAACTGTCCAAAAATTTCATGGTGGATTACGACGAGACCGGCTCCATCGGCAAGCGTTACCGCCGGCAGGATGAGATCGGCACGCCGTTTTGCATCACAGTGGACTTCGATACCCAGGAAGACAATACCGTTACCGTGCGCGACCGCGACAGCATGGAGCAGGTGCGCCTGCCCATTGATGAGCTGGAAGCGTATCTGGAAAGCAAAGTACAGTTTTAGGGAATACAAAACGGCTCGGATGGCCTTGCCAATCCGAGCCGTTTTTTGTTATCCCTATTCAGCAACAATCCCGAGGTTTTCCAAAAACCAGCCCTGCCAGTCAATTTCATCCGAAAATCCCTCAATGGGGTTGCCGCCCGCAAAGAACGCGACGCGCTTGGCATTGGCGGCATGGAGCAGGGTATTCACCAGCGAGTAAGCCAGAAGCCGATCCTTCTGTGCGGAGATCCCATCCCCAACCTCTAAAAACGCGTTGGAAAAGTTCACCAGCAAGGTATCCCCATCCAGCGAAATGCCGATGATGTCGGAATCCTTCAGCATGCCAGCGGGAATAAGCGTCTGTACATTGCGCTCACTGTCCGCTATGGACGAGCCTTCAAACAACGCATCCAGCAGCGCGCGCGGGCTGGTGGTCTGGTAAAACGCGATCGGGCGTTCTACCTCGATCAGCTTCTGGCCCGCCGTGTCCGCAAAATACAGCGTGCAGTTGTCCATCAGCAGCGCGGCATAATCCGTACGCTGCTGGATTCCCCCGTCAAACAGAATGCCGCTGGTGGAGCCCAGCATCACGTGGTCTACCCGCTGGGAATCGATATACACCTCGATGCCCGCCACGTTTGGCAGGAAGGTGGTCATGGTGTAGCACAGCGCCGCCAGACAGCTGGCGCGCGACACGCCCACCGTTTGCAGCATTTCATCAAACAGATAGCTGAACTTCAGCGTAATCAGGCTGCCACCGAGGCCGGACGGCTGGGTGATCTCGGGCGTTTCGGTCAGGTATTCGGCCAGCAGCGGCATCGCGGGCGTGCCCGTAACCATCGTCGCGCCGCTGGAAATCTCCTGCATCAGCGCAACCACCATGTCAGACACTTCCATGCTGGTAAAGGTGATATTACGTGCTTCCGCCATGATGCCGTTGAGGGCGGACAGCGGAAAATACAGCGTAGCCGTGGCGGTAAAGCGCTTGTCAGCGGCGTTTTGGCCCGTTTGCACACGGTAGGAAAGCTGCTGCTCGTACAGCGCGCCGATATCCTCACCCATTGTGCGCGTCAGCGCGCCGACCGGCAGCGTAGACGCCAGATCCAAGCCCAGCTTCTTATCCATAACCAGCGTGTTCACATACTGTATCGTATCCATTTCCGTCAGCGTGTTGGTGATGGCCTGGCTGACGAGGTACAAGGTTCTGCGGTCCAGCTGCAAAGCCGATGCCGACAGATTGACCGTTGCCACATCGCCGCTTACTTCCACAGGATTGGCGCCGTACAGCGACAGCTTCACATCACCGCCCAGCGGCGACGCGATAGAACTGCCGGACTGCTCTAACAGCTGCCGTACCAAGCTTTCCGCCGTAAGCCGGCCTTCCGAAAACGCGATGGTATCCGTTACGGAAATCAGGCGATCGCTGTCGTGGCGCGGCAGATAAAACACCACAGGCAGCGTGTATTCCAGCGACGCGTCCCCGATCGGCGCGGCATAACTCGTTTCTATTTCGGGCAGGGCGTAGCTTTCGTCCTCGCGCACCGGAATGCTGTTGCTGACACAGGACGACAGGCACAGCGCAACGCTGAGCACAACCGGCAGGATCAGCACCCGTTTTCGTCTCTTCATGCCAACGCTCCCTCAGGTTCCAAGCATCAGCGCCGTAAGGCGCGTATAGCTGATTTTCCACACATCGTTTTCGCGGATCAGCTGCAGCGGATAGCTTAGCAGCTCATCATCCGACGCTTGATACAATAGCCGCAGATACACGGTAACCACCGCCGTCTGCCCGTCCAGATACACACTGCCGCCGCTCACCGTAAACACCTCGGGTGCCGGCGCGGAGCTAAGCGCATCCACAAAGGCCGAATAGGTTGGCCTTCCGCTTTGCGCAACGTAGTTATAAAGGCACTGATAATCCTTTTGATACCAGGCATCCATCACCGTTTTCACGGTGGTCTGCGGCGTCAGCAGCAGCGCTTCATCGCGGACGATCGGCTCGCTCAAGCCCACCGATCCGTCCAGAAAATACTCATTGCTTAACCGCAGGCTGGCCTGCACATCGTCCTCCCGGTACACCAGCAGCTGCACGCCCGTATAGGCGTAGCTTTCCGTTATCGAGGCCGCAATGCTCTGCGTAATCAGCTTGCGCAGCAGCGGCGCTTCCGTTTGCCAGTCCTCGTCCGTCTCCCAGTCGTCGGGCACTTCATCCTCCAAAAACGCTTCGTTGAAGGTGACAAACAGCACCCCGTTACGGCTGGAAATGCTATTAAGCTCCGTACCTGCTGGGATGATTCGCCGCAGATCGGCATTGCCCGCGCTGGGCCCGTCAATCAGCGCTTCGAGAATCGCCTGCTCCGGCTGCTGATCCCGGCGCACAGTGATCACGCGGCTTTCCGCCGCCAGCATCGGCTCATCCAGGTAGCGAAAGTACAGTGTTGCCTTGATCTGCGTTACGTTGCTGTCGTCCGCCGATGCCGTATATACCTCCTGCTCCAGCCCCGGCGCTTCGGTCGCCTCATTTTTTACCAGCGGATTCAGCTGGCCGGTGCAACCGCCAAGCAGCAGCATAGCCACTGTTACCAGCGCAAGAAGCAAATACCGCGTGCGATGTTTCATCATGCTTCCCCTCCCTGCTGGCTTAACGGCAGCTCGACGGTGAAGGTCGATCCGTCGCCTTCCTTGCTGTCCACCGTCACATTGCCCGAATGCATCAGCACAAATTGGTGCACAATGGAAAGGCCCAGCCCTGTGCCGCCCGTATCGCGGCTGCGCGCCTTATCCACACGGTAAAAGCGGTCGAAAATATGGGGCTGATCTTCCTTGGGGATGCCTGCGCCGTTATCGGTGATGGTCAGTACGGCATTGCGCCCGGAGCGAATGAGCCGCACGCGGATCAGCCCGCCCTGCGGGGTATACTTGATGGCGTTATCCAATATGTTATACACAACCTGCGTCAGCTTGGCGTAGTCGGCGCGCATTTCGCAGCCATCGGCCAGGTTGACCTTGATTTCCTGGTGCTTTTGCTCCGCTACCACGGACAGGCGCTGCACCACCTCACGCACCACATCGGAAAAGCGGAAGGTTTCAAGCCGCAGACGCATGGCCTTGGTATCCATGCTGACGAGCGTCAGCAGATCGGAAATAATCAGGTTCAGCCGATCGATTTCCATGTTGACATCCGTCAGGAACTCGGTACGGATCTTGGCGTCCATATCGGGTTCGTAGATAATGTTTTCCAATAATATTTTCATGGTGGACAGCGGCGTTTTCAGCTCGTGGCTGGCGTTGGACACGAACTGGTTACGGCTTTTATCCAGCCGCTCCAGCTTTTCGGACATAACATTAAAGGTTTCGGCCAGCTTTTTCAGCTCGCCGCCGCCCTTTACCGGCACGCGCACGGACAGGTCGCCGCGGCCCATCTTCTGGATGCCGCGTGTTAAAAGCTCAATCGGCTTGGTAATGACGCGCGATAAAAACAGCGCAATCACCGTTGCCAGCGCAGCGGCAATGAGGAAATAGATAATCATGCGCCGCTGCAGCTTCACAAGTCCCGCGATCATATCGCCGGCCGAGGCGGAATACAGCAGCACGCCCACTGTTTGCCCGTCCTCGGTCAACGCGGCGCTGGAATAGGTTACCCAGCTGTCGTCAAGCTCCTGGGCGCCGAAATAGGAAAATAGCGACAGGCTCTGGTGCGAGCCTACGCTGTGTACGCCATAGTCAATCGCCTGCAGGCCCAGCAGCACCGAGGCAACCTCCGGCAGCTGAATGCGTTTGCCGTTGAGCTCGCTGTAGCTGTCCGCCTGCACCTTACCGCTTTCGTCCAGCACCATCAGCCGCCCGCCCATTTCTCCGCTGGTTTCCTCCAGCATCGTCTGCAGGGCGGTGGTATCGGCATTGGTAAACAGCGGTGCCACTACCACCGCCAGCTTTTCCGTAGCCGCCTGATCCTGGGTACGCCGATCGTCAAATAAATAATCGCCTACCAAGCCGATCAGCGAAGCGGCTACCGCAAAGTAGCCGACAACAACGACCAGCAGGAAGGCGAGAAGGTATTTCCATCGTATCGACGTAAACGGATTGTTAATCCTTATCCGTAAAATAGTAGCCCACTCCCCACTTGGTGAAGATGAACTCGGGCTGTGCCGGGTTTCGCTCAATTTTCTCGCGCAGCCTGCGGATATGCACATCCACGGTGCGCGCATCGCCGGGATAATCGTACTTCCACACGATTTCCAACATGGCCTCGCGGCTGAATACCTTGCCGCGGTTGGTGACAAACAGCTGCAGGAGATCGAACTCCTTGGCTGTCAGGCGCACTTCCTTGCCACCCAGGGTTACCGCGCGGTTGACGGCGTTGATCTCCATATCATGCACACGGATGGTCTTTTTGCCGTCGTTTTGCTGGGTGGCGTTGGTGCGCCGCATGATGGTTTTGATGCGCGCCTTGACCTCCAAAATGTTAAACGGCTTGGTCATGTAGTCGTCCGCGCCGTATTCCAATCCCAATATTTTATCGATATGCTCGCCTTTGGCCGTCAGCATGATGATGGGCACATTGCTGTGCTCACGGATCCGTTGGCACACCGCGATGCCGTCAAGCTTGGGCAGCATCACATCTAAAAGAATGAAATCATATTTCCCGGCAAAGAACTTTGCCAGCGCCTCTTCGCCGTCCGCCGCCGAATCGGTCTCAAACCCTTCCTGTTCCAGGGAATACTGCAATCCCTTAACAATCAAAGGTTCATCATCAACGAGCAATATCTTCTTTGCCATTGGATTCATCCTTTCAGTTTATCTTCAATCATGGAATCATGAGTAATATTATTGTAAAACGTATACCGGTAAAAATCAAGTAAAACGTAACATTCTTTTTGTAATAATTTTACATGATACTCTATATCGTATCATTGTCGTATTATCTCCACAATATAATGCTCACAGACACCCTATCTGCCATTGATCCCGGGTACAATACAGCCGCGCAGTTGCAAAAGTTGATCTGTTTGGTGTACCCTTTATGTATGTGGAGTTTAAGCATACATGCCGTCTTAATCATTTTAGTGGATTCATAGCGATCCCAAACGTCAGTTGATGCACCGTCACCCGGGGCAATTTTGTGCCGGGATTGTTTCGGCGCTGCAAACACAAAAGAAGAAACGGAGGTACAATCATGAAAATCACGATTGTTGGCACAGGCAACGGAGGAACAACAATCGGAGCGGATCTGGCGCTGAAAGGCCATCAGGTAACCCTGCTCAAGACATCGGATAAGCTGCACAACGAGCACTTCCGGCTGCTGCGGCAGACAAAGCGAACGGAGATTGAAGAAAACGGCAGCATACAAACCGCGGAATTTGCGGAGGTTACAACCGACTACGCACAGGCTTTGCAGGGTGCAGAGCTCGTTATTCTTTACGTACAAACCAACTACCATAAGCCTGTTATCGAAAAGCTCGCCCCCTATATACAGGACGGCCAGTGCTTTTTACTGGAGCCCGGGTACCTTTCCACCTGCTATTTTCTGCAGGCCACCCGCAAGAACGTCACGGTGATCGAGGCCGTAAGCTCCCCGATCGACTGCCGCATCGTAGCGCCCGGCAAGGTTCATGTGCTGTTTCGTAACGTCATGAACTCGTTTGGCGTGTATCCCAAGGCACATCATGAACAGGCGATTGCCATGCTCAAGCAGCTGCAATACCCGTTCCGCCTGATGGACAACGTCATCGAAGCCGCGCTGCATAACCCGAATTTGATCGTGCATACCATCGGGGCAATTTTCTCCATCCCGCGCATCGAGTATACCGACGAGCCGTACTGGATGTACAAGGAAGTGTTCACTCCGCATGTGTGGAATATTGTCGAAAGCCTTGATAAGGAGAAAATGGACGTACTGGAGCGCTTCGGCTGCAAGCGGGTGCCCTATGTGGAGGCCTGCAAGCGCCGCAATTCCGAGGATAAAGCGGCGGACGCGAAGGACGTGTTCTTTGACTACGCCGATAACTTTTCTCCCAAAGGCCCCAATGAGCCGGACTCGCGCTTTATCACCGAGGACGTACCGCAGGGCCTTGTGATGCTGGAGGCGCTTGGTTTGGCGCTGAAAATCCCAACACCCACCTGTACTGGTCTGATCAACTGCGCATCGGCGGCGCTCAAACGGGATTTTCGCAAGGAAGGCCGCAACCTTCAACTGCTGGGAACGTCCCATATCCGCCGCATATTTGAAGACGGAAAGCTGCAAGTACAGATCTGCGCGGAATAACGCGCATCAAAAAGCCGCTGAATGTTGAATTCAGCGGCTTTTTGATGCTGCGTTGTGATTATACGAACAGCGATTTGCCCGTCATTTCCTTGGGAACTTCGATGCCCATGCTTGAAAGCATCGTAGGTGCGATATCACAGAGCTTTCCCCCGTCGCGGAGCTTTTTATCCATCATATCGGCGCCTACGGCCACAAACGGCACGGGATTGGTGGTATGCGCGGTGAATGGCTCGCCTGTCTGGGGGTCAACCATCTGGTCGGCATTGCCGTGGTCGGCGGTGATAAACGCGCGGCCGCCGTTGCGCAGGATGGCA
>Ga0116152_10004736_pt1 | contig 10696 bp, 7 predicted proteins | sample AD_UKC119_MetaG_FD_89894 | JGI IMG/M metagenome (GOLD analysis project Ga0116152, IMG submission 89894) | Active sludge microbial communities of municipal wastewater-treating anaerobic digesters from Hong Kong - AD_UKC119_MetaG | ecosystem: Engineered > Bioreactor > Anaerobic > Digestate...
ACTCCTTTACTGCTTAAGGTAGGCCTGTCTATGAGCATCGAACACCTCCTGTACAACCATTACGGATTGCGCCATGGCGTCTACCTCTACAAGGGATGCCTCACCAACCAGTACCTGAGCAACCGTTTCAACATCAACTACACCAGCCTGGATTTGCTGCTGCCGTCAAGTCTGTAGAAAGCTATGGTCAGCTGGTTTAGGACAGTAGCTACGGATGATGCTATGGCAAGATCGCAACCCATTCAGCCTTTACCCTTTACCCATTACCCTTTACCCATTACCCATTACCCTTTAACCTTTCACCTTTCACCCTCAGCCTTTATACCAGCGCTCCCTGCATCAAATGCCTATGCTCCCGTGCCAACGGTAATTGGCACTTCGCCAGCATTTCCTGGTATTCCGCCAACCACTCACTTCGCATAGTGATGCCCGCTCCGCTTCGGAAGAAGTGGCCATCGGGCGTCTGTTCCACAAATCGGATGAGCACGGCGCTGTCCATTTGTAAACCGTCGAAATAGCCCATGATGCCGGTGTAGTAACCTCTTGGCTGGCCTTCAATCCGGCGAATGATGTGTATGGACTTATCTTTTGGCGACCCGGACACTGATCCCGGAGGAAAGATCTGAGACAGGATGGTCCCGTAAGATCGTTTGAGTGAATCTTTGATCTGTCCCTGGATTACCGAGGAGGTCTGAAGTAGTTGGCCTGTAGCCGTATTAACCTGGTCTACATAGCGGTACTTCACCAATTCCACTTCATCGGCAATGCGGGCGAGGTCGGTACGCAATACATCTACGATGGTGGCGTGTTCTGCGTTCTCCCGCGGGTCATCCAACAGCAGACTACGTTGTTTGTATTCGGCCTGGGTCCTGGTCCCTTTCATGGGAAAAGTGGAGATGGTGTCCTGGTTGATGCGGACGAATGCTTCCGGAGAGAAGACGGTACAGGTGTCCTTGATCCAGAGTTTATAGGGCGCCTGGGTGATCTGAAACAGTTCAAGCAAGCTGGCATTTGTGTGAATGCGTGTCGGGAAGGTCAGACTCAGTAATTGACTGTTGCCCGCCAGCATCTCTTTGTGCGCAGCCAGAAATCGCTTGTGGTACTCTTCTTTGCCCATGGGTTCAAGCTCCCATTCCAGGTATTCCAACGGAGTCAATTGGGGTAGCGGTTTGGACATTCCGGGAAAAGTAAACTGGATCTGGGTGGGGTCAATGGCAAACAGGGGAAACAGCAGCGGCTTTTTCCCTTCGAAGTCCCAAACAAAAAAGAATGGGGTGCCGGCATGCCCATAGGCATCCATTTGTTGTACAACTTGTTGAAATTCAAGGGTGTTTTCCATAGTCTAGTGTGCTAACAAGTGCTTCTTCAAAAATCCTAGAAGCACTTTATAAACTTCAAAGCGGTTTTCTTCATTGCGAAAGCCATGGCCTTCATCGTATTTAACCAAATAGGGTACATCGATGTTCCTTGCTCGCAGCGATTTAACGATCTGATCGCTTTCGTCAATATTCACTCGCGGATCATTGGCACCCTGAATCACCAGCAGAGGAGCCTGAATGCGCTCCACATGATAGACCGGGCTGGCAGCATGCATGCGAGCCTCATCTTTTTCCGGATCTCCCACCATTTCATACATCATTTGCAGGAAAGGCATCCAGTAAGGAGGAATGGTCTTCATGAAAGTGAAGAGATTGGCTACGCCCACATAGTCAATGGCACAGGCATAGAGTTCCGGGGTGAAGGTGACTCCCGCGAGGGTGGCATATCCGCCATAACTCCCGCCGTAAATGCCTATGCGATCAGGGTCGGCGATACCTTGTGTAATCAACCAGTGGACACCATCGGTGATATCGTCCTGCATTTTGAAGCCCCATTCCTTGAATCCGGCCGTCCAGAATTTTTTACCATAACCCGTGCTCCCCCGGTAGTTGACCTGAAGTACACCGATGCCTCGGCTGGCCAGTAATTGCACCTCCGGATTGTAGCCCCAGACATCCCGGACCCAGGGACCTCCATGGGGATTGACCACGATAGGCAATCCTTTACCATCCGAATCCTTCGGCAAGGTCAGGTAGCCGTGGATAGTCATTCCGTCACGGCTTTGGTATTCAATGGGTGTCATGGATGCCATGTCTTCCTCATGGATCCAGGGACTTACGTCGGTGATTTTATCCAGCCGCTTGCCGTCAAGATGGTAGAGGTAATAAGCTCCCAGGGAACGGTCCGAATGAGTGCGGATCAGGTAGATGTCCTCGGCTTTATTCATCGAGGCTATCCTGACTTCTTTGCCGGGTAGTAACTGTTCCAGATCCTGCTGCAGGTTTCTGCGGTCTTCGTCCAGAAAATGATAGTGTTTCTTATCTGTTATATAGGTGACCGCAGTGAGCTTCTTTCGTTTTTTGGAATAACCCAGCGAAGTCACGTCTACCTTTGGATGACTGTAGATTGGGTCGCCTGCTTCTTTGCCGGTATGCATATCCATCGCGACCACTACGGATTTGTCCCGGCCCAGATTGGATGAAACCCAGACGAGGTGCGGCTTTTCAAAGTCAAAGGCCAGTGGCGCGATACTGTCCCGGAAATCGGTGGTTATCACTTCTCGGAAGGCTTCGGATTCCTGGTCCCGGTACATCAGACAGGTATTAACCCCATCGATGATTTTCATAGCCATTAACAACTGCCCGTCATGATTGGTGATCCATGAATCGATGGGTTCAGCCGGATTGTCATTGCTGGCCAGTTGGTGCAAATCGCCCGTGTAAACATCAATACGGTACGGATCAAATAGCTGGGGATTATTCTTATTCATTGCAATCAACACCGAGCGGTCATCATCCTCCAGATCGTCGATCAATTGAACCCGGACCTGCGGAAAAGGTGTAAGTGCTTTGGATTGGGAACCATCCACATTCACGCCATACAACTGGTAGTTCTCATCACCGCCGCTATCCTTGATATAGATTAATCGCTCACCATTAGCCCATAAGAACCCTGCAATATCCCGGTCGGTTTCAAAGGTGATCTGCCTGGCAGGTGCTGACGGATCATCGGTCGGTATCACGAACAGGTTCTGCCGGCGCTGATAGGGACCTGCATAGGCAATGTATTTCCCGTCCGGCGAGAGGTCAAAACCAGTCTTTTCAGGATGCCGAAAGAAATCCTCGACCGCATAGGTGGCTGTGCCTGCGGCCCCTAATTCGATCAAATGTTTCAGGTCTTCCGCAGAAGAAGGGAGATGAATATCACCAGGTTTATTGGCTTGCTCTGACATGGTATTTTTTTGATGTCCGATAGGACTGTATAAACGTTTTGGAGCGTGGCATGTTGAACATTAGACGGCATTTTTCGTGCCGGTCACGCTATCTCCGTGCGATGTATATCACCCTGGGCGATGATATGGCGTCCAGGATGATCAGTTCTCCTTTCGTACAGGTTGGTCGGGTGGTTGCTACAATTTACGCAATAAGGGTTCCAGGCTGACTTTTTCCGATATGATGGAAGATACTTTGATGATCGGCACCCGCTCCTGTGACATGCTGTCCCTTTCACGAATGGTTACGGTCTGATCCTCCATGGTCTGGTGGTCAATGGTTACGCAGTAAGGAGTTCCCACTGCATCCTGACGACGATAGCGACGGCCGATGGTGTCTTTTTCATCGTATTGGCAATTGACCGAGAACTTCAGGTCATTAAATAATTTCCTGGCTGTTTCGGTAAGTCCGGATTCGGTCCGGATCAGGGGAAGGATGGCACATTTCACCGGGGCTAAAGCCGGCGGCAACTTCAACACCGTCCGTGTAGAATCTTTGCCCTCCGCATCCGGTACGGTCTCCTCGGTGTAAGCATTGCTCATCGTGGCCAGAAACATGCGGTCGCAGCCAATGGAAGTTTCCACGACATAGGGCACATAGGATTCATTAAGATCCGAATCAAAGTAGGTGATCTTTTTGCCCGAATATTCCTGATGACTGCCTAAATCGAAATCGGTCCGGGAGTGAATGCCTTCCAGCTCTTTAAACCCAAATGGGAAATCAAACTGGATGTCCACAGCCGCATTGGCATAATGCGCCAGATTCTCATGATCGTGGAAACGCAATTTATCCGGTGAAGTACCCAGGGCAAGGTGCCAGTTCATCCGCTTCTCTTTCCAATAGGCATACCAATCCAGTTCGCTACCGGGCTGGATGAAATATTGCATTTCCATCTGCTCGAACTCCCGCATCCGGAAGATAAACTGCCGGGCTACGATCTCATTGCGAAATGCCTTGCCGATCTGGGCGATTCCGAAAGGTATTTTTTGCCGGCTGGTTTTTTGAACATTGAGAAAGTTTACAAATATTCCCTGTGCGGTTTCCGGACGCAGATAGAGTTTTCCTTCTTCGCCGGCTATATTTCCCAGCTGGGTTTTGAACATCAGATTGAACTGACGTACGTCGGTCCAGTTCCGCGATCCGGATTCCGGGTCAGCGATCTCACAGGCATCGATGAGTGCCTTCAGGGCCACGAGGTCATTCTTCCGCAGCGCGTCATTCATTTTATCATTGACCTCATCGATCTGGTTCTGATACCCGGCCACCCGTTCATTGGTTTCCCGGTACATCTTTTCATCAAAGCCATCACCAAACCGCTTCCGAGCTTTTTCGATCTCCTTATCCAGTTTGCCCTGTATCTTGGCCATGTAGTCTTCCAGGAGAACGTCTGCCCGATAACGTTTTTTGCTGTCTTTATTGTCGATCAGCGGATCATTGAACGCATCGACGTGGCCTGAGGCCTTCCAGATCCGGGGATGCATGAATATAGCGGAATCAATTCCTACGATGTTTTCGTGGGCATAAACCATTGCTTTCCACCAGTATTCCTTGATGGCTTGTTTTAGTTCACTTCCATAAACTCCGTAATCGTAGACCGCGCTTAGGCCATCGTAAATTTCACTGGATGGGTAGATGAAACCGTATTCTTTGCTGTGAGATACTATGTTCTTAAAAAGATCACTCATACTGCGTTCAATTGCTTGTTCTTTCGGCCTGCAAAGGTATGCCTTTTCCTAGGAATGTTGAAGGCTGAAAGTTTAATGTTGAATTAAAGGAAAAATTCTATTCTAATTTATCGCCCATTCAACCTTCAGCACGCAATCTTCACCATTCTTAAGTTATAGCTCACTCGTAAAGTGGAATTCTACATTTGGAAAGTTCTCCTGGGCCATCCTCAACATCCAGGCCGATTCCGCCAGAAAGACCAGCCGGCCATCTTTGTCTTGCGCCAGGTCTTTTTTGCGTTTTTGCATCAGTTCACGGATGGCTTCAGGTTTGGTGCTGGAGACCCAGCAGGCTTTATGCAAGGATACCGGTTCGTAATGGCAGCTGGCCCCGTATTCGTGTTCCAGGCGGTATTGAATCACATCAAACTGGAGGGATCCCACGGTTCCGATGATTTGGCGCCCGGTGTCTTCGCGAGTAAATAGCTGGGCCACCCCTTCATCCATAAGCTGCTCGATGCCTTTGGCCAATTGCTTGGATTTTAATGGATTGGCATTGTTCACGTAGCGGAATTGCTCCGGAGAAAAACTGGGTATCCCTTTGAAATGGAGGATTTCGCCTTCGGTAAGGGTGTCTCCGATCTTGAAATTGCCGGAGTCATAGAGACCGACGATATCTCCGGGGAAAGCTTCATCGATGACTTCCTTGCGTGCCGCCATGAACGAGGTGGGATTGGAAAACTTCATGCTCTTTCCGGTGCGCACATTGTAATAATTGGTATTGCGTTCAAAGGTCCCGGAGCAGATCCGCACGAAGGCAATGCGGTCACGATGGCGGGGGTCGATGTTGGCATGGATCTTAAAGACAAACCCGCTGAATTTTTTTTCAAACGGATCCACATCCCGTTCTTCCGCATGCCGTGGCTGGGGATGTGGGGCCACACGGATAAAGCAATCCAGCAATTCCTTGACCCCAAAGTTGTTGACGGCGGACCCGAAAAATACCGGAGACAAGGCTCCTTTGCGGTATACCGTTTCATCAAAAACCGGATAAACAGTCGTCACAGTCTCCAGCTCTTCCCGCAACTCGTCGGCAGGACGCTGGCCTACCTCTTTATCCAGGCGGCCATCGTTCAGGTCCGTGATGGTGATGGTTTCATCCACTTCTTGTTTGCTGTGCGGGCTGAACAGGCACAGTTTTTTTTCGTACAGGTTGTAAACGCCCTTAAACCGCTGGCCCATACCGATTGGCCAGGAGAGGGGAGTGACGGTCAACCCCAGTTTGCTCTCGATCTCATCGAGCAGGTCAATCGCATCCAGTCCTTCACGGTCCAGTTTATTGATAAAAACAATGACCGGGGTATTGCGCATGCGGCATACCTCCACCAGTTTTTCAGTTTGGGTCTCGACCCCTTTTGCAACGTCAATCACTACGATTACGCTGTCTACCGCGGTGAGCGTGCGGTAGGTGTCTTCAGCAAAATCCTGGTGACCGGGAGTGTCGAGAATGTTGATTTGCAGGTCTTCATATTCGAAAGCCATCACCGAAGTGGCTACTGAGATACCCCGTTGCTTTTCGATTTCCATGAAGTCGGAGGTAGCGTGCCGTTTGATCTTATTGGATTTGACCGCTCCGGCAACCTGGATGGCTCCTCCGAAAAGCAGCAACTTTTCCGTCAGGGTGGTCTTCCCGGCATCGGGGTGCGAGATGATGGCAAAGGTGCGGCGGCGTTTGATTTCTTCTTGAAATCCCATGGTCATTGTCGATTAGCGGCCGCAAAGGTAAGGATTATTGGGTATTCGGTTATCGGATACAAGTAATCTGTGTCCAGGATTCCGCGCCCGGTTGGCGGTTTGACACACCTGGGTATTGAAGTCTTACCAGCGTTTGCCTAAGGAAAACTGGATGGAGCCAATCGGATTTTCTTCCAGGTCAATTTTGTGCAAGCGCCGAAAGGGAGATAATCCAGGAATGTTTGCAGATCCAATCGAATCGCGGACCGATCTCATAACCAAGCGCGACAACCACGCGCCACGCTCCATGCGCCACGCTCCATGCTCCATGCTCCATACCCCTTGCTCCAAGCTCCATGCTCCACGCTCCATGCTCCTTGCTCCATGCTCCATGCTCCATGCTCCATGCTCCATGCCCCATGCTCCATGCTCCATGCCCCATGCTCCATGCTCCATGCCCCATGCCCCATACTCCATACCCCATGCTCCATGCCCCATACCCCATGCCCCATGCCTGTCTACCTCTTTTACCTCTGCTACTTCTTTTACCTCTGCTACTTCTTAAATATTCAACCAATAATTCATCTTCAACACCACGGCCCGGTTCTTTGGTCCCCAGTATTCCACGGCATAATTGTCCGTATAGACCAGATAAATATCCGACATAGGCTGATAGCGCCATTGAAACCTGCTGTTGATATTAAAATTGTCATCCTGGGTGTTGTATTGTAAAAAGGTAGTCCAGGATAAATTATTGGAGAAATTAATTTCGATGCGAGGCCCGACCAACAATAAATTTTCATTACCGTAATTCGAAGGCAACCGGATGTTATTTTGTTCGAAACTTAAATCGAATTTACCCCAGGGTTGTTTCCGGTAAGAGAACATCAATTGGTATTGTTGCCGCTTTCCATTATAAAATCCACCGGTCGAGATCCCGAATAACGCGGAAAACAGTCTTCGTTGATCTGTTACATAAATGGCTCCGATTGTATTATAGCGGTAAATTCCGGTTGGTAATGGTTCGTCGGTAAATGTAAATGGATATAATAATTGATTGACCTGATGGTTGAATTCCAATAAAAACATGCTGGTATTTTTCCAGCTGATGTTGTAATTCGTTCGGAAGCTGTTTTGAATCAATTCCGATGCCCGGGTGGTCCAGTCCCGCATGTGATTCAAATACCAGGTGTGAGAAATAATCTTGCCATTATTTTCCGGGTAATAGGTATAGCTGGCACGGGAAAATAAATGATTAAACCCAAGATGATAGGTGGTGTCCCGAATCGCATCGTAATGCTCCTGGGTCGGTATAAATCCCAGGTCGGCGTAATAATTATCGCCTACACCGGCCAGGTTGGAATAAATGCTAATGTTGCGGTTGTCGTACCCCGCACCTATATTGTAAAAGGAGTTGTTTTGGTTACAGATATGATCCGAAAAAGACATTCCATATCCTCCGAATGCTCGCGTACTCCCATCCTGGGTGACGAAATTAAATTCCATGCCAGCCGTGCGATTGTAATCGTCTGCCAGCAAAGATTTATCGGCATGGCCTTGCCGGTTATGGAAATAGCCGCGCAGAACCGAGCGCTTGAAAAACTGACGGTGGAGTGCCAGGGAGGTGTAGTTATTACCCGGCTGGTCATTGATCCCCTTGGTCTGCATGTTCATCAGGCCGATGCGCAGGTCTTTGTTCAGGTTGCCGCTTAGCCTTAGTCCATATTGGATCGGGATGGTATTTCCATCTTCGTCAAGACCGATCCGGCGAGAGAAGAATGGCCGCATGGGCGGAATCCCAAAATCAGAGAACAAGTCGCTGTTCTCCAGGAAAAAGAGCCTTCTCTCCGGGAAGAGCACATCAAAGGTGGTCAGGTTGGTTACTTGCTGGTCTACTTCAACCTGAGAGAAATCCGGATTTACGGTAAGGTCCAGATTCAGACTGGAGGTTACGGCTACTTTGGCGTCCACACCCGCATTTATACCGGTGGTGGTAGCCTCTCCCTCCTCCACATTATTGTGGCTATTGGCGGAGACGTAAGGGATCACTGAAATATTCGATTTTACCGCCGGCGGTGGTTGATCCCAAAGCAACACTCCTGTATAACCGAGATCCATAGAAATGAACTGAACCGGCACAGGGGACCACGTATGCCAACTGTTTGAACGAGGTTCACCGCGGGCAAAATTCAAACCCCAGGTGGTTTGACTACTCTTGTAGCGCAGGATACGAAATGGAATGGCCAACTCCACCGTCCAGTGATCGGTTGCCGTTTGGACGGCAGAAAACCATTTGTTGTCCCAGGCATCATTGATCCCGCTGAAGTTACCGGTACCCCGGCGCATGGTCTGTCCGTTGATCAGCGCATCCGACTGGACATTGGCAGGATTGACGGCAAAGTTAAAGGCATTGGTCCGTTCATTGACCGGGTCAAGCAGGATAGAAAATGCATCCCCTTCCCAAAAACCAAGATTGTCCCGCTTAAGACTTTTTATGATGTATTCATCCGGTCCATAACAGATAGCTCCGACGTAAAGGTATTGATCGTCATAGGTAAACCGGACCTCGGTCTGGATATCCTGAGGAGCCCGTTGGTCGTCCACCGGAAAACTCATCCAGAAATTATCCGCTTTGTCCGCATTTTGCCAGGCAGTTTCATCAAGCGCCCCATCGATGCGGATGGGGTCATTACTGCGTTTGATTTTTAGTTGATATTGTTCCTGAAGGTTGCGGCTGTTTTGCCCGGTTGCCGTAAAGCTGGCACCTATCAAAACATAAATCAACGCAAATCGCAGGAGGTGAAAGGAATCAGTATGAATTCGAATTGGATTGGAATGGAACATGATCAGGGTGTCGCAATGGTTTAAGAAAATCCGAGGCTCCTGCTTTTGCTGTGGCGTACAAAGGCTTCGGCATAGGCAAATCCCCCTTCCATTCCCCGAAAGACTTCCATCCGGCCATGGTCGTTGGGATAGGACTTTTCAATAAATTGACTTTTATGAGCAAAACACGCCTGGTGTTTTAATTCGACTACTGTCGTGATATCTACATAATCAGTCGGATTGAAATTGTGGGTCTGGATACCGGACATCACCTCATAATAGTACAATGCCGGCTTCTCAGACATCCGCAACCACGCGTCATAGGTGAGTATGGAACAGATGCGGTGATCGCGATGGGAATCCATGGGCCAATGGGTTAATAGCAAGTCAGGTGACTGCCCGGAAATAAACGAATAAAAGGTCTCGTAAGCTTCCGCGTTAATCCCGGCTGAGCCATCAATTTGCCCTAAAAAGTGGGGTTTAAATCCTAGCAAGTAACTGGCCGTCTCGGCTTCTGCCGTGCGAATTCTTGCTGCTTCCTCATGACTTGTCCCTTCAATACCAGCCTCCCCCCGGGTGAGGTAACCTACGGTAACATCATGTCCTGCCTTGCTCAACAAAGCAATCAATCCTCCGCAACCGGTCTCGGGGTCATCCGGATGAGCCCCGGTCACCAATACCTTTAGGGAGTTTTTTGATTCCTCCTGCAATGCAGTCCATTGCCATAGTGGTAATGCTCCAAAGGAAGCAGCAGCTCTCAAATAAGATCTCCGGTCCATAGTTCAGATTGAATGAACGGGGCCAAAGATAACAATTACCTGGCCCCATATTGTCCGGAAACCTCAATTGAAATCAGCCTGATCGAAACTTATTTATCCGTGAAAAGCACGCGGACAGGACGACCTGCCGGCGAAAGAGCAACAGGGCTGTCTATCATGACATCCGCTGGCAAATCCGGTTAAATGACATTAATAGCGACGCAGCTTAAACGTGTATTTGCCCCTTCTGTCTTCCGCTTCAATGGTTAATTTATTCTGATTTAGCCGGCAAATGCTGCCGAAATAGCAAAAGCTATCTCCCGCAATGAAGTCATCGAAGCACATGTCCAGGAAGAACTCCCATTCGCTGTCGGAGCCATCATCGGTATAATAAACATCTTTATCG
>Ga0116152_10004738_pt1 | contig 10687 bp, 12 predicted proteins | sample AD_UKC119_MetaG_FD_89894 | JGI IMG/M metagenome (GOLD analysis project Ga0116152, IMG submission 89894) | Active sludge microbial communities of municipal wastewater-treating anaerobic digesters from Hong Kong - AD_UKC119_MetaG | ecosystem: Engineered > Bioreactor > Anaerobic > Digestate...
CCGATCCGCCAGCGGCGTTGAAGCGCCGAGGCAGCGACCGTCTAACCGGTCGCGCCGGCAAACGCAAGTCGCGTTTGTGACATCAGGACTTTCCTTCGGCGGGCGCGCCGTTCTGGCCGCTTGCCGCGCCCACGGGAAGCACGATTTCGAAGGCGGCGCCGGGCCAGGCCGCTTCCGCCGAATCCCTGAGGCTGATGGCGCCGCCGTGCGCGCGCACGAGGTCGGCTGCGATCGCCAGCCCGAGACCGGTGCCGCCGGGCCGGGCGGCGCCGCGGAAGGCCGAGAACAGGTTTTCGCGCGCAGCCGGCGGGAGGCCTGGGCCGTTGTCGACGACGAGGATCGAAACGCCGGCATCGCCGCGCGTCGCCGAAAGCCGCAGCGCCGGCGCGCCCACGGTGGACCCGGCGCTGTCGAGCGCCTCGACGGCATTGCGGAAAAGATTGAGCAGGGCGCGAAAAAACTGCTCGCGATCGACCTGGATGATGAAATCCTGCGGCGCGTCGTTGTGGAACTCGATCGCGGAGCGCGCGGACAGCATCGCTGTCTCCGCCGCCTCCGCCGCCATCAGCCGCAGCGGCGTCGGCGCCGGGCGCGGCGCCTCGTCTACCGAACGGCCGTAGGTCAGGGTCGATTGGCAGAATCTGATAGCGCGGTCGAGGGTGGAAACAAGTTTCGGCGCGAGCCGGACGACCAGCGGATCGGAGGCGGAAGCCAGGCGGTCGGAAATCAGCTGCGCCGAGGTCAGCATGTTGCGCAGGTCGTGGTTGATCTTGGCCACCGCCAGACCGAGCGCGGCGAGCCGCTTCTTTTCGGAGAGTTCGCGCGCCAGGGCGCGCTCCATGTCGGCCAGAGCCTCCTCCGCGGCGCCGATCTCGTGGCGGGCGCCGGAGGGCGCGATAATCTTCGTGCCGTCTTCCGGCGCCGACGCGAAGGCGACGACATTGCCGGTCAGACGGCGCACCGGGGCGAGGACCATGATCGACAGGGCCGCGACCGCGAGCAAGGCGACGATGAGGGAAATGGCCAGCGACAGCAGCAGGATGTTGAGCGAGTAGGCGCGCATGGCCGCCTTCAGCGGCGCCTCGTCGATCGCGACCTCGACGTAGTCGGCGCCCATCGGCGCATCGCTCCGCACGTCGAGAATGCGGCCGGGCCGCGCCAGCAAGGTGCGGAACGAGGCCGTGATCGCGCTCCAGGCGGACTGGTTGCGCAGGTCCGAGACTTCGTCGACCTCGGGCGGCATGTCCGATACGGCCAGCATGCGCCGGCTGTCGGGCCGTTTCAGCACGATCATGCGGGCGCCGACGCTGTCGAGAATGGCGACCTTCAGGCTCTGGGGAACCATGCCCTCAGGCGCGGCGTCAAGAACGAGCGCGGCGGTATAAGCAGCCGACAGGCGCGTGCGCAGCCAGTTGTTGCGGAAATTGGCGATGGAAGGAATGTAGATCGCGACTTCCGCCAGCAGCACGAAGGCCACGATCAGCAGCAGCACGCGGCTCGCGAGGCCGAAGCGCGGCGGATGGATCGCCTTCTCCCGTCCCGGAATCCGGCCGTTCGTCGCGTCGTCCATCGCTCACCCGAACCTGCGCAGGAAGCGCAGCGCGCTCTTCAGCCAGGGCTTGCCCAATTTGTCGGCATAGACCGAGAGGGCCGCACGCCGCGAGATTTCAGACAGCGTCGGATAGGCTAAAATGGCGTTGGCCATGTCCTGCGCCATCAGGCCCTTCGACAGGGCGAGCGACCACGGCGCGATCAGTTCGCCGGCCGCGCGGCCGGCGATCCCGCAGCCCAGCACCCGTCCATCGCGCGCCGTGACGACCTTGATATGGCCCTCCGGGGCGCCCTCTGCGCGGGCGCGGTCGTTTTCGGACAGGCTCCAGCGCAGGATGCGGATCTTCCTGTGCCGCTTCCGGGCCTCCTCTTCGGAGAGGCCGGCCCAGGCGATTTCGGGATCCGTATAGGTCACGCGCGGCGTGAGTTCGTCACGCGCCCGCGCCGGCAGGCGGAACAGGATCTGCCGCAAGACGAGTCCCGCATGATAGTTCGCCGCTGATGTCAGCTGCGTCCGGCCGGTGGCGTCGCCGATGGCGTAGATGCGGCGATTGCGGGTACGAAGGTTGCGACCGGTCTTCACGCCGGCGCGGTCGAACGCGACCCCTGCCGCCTCCAGGCCGAGATTGTCGACATTCGGCTTTCGGCCGGTCGCGATCAGGAGATGCGTGCCGTCGATCGTCTCCTCGACATCCTGGCCGGCTAGAACGACCCGGACGCCCTCGGGGCGCGGCTCGATGCGGGCGATCGCCCTGCCCTCGCGCAAATCCACGCCCTCGCGACGCAGCGCGTCGAGCGCAACGGCGGCGAGCTCCGGGTCCTCGCGCGCGAGCGCCCTGTCCGCCTCGACAACGATCGCTTCAGCCCCCAGGCGCCGGAAGGCCTGGGCCAATTCGAGGCCCTGCGGACCGCCGCCGACGACGATCAGGCGGCGCGGCGCCGTCTCGATATCGAAGATCGTCTCGTTGGTGAGATAGCGGACGAATTCGAGACCGGGGATCGGCGGGACGAAGGGCGCGGATCCCGTCGCCAGCACGAAACGACGGGCGCGGACGGCGAAGCCGCCGCCTTCGACCGTCCGCGCATCGACGAAGCGCGCGGGCGCGCGGATCACCCGCACGCCCATGGCCTCGTAACGCGCCTGTGAATCGACGGGCGCGATCGATGCGATCGTTTCCGCGATCCGCTTGCGCACGACCGGCCATTCGACGCGCGGTTCGACGGCATGAACGCCGAAGCGTTCGGCGTCGCGCATCGCCTGCGCTGCGTGCGCCGAGGCGATCAGGGTCTTGGAGGGCACGCAGCCGGCATTGAGGCAGTCGCCGCCCATCTCGCCCTTTTCGAACAGCACAACCGAGACGCCGAGCCGCGCGGCGCCAGCGGCGACCGACAGGCCGCCGGCGCCAGCGCCGATCACGCAGATGTCGGGCGTGAGCGTCTCGTTCAAACCACGCGTCCGTTCATTTCGTCGCCAGCCGTTTGCGCGCGGCCCAGATGCGCCGCGCCACGATCGGCGCCAGCGCGAACAGCGACAGGCCGATCAGAACCCCGAATATCTTCGGGGTTACGATGGCCGACAAGGGGAGTTCGAGTTTGCAGAGGGCCTGGCCGGCGGCGCGGCAGGCGTCGCGACGCGCCAGCGCCCCGGCGACGATTTCGTCCATGCCGGCGCCGGCGGCCGTGAAGACGAAGCCCGCCGGCAGGACGCCGAGCGCCGTCGTCCAGAAGAAGGTTCGCAGCGGCACGGCGGCCAGCGCGGCGGCGAGATTCACGAACCAGAACGGAAAGAGCGGCGACATGCGCAGGAACAGGAGGTAGCCGACCGCGTGTTCCTTGAATCTGTCGCGCAGGCGCAAAACCTTTGGGCCGGCCCGCGCCGCAAGCGTCTCGCCCAAAGCCGAACGGGCCGCAAGAAAAAGCCCGCAGGCGCCCGCCGTCGCGCCCACGACCGAGCCGACGAGCCCCCAGGCCACGCCGAATAGCGCGCCGCCGGCGACGGTCATCAGCGTCGCGCCCGGCGCGGATATGGCGACGAGGGCGGCGTAGGTGAGAATGAAGGCGCCGAAAGCGGCGGCGAAATGCCGGCCAATGTAGTCCATCAGCGGCGCGCGGCTGTCGACCAGCAGTTCGAACGAAGCGTAGCGGTCGAGGCGCAGGCCGAAGAAGGCGACCAGCGCCAGCGCTATCGCCGCCAGAGGCGCATAGCGTCGCCAGAGGGGCTGCATCGATGTCGTGTCGGCGTCAGTCACGCCGGCACCATAGACCCCACCGGCGACAGACCTCCCCTGACAATTGCGTGATTGGCCGCGTGATCGGCGCGCGGCTCTGTGCTAACCGGATTGCAAAGCAGACACGCAAGGGAGCGAGACATGACCACCGTCGCCTTCATCGGACTTGGCAACATGGGCGGGCCGATGGCCGTCAATCTGGCGAAGGCCGGCCACAAGGTGCACGGCTTCGATCTCGTGCCCTTCCTGCGCGACGAAGCCGCAAAAGCCGGCATTTCGGTGGCCGCCTCGGCCGCAGACGCGGTCAAGGACGCCGACGTCGTCGTCACCATGCTGCCGGCCGGCAGGCATGTGATGGCCGTGTGGTCGGAGATCGCGCCGCTCGCGAAGAAGGGCGCCCTCCTGATCGATTCCTCCACCATCGACGTCGACAGCGCGCGCGCCGCCCATGCGCTCGCGGAAAAGGCGGGCCTCGCCAGCGTCGATGCGCCGGTGTCCGGCGGCACGGGCGGCGCCAAGGGCGCGACGCTCACCTTCATGTGCGGCGGCGCGGATGCCGCCTTTGCGGCCGCCAAGCCGCTGCTGGAGCAGATGGGCAAGAAGATCGTGCATTGCGGCGGCCCCGGCGCGGGCCAGGCGGCCAAGATCTGCAACAACATGATTCTGGGCGCGACGATGATCGCCACAGCCGAAGCCTTCGTGCTCGGCGAGAAGCTTGGGCTGACCCATCAGGCCCTGTTCGATGTCGCCTCGACCTCGTCGGGCCAGAGCTGGTCGCTGACCACCTACTGCCCCGCGCCCGGCCCGGTGCCGACCTCGCCCGCCAACAATGGCTACAAGCCGGGCTTTACCGCCGCGCTCATGCTGAAGGACCTGAAGCTGTCGCAGGAAGCCGCGGCTTCCGCTGGCGCGGCGACGCCGCTCGGCGCCGCGGCCGCCCAGATCTACGCCCTCTTCAACGCCGCGGGCCATGCCGGCGACGATTTCTCGGGCGTGATCAATTTTCTGCGCGGCAAGGCAGAATAGGTCAGCCTACTTGACATAATCTCGCGAGAGATTATCGAATACGGCCCGCGTCCGACGACGCCAAGAATTCAGACGAGAATGGACCGCCCGGATGAACGCCCATCAGAAGATCGTCTTTTCGCATAATCCGACGACCCGCCCCGCCAGTGCGGAAGCGCGGGCCGAGGCGCTGAAGGATCCGGGTTTCGGCAAGGTCTTCACCGACCATATGGTCACGATCCGCTGGACGCTCGATCGCGGCTGGCACGACGCGCAGATCCGCGCGCGCGAGCCGATCGCGCTCGATCCGGCCGCCGCTGTCCTGCACTATGGGCAGGAAATCTTCGAGGGCCTGAAGGCCTACAACCTGTCCGACGGCTCGATCGCCCTGTTCCGCGCGGAGCAGAATGCGCAGCGCTTCAATGCGTCGGCCGAGCGCATGGCCATGCCGACCATTCCGGAAGCCGTGTTCATGCAGGCGGTGGAGGAACTGGTGAAGGTCGACCGCGCCTGGGTGCCCAAGGGCGACGGCAGCCTCTATCTGCGCCCCTTCCAGTTCGCGACCGAGGCCTTTCTGGGCGTGCGGCCGAGCCACGAATATCTGTTCGTGCTGATTGCTTCCTCCGTCGGCTCCTATTTCAAGGGCGGCGAAAAGCCCGTGACGGTGTGGCTGACCGACCGCTACACGCGCGCGGCCGAAGGCGGCACGGGCGCGGCCAAATGCGGCGGCAATTACGCGGCCTCGCTGCTGGCGCAGGCCGAAGCCATCGAGAACGGCTGCGACCAGGTGGTCTTCCTCGACGCCGCCCAGCACAAATGGGTGGAAGAGCTCGGCGGCATGAACGTGTTCTTCGTGATGGACGACGGCTCGCTGGTGACCCCGCCGCTGACCGGCACGATCCTGCCGGGCATCACGCGCGACGCGATCCTGACGCTGGCGCGCGCCCAAGGCCGCGCCGTACGCGAAGAGCGCTATTCCATGGACCAGTGGCGCGCTGACGCCGCCAGCGGCAAACTGAAGGAAGCCTTCGCCTGCGGTACGGCGGCCGTGGTGGCCGCCATCGGCAAGGTGAAGAGCGCGGCCGGCGACATCGTCATGGGCGACGGCTCGGTCGGCGCCGTGACGGCGGCGCTGAAGGCGCAGCTCGTCGGCATTCAGCGCGGCGACGTTCCCGATCCGCACGGCTGGGTGCGGCGGATCGGGTAAGACGCCTGTCAGACGGGTTTCGGCTCGCCCTTCAGCGCGCGCACGATATCGTCCGGGATCGGCGCGGACTTCATCTTGTTGGGGTCGTCGGGGTGGCGGGACGTCCACACGCGCGTCTCGAAAGCCTCGATAGCCAGTTCGCCTTCGTTGAACAATTGATGGCGGATATCGAAGGACGAACGGCGGATGTCGATCGCCTGCGTCTCGATCACGACCGTATCGCCGAAGCGCGCGGGTTTCATGAATTTGGCGCGGGATTCGACCAGCGGAATGCCGGCGAAGTCGAGGTTTTCGAACAGCCAGCGCTTGTGGAAACCAGCAGCTTCCAGCAGACCGCCCGTACAATTGTCGAACCAGTCGAAGAAGCGCGGGTTGTAAACGATCTTGGCGGGATCGCAGTCGCCCCATTCGATTTTCTTTTCGCGTCTGGCGACGAGCATCGGCATTCCTCCAGTCCTGTTCATGCACCGCTAGAGCCTGCGCGCCGCCTATGCAAGCGCGCAATCGCGCGCATCCATCAGCCCTGCTAGACTGGGCGCATGGACGGCTATGGCGCAACCTTCTTCGACACGCCGCTCGGCCTGTGCGGTCTCGCCTGGACGCCGCGCGGCGTGAAGGCGTTGCAACTGCCGGAAGAGACGCCGGAAGCCACGCGCGCGCGACTGATGCGCAAGTCAGGCGCGCCGTTCGAACGGCGGCCGCCCGACGGGATTTCCGAGATCGTCATGCGCATCGGCAAGCTGCTCGCCGGCCGCGCGGTCGACCTCAGCGACATCGCGCTCGACATGGATCGCGTCGGCGCCTTCGAGGCGCAGGTCTATGCGGCGGCGCGCTTCATTCCCTGCGGCGCGACGCGCACCTATGGCCAGATCGCGCGCGCGATCGGCGAGCCGGGCGCGGCGCGCGGCGTGGGACAGGCGCTCGGACGCAATCCATTCGCGATCATCGTGCCCTGCCATCGCGTTGTCGCGGCCAATGGCAAGACCGGCGGATTTTCAGCCGGCGGCGGGGTGAACACGAAGCTGCGCATTCTGGAAATCGAACGGCGGGCGGTGGGGCTGGCCGCCGGCGCGACGGACGGGCAGATGAGGCTGCTGTGACGCCAGAGTCACGAGGCGATCGAGAGACAGGAACCCTCACCCTGAGGAGCCGCGCAGCGGCGTCTCGAAGGGTGGCCGGATCAGCAATCGTGATGCTGCCATCCTTCGAGACGCGCCTTTCAGGCGCTCCTCAGGATGAAGGCCCTTGTTGTGTCTCGCAGTCCCTCAGAACCCCCGGAACGTCGCAAAGTCCTTTGCCGCCGTGCGCTCGGTCTCCAGCGCATTGATCGGCGCGCTCCAGTCGGCGTATCCGAGCGAGAGACCGCAGACGACCATTTCCTCGGGCGCCAGTTGCAGCGCTTCGCGCACCGGTTTGTGGAAGTAGGCAAAGGCCGCCTGCGAACAGGTTTCCAGCCCATGCGCGCGCGCTGCGACCGACAGAGCCTCGAGGAAATAGCCGTAGTCGAGCCAGGAGCCGATCTCGAGACGGCGGTCGATCGTAAAGACGATGCCGACGGGCGCATCGAAGAACATGTAGTTGCGGCCGTGCTGCGCGGCCATCGCGGCGCCGTCGCCCTTCTTGATGCCGAGAATGCCGTACATGTCCCAGCCGACCTTCCGGCGGCGCGAGAGGTAGGGCTCGAAGAACTCGTCCGGGTAATATTTGTATTCGGAATCGTGACGCTGCACGCCGGTCTCGGCGAAGTCGCCGAGCACGGCCTGCGTCACCCTCTCCTTTTCGGCGCCGACGACGACATGTGCACGCCATGGCTGCATGTTGGTGCCGCTCGGCGCGCGCGCGGCTATGTCGAGCAGGCGCTCGATCAGTTCTCGCGGCACGGGCGTATCGAGAAAGGCGCGGATGGAGCGGCGTTCGCCGATGGCCTTCTCGATGGCCGCGCATTCGGCGGCGGTGAATTCGGCGACCTTTTTCGTCATTGGAACAAACTCACAGAAGTTCGAAGAAGCGCAGCACGACCTGGTTGGGCAGGCGCGCGCCGGAACAGACGAAGATGCGCTTCGTCATCCATTGCAATTCAGGCGCGGCCGTCTCGAAACGCGGCGAGGCGCGGAAATAGACGAGTTTCGGATCGACCAGTTCACCGCGGGCGAGACGGTCGAGCACGTCCTTCGGCCCGTCGCGCAAGCCGTAGTTCTTGACGTAGACGAGGCCATGCTCGGTCTCGATCACGTAGAGCGCTTCGAGTTCCGCGACGCCGTCGCGGCGGATGATCTGGAAATCGGCGCCGCTCGCCAGCACGCGGCCGTTGATGCGGCCTTTCACCGTCCCGCCAATGATCGGGATGACACGGCGCACGCCGGCGCCGGTCTCGCCGACGACGATGGGCTCGGCGACATCGACGGCGACGTCGCACAGGAAAGAGACGGAGGGGGTTTCAGGGACGGGGAGATCGGTCATTTTTGCTTTGTTTTTTGTCTGCGCGACGAAGTTGTCGGACAAGCAAACCTAGAGTCCCTGGAAGACCGAGGCAAGCGCGACAGCCTCAGGGGCCGATATGCACCGCGAGCCAGACGGTCGGCTGGTTTTCGTCGGTCCATTCGACGCGGTGTCGGACATGGGGCGGGATTTCGAGCCAGTCGCCGGCTACGAGAATGCGGGGCTCGGGATCGCCGTGGATCAGCACGGACGCCGAGCCCGCGATCACGCAGACCCATTCGCTTTCCGCCTGGTCGTACCAGAAGCCTTGCGGGCTCGCCTGCCCGGTCGAGACGATGCGTTCGATGCGGACGCCGGGGCGGGAGAGAAGGGTGTCGAAGCGTTCGTCACGCGACGTCGCAGGGATATTGGCGAGGAGGTTGCCGGATGGGAGCATATCGCACATCCCTTATTGTCATCCCGGCCGGAGCGAAGCCGAGAGCCGGGAACCAGAAGTCAGGAGTCTGGCGCTGGGTCCCGCCTCGGCGGCTGCGCCGCCGTCCGGGATGACAATGCGTGACGCTTGCCGCGCATTTCGGTTCAACCGAAATAGCGCTCGAGAATCTCGCCATAGATGTCCGCGAGCTTGTCGAGATCGGCGACCTCCACGTTCTCGTCGGTCGCGTGGATCGTCTTGCCGACAAGGCCGAATTCCAGCACCGGGCAGTAATTGGTGATGAAGCGCGCATCCGACGTGCCGCCGGTCGTCGAGAGTTCCGGCGTCCGGCCGGTCTGCTTCTCGATGGCGGCGACGACCATGTCGGTGAAACCGGAGCGCTGCGTACGGAACGAAATCGAATTGGTCGGATGGATTTTCACGCGCGCATCGGCGCCTTGCGCGGCCTCGGCGATGATTTCCCGGATGCGCGCGGCGAGCGTCTCGGGCGTCCAGATGTCGTTGAAGCGGACATTGAACTTCGCGGTCGCTTCGCCGGGTATGACGTTGCGCGCGCTGTTGCCGACGTCGAAGGACGTCACGACCAGTCGCGTCGGATCGAAGGCGGCGTTGCCCTCGTCGAGCGGCGCCGCCGACAGCGCGGTGACGATGCGCGCGAGCGTGGGAATCGGATTGTCGGCCTGCTGCGGATAGGCGGAATGGCCCTGCCTGCCGACTACCGTGATGTCGCCATTGAGCGAACCGCGCCGGCCGATCTTGATCATGTCGCCGAGCGCATTGGGGTTGGTCGGCTCGCCGACGATGGCGTGCGAGAATTTCTCTCCGCGCGCATCCACCCATTCAAGCAGTTTCACCGTGCCATTGATCGCAGGGCCTTCCTCGTCGCCGGTAATCAGCAGCGAGATCGCTCCCCTGGGCTTGCCGTGCTTTTCGACGTAGCGCAGCGCGGCGGCGGCGAAGGCGGCGATGCCACCCTTCATGTCGCAGGCGCCGCGACCCCAGACTCTGCCGTCAGCAATCTCGGCCGAGAAGGGCGGGAAGCGCCACAGCGTCTCGTCGCCGGTCGGCACGACATCGGTATGACCGGCGAAGGTCAGGTGCGGCGCGCCCTCGCCGATCCGTGCGTAGAGGTTTTCGACGTCGGGCGTGTCCTTGTCCGAAAAAGTCACGCGATGCGTCTCGAAGCCCGCGTCGCCGAGCAGCTTTTCGAGATAGGCGAGAGCGCCGCCCTCCGCAGGCGTGACGGAAGGGCAGCGGATGAGGGCGCGGGTGATGTCGAGAGCGGAGACGGTCATTCGGATCGGCCTTTCGCGAGCACGTCGAACATCTCCAGAAACGTCCAGATCGCCACCACCACCAATAGGCCCTCGCATGCCCATACCATTGCGCGCGGCATGACCTCCGCCACGCGCGGCTGCAGCCAGCCGGCGGCGCCCGCGACCAGCATGGCGAGCGGCAGCAGGCCGGCGAGTCCAAGAGGCGCGGGGCGACCGCGATCGCGAAAGCGCTTGGCGCCGAGATTGACCCAGGAGATGGCCGTCAGAAGCGTCAGCGCCGCATAGACCAGAATGTAGGTGTTGGCGGCGAATGCGGCGGGATCGAAGAAGGCGCGCTCTGTCAGCGGGCGATTGGCCCAGGGCAGGAGCGCCAGCATGATCGCCGTCGTGACGACGAACGACACCGCCAGCGGCGCCGCCGCGCGGAACCAACCCGCGCGGTCGATGCGGCCCTTGTCGGTCCGGTAGAGAAAGCGGAAGCCCGCCGTCGGCTCCGTTTCCGCCATCAGTCGCGCAGCAGTTCGTTGATGCCGGTCTTGGAGCG
>Ga0116152_10004739_pt1 | contig 10685 bp, 7 predicted proteins | sample AD_UKC119_MetaG_FD_89894 | JGI IMG/M metagenome (GOLD analysis project Ga0116152, IMG submission 89894) | Active sludge microbial communities of municipal wastewater-treating anaerobic digesters from Hong Kong - AD_UKC119_MetaG | ecosystem: Engineered > Bioreactor > Anaerobic > Digestate...
AGTATTCCAGGTCTTCCTCAGCCGTCTGCGCGGTTCGCTCCAATTGTTCGATGTAGCTGTCACCCGTCATGGTGGTGGTGAAGTCCACATACGGCAAGCCACACGCATTCGCTTCCTTGCGTAGCGCACGGATGTTGCCGGAAGTCCCCCGTAGCACAATCAGCGAAAGTGCCGATATGCTTGGATGGTTCTGGCCGTTGTGGTCACGGTAATCCAACAACTGCATTTCGGACAGATGGCTATCGGCCAACGTTGCCCCCAGGCCCAGCGCAGCATGTCCAAGCGCGTTCAACGCTACGCCGGGTTCCAGGTTCTTGTTGACTAAGGCTACCCATTTGTACGCATTTGGGTTAGACGACATGATTCACCTCCTTCAAGATAAGGTCTGGCCGATACCCAAGGTAATGGACCTGCGATACGCAGTTACGCCCACAGCGATGTCTTCGATGGCCATTCCCATCGGGTTCAAATAGATGTTTTCAGAGGGATGCAGCCGACCCGGTTTAACGCCAGCCACCACCTGCCCCAACTCGGCCGAGATCCGGTCCCGGTTCAACCGTCCGGCTTGCACCAACCGGTGCAGGAGTTTCTCCTCGCGGCAGCACTGCTCAAAATCGTCAACGATGATTCGGTCAGCAGAGAGAAACAACTCGGGTGTGGCGTCATCCAAGCTCAGGGCGATGACTAGCCAACCGGGATCGAGCCAGTCTTCGCGTAAGTATCCAGATGCTCCCGTAGTTGCGCAGATCACCACGTTGGCCCCTCGGACCGCCTCTGCAGCGGACCGGTAGCAACCTACGGAGGGAAGGCCGCAGTGGGTGATCGCTTCAGCAGCGGCCTCTGCGCGACCCAGTTGCGTATCACATAACCTGATGTCAGCTAAAGTACTTCGTGCGCGTGAGGTAAGAGCCTCCAACACGGTGCAGCCAATCGGTCCAGCACCGATGATGGCTACCTTCAGCGGCGGAGGGGCGGCCAGCAAATCCACCGCCAGAACCGCAATCGCAGTGGTTCGCCGGGCAGAGAGCGTTTCGCACTCCATGATCGCGAGAGGCCGACCCGTAACGGAACAGTTCAGTTGAAGCGTGCCCGATGCGCGCGGCAGCCCCCGGTTTAGGTTGGTCGGGAACCCGGCAATCCACTTGATGCCAGCCATGTCGAAGCGTCCTCCGAGGTAAGCGGGCATGGCGATAAACCGCCCACCCTCGTATTCACCCTCACGGCCACGAGGGCGGACGTAGGGCTTCAATGGCTGAACAAACTCACCGCGTTCATGACACAGCAGGCAGTCGCGGACCGCCATATAAGCGTCCTCATGCGGTAACAGTTGAGCGATCTCTCGGTCAGGTAGCCAGATAGGCCGTAAAAATTGTGGCGGAGACTGTGTTGTGTACGGTTGCATAATTTAGTTCCTGCATAGAGTGGAGGTCGCTCCAAGATTTACAGCAATGCAATAGCGGAGCGACCAGGGCGATCAGATTTTTTGCAGCACATACACCAACGCATCGTGGGTATGGGGGTAGGGTCGAAATGGCGGGTGCGGTGGATCTTGCCAACTTACCTGCTGGCAATCGCACACGGTAAACAAACCACTCAAGAGAGGCGTGAACTCGGCATCTTCAAAGAAGGAGAAGAGCGTGTTTTTGAACAGGAAAGACCGCCCGTTTAATCGTTCTCCCTCACCGTAGGCGCAATCCGCCGGCGTGAAGACGTTGACTAGCAGTCGTCCGCCGTGAACCAAGGTCCGCGCCATCTCCTTCAGCGCCTGCTGAGGCCGGTAAACCTGAGGAAGAGCATCAATGCACAGGGCGAACTCAAACTGTTCCGAAGCGAGCGGCAGTTGATCGAGGCTGGCAGTCACCAGCGTTGGTAAGGGCTGGAGGCCCAGTTCGATCGCCCGGCGCCGGGCCCGCTCTAATCCAGCGGCCGAGATGTCCACTAAGGTCAAAGGATGGCCAGCAGCGCCTAACGGTAGACTGTTGCGTGCATCCCCCGCCCCGAAATCCACGACCTTGGCCTTTGGCGGCAGGTACTGAACCAACCGTTCGTCCAGGAACGGAGGGGCATCATTTCCCCATGCTGATTTTTCATCGCCGCTCCGGTAATAGTCTTCCCAACCAAGATACAGGGGTTCATTGCCACACACAAGCTCGACGGTTTTATTGAGTGATGACATCGGATTTCTCCTGGGTTGTTTAAAAAACAGTGGTCTTTTCCGTTGGAGACTCCCCACCCCTTAAACGAAGGTTTGGGGAGATGGAATTCAAATGCGACTTGAAATGGTGGACCCAAATCCGTTTGTAATAAGCCAATCATCGCTCCACGCGGTGGACCGATAATTTTCACCGCCGTCCGGCATCACTGCGACGATGCAGCCTCGGTCGGGTATCAGGTCCGGACGATGGTTGAGGATTATTTCGATGGCGGCGATGACTGCACCGCTACTGGGTCCTAAAAGCAAGCCATCTCGATTGAATAGTCTATGCATCGCAGCCAACGTGTGCCGGTCGCTAACATGCACGAGGTGGTAGTTGTAGGGTCGCCGACAGCATTCACTGATAAATTCTGTCTGGCCTCCATTGCCGTAGCCCGACCAGTGACGTTTTTGTCCATCTGGCGGTACCGACCAATGCAGGGAAGACCCCACAGCATCGACACCGATGATGGTCCAATTTTTTCGTTGCCTTTGGGTGAAGCGCAGCATGCCGTTTAGCAGCCCCCCGGTCCCTGTCGGGATGACCACAGCACCCACATCTCCATTAAACTGGTGATCGATCTCAGGGCACAAACTTATCTCATAAGCAAAAGGGATTCGCCGATCAGAATATTGATCGATTTCAATCATCTCTGGATTTTGATCGAGCAATCTGCGAGCAAGCTGACGGCGTGCAGTCAGATGCGAACCACTCGCATCAGGGCAATTAACAATTCTCAGATCCACATGCGGGTATTGCCGGAGCTTCGAATGAAATTCCCGCGGCGACAACACATCCGTTACAACAACCAACTTAATATCTTTGCCTCGTGTGTAATAGGCCATTCCATCCGCCATATTGCCACTGCTTAGCAGAAGCGCCTGACGGGTATCCTTTTCTATTAAATCACTAGCGATAAGTTTTGCGGCCCTGCCCTTATGCGATCCTGGATGAGTGTAACTTTCCAGCTTCAACATCACAGGGACAGATCCGACCCTCGCTTCTACAAATGGCGTAGGGGCTATCACAGTTTCCACCTTCCAGGCTATGGGCATGCCAAGCTCCATGCCTTGGCAGTCCTTGACCAGCATCCTAGATGTGGCGCGATATGGTGGGCACCCTCCGTGGGGCGGCTGAGGTGGACTATGGGGGGGCAGAGGCAGGTCGGGCATGTTGCGTTTACTCCCATGGTTGCGTTGAAACTAAATTTACATAATTAAATGATGAATTGCAACATTTTGTTAAAATTTTTTTTAACCAAAATTTTTTAACTTATAGTTGCTCTTGTGCTGCTGGTTTGGTTATCTTAGAATGTTTAATCAACACTCTCGCCATCGCTCGTGGCGGGGCGCGAGTGGCGGACGGGATCAACGACAGACCAGGTGATCAGTGCAGAAAGCTAAAGAGGCAGTCATCGAGCTTGTGCGCGCTTGCGGCGGGCTGACCCATGCGGCCTTGGCCGATGAAGCGGGCATAAACCGTGGTCAGTTGACCGCGTGGTTAGCGGGAAAACGGCCTTTGAGCGATCAACGGGTAAGGTCACTCGTCAAGGTAATTTTGGGTCATGCGACCAATCCCAAGGTTCTCTCGCAGGAGCTTCAACAGGCCTATGCGAGACGCATCGACCACCTGCGTTCCTTTTTGGGCGAAATGCTCCCGGTGTCCGGGGGCGAGCGGGAGGTACCGGTCGATGGCCCCTTGCCGGTGGGGCATCCTGCTTTCTGCAAGCGTGAATGCGAGGAAGAATTGGAGAGGCTGATCAAGGTTCGCCCGTTCACGCTGGGTATTAAAGGTGGGCGCAAGACCGGCAAATCCACAGCGGCGCGCTGGTTGGCCGATCGGTTAAAGTCGGAGGGGTCTCTCGTGCTCTACTTCGATTTCTCGCCGTTTACTGTTAAAGAGATGAATCCTGTTAAGGAGACGAATACTGATGCATTGTTCGCTTGGCTGGATCAGCAGGCGCGCGACCAGTTACCGGAAACTTTCCTTAGCCCGCTGCGCAACTGGCGAGGCTTCGTGTCTTGGATCGGCGAGAACCTATTGCGCGATCTGCCAAAGGATGATCGGTATCCCTCGCTGTTCTTCGACGGTGTCGAGAATCTAGATAATGACGCTCAGAAAAACTTGCTTTACGCCCTGCAGAGTCTGAGAAACGCCAAGGCGCACCCCGACAAAAAGCACTATAGATATATCAACTTATTTTGCGTATTCGATCCAAGCAGGCTCCAGGATAATAACCAAATACTCTCGGGCGGACCGGGGTCGATCCTTGTTAGCTCTAATATCGAGCGGGCAAGTAATATCGATTCTGGACAATTGGTATCCTTGGTCCAGTGGCGGTTGGGACTCACAGGACCGCAACACTACAACCAACGCAACCAGATCGCTGACCATCTCTGGTTGCATTTCGCCGGCCATCCCTGGTTGACCCAGAGCTGGCTGAACGCTTGCGTGGAACGGGCTCAGAATACCGGCGCCATTCCTGACAGACTGGATCAACTGGACGATGAGCTTAGCGGGCAATTCGGTATTTTGTCGGCCCCTAGAGTGGTGCAAGACGCATTGATCGAGCGATTGAAGGCGGAGTTAAGTAGTACTCCGGATACCGAAGACCGCATCGTTGCAACGGATCTTCCTCATGCCAAATCAACTTGGAGTTTTCTTGAGAATACGGGGCTGTTCTTTCCGGGTGAGGATAACGCAACCCTGTACTGCACGCGCTGGGTCGCGCGATGCCTGGTTGAGTCCGCTAGATCTTAGTCCTGGCTGACGTGTCGGCGAAACGCAAACCCTTCGGTATGGGCGGTGCGATCTCCACCGAGGAGGATGTCTACATCGAGCGTGACGTGGACGAAGAGGCCCTACGCCTGTTGCGGCAGGGCCGGCATGTGAACCTGCACGCCGGTCGCCAAGTCGGCAAAACCAGCTTGATGTTCAAGCTGCGCTCGGCGCTGATGGCCGAAGGCCATCTCTGTCTCGATGCCGAATTGTTCATGCTCTTTACCAGTAACACGCTGGCAGACGGCATGGAAGCCTTGGTCGAGCACTTGTTGAAACAATGTCCAGAAGCTCCCCAGGCCACGGCGGCGGCGAGCATGAAACCGGAACAGCGCCTGAAAGAGCTGCTTAATCTCCTGGCTGCTCGGGCACCGGCCGGGCGCCGCGTCTATCTGATGCTTGATGAACTAGACATCCTGCTGCGCTTCCGGGCCGAGGCTCTGGCCGGTCTTTTCGCGACCTTGCGCACCTTCTGCCAGGATCGCGAGCACTCGTTGACCGTGCTGCTGCTCTCGGTGCTAACGCCGACTGAGATGATAATGGAGCACGAGACCGGTGGAATTGGCATCAACGTCTTTGCCGATCTGCCGGTGCGCCTGTTCGAGAATACCAGTGAGGTCCGCGAGCAGTTGCGTGCCCAGGGATTTCCGGACCTGGAACCCGGATTGATCGATCCGATACTGAAGCGGGTCCTAGATCTGACTGGCGGCCAGCCTTATCTAACCTGTTTGATCTGCGAGAGGCTCCAGGCGGCGGACGATCCGCCCAAGTGCTTGGCCGAGTTGGAGGAAAAGCTGCTCTCCACGTTCGACAGCCTGGCCGAGGGCCATCTAATGGGCATTCGCAAGCAATTCCTGGACACGGGGCGGCGCTTATTCTCCCTGGCTCAGACCTATCGCGAGGTTCTGGACGGGCAACGTCCCACCAATCAACATAATCTGGTTCATCTGCGGAACATCGGCATTATCCGGACAGAGGGGGCCAGCTATCGGCTCAGCAACCCGATCTACGAGAAATTGCTCGACTGGAATTGGCTTGAAGGGTTGATGCAGTCGCAGGAGCCCCGCGTGACCCGCGAGCGAGCATCCCGCCGCCAGCTTTTCTCCCGCCGCGTCGCCGTGCTGCTGTGCGGCGGGACGATTGGCATGATTCAGAGCGATGATGGCAAGGCCCACTTCCAGGGAGCCGACCAACGATTGGAGCAATTTGTCCGAACCGAACTCGACGGCATCGCCTCGGTGATCGCCGATTGGTTCGACCCGAGAGACGGAATCAACATGACCCCGGATCGCTGGCTCGACATCGCCCGCTATATCCACGGAAACCGGGATCGGTTCGATGCCTTCGTCGTCGCTCACGGTACCGACACCCTGGCTTTCACCGCCAGTGCAGTGGCTTTCATGCTGGGGAACTCCTTCCCCCATCCGGTGGTCTTTACCGGCGCCCAGACCACCATCGATGTCCCGTATGGAGACACCCGCGACAACCTGATCCGCGCCTGCTACGTGGCGGCCTGCGACCAGCGGATTAACGAGGTGCAAATCCTGTTCGGGGATCGGGTGCTGCGGGCGGTTCGAGCAGTGAAGACCGATGACCGGACCTTCGACGGTTTTGACAGTCCAGGTTTGGAACCCTTGGCCCGGATCGCCGAGGAACTGATCGTCAATCCGGTGGCGCAACGCCTGCCGAAGCGCAGCGATCCCTTTCAACCGCACCTGGCTCGTGAGATTCTCTACATCACCCTGGTTCCGGGCCTGCGGGTGGATCGTTTTCGCGCGGCCTTGGCTGTGGATGGGTGGGTCGGCATCGACGGCGTGGTAATCTCCACCCCCGGCCTGGGCAATATCCCGAGCATACCTCCTTACAACTTCCGTCCCTTCATCGAGGAGGCGGTAGCGGCCAGAGTCCCCGTGCTAATCACTAGCCAAATGCCGATCAATCCCTATACCCGAGAGCAATACGAAATGGCCAGCGTACCGGCCGCCCTGGGGGCCATTCCGGCCGGCAACCTGACCATCGCCGCTGCCTACACCAAGTTCGCTTGGGTGATCGGTTGCACCCAACACGAGTATCGCGATCAAACCCTGGATCGCGAATCCTATCTGGCCGAGATCAAGCGCAAGATGTGGACGGACTACATCGGCGAGTCAATGTAATCCGGCCCAATGCCAATGCTTAAGTGTCCTATCCCTGAACCGAACCGGAGTACAACCCGCCATGAGCGATCAGATCGAAGTTGTTGAATTAACACAATTGGAGCAGGATGACCGCATCGATGCCCTGAAATTGTACTTCGCGCAGGCCGTGACCGAAGAGAGCGGGTTTACGAAGCTCCCGGCGGACAAGCAAGCCAGAGTACGCGAGGTGCTCAAGTCTCTGGGCGGGATGCGTTTCGAGTCCAGGAAGACGTTTGAGGAAGTCGCGCGGGCCTTGTTGGAGCCAGTCGCCCCGGACTTGGTGAAGTATCTGGGCGTCGCCCTGGACAACGCAGCGGAGCGGATCGGCAAGCAGCGGGGCGTCCTGGTCATCTATACGGGCGGCACCATCGGCAGCGCCCCCAAGAACCCGAGCGACCCCGACAGCCCACAGGTGGTGCGCCCCTGGGCCGAACTCAAGACCGCCCTGCCGAACCTGGGAACCCTCGGCTATCCCATCGATGCTATCAGCTTCGTGGAACCGCTGGATTCCTGCAACGTCGGTCCCCGCCATTGGTTGACCTTGTGCCGGATCATCCAGGAGAACTACGGTGACTACACCGGCTTCGTGATCCTGCACGGCACTGATTCTATGGTGTATTCGGCGTCCGCCCTGGCCTTCATGCTCCAGGGTCTGTCAAAACCGGTAGTCCTGACCGGCTCGCAAGTCGCGGGTATCGTCAATGCGCGCAACGATGCCCACCAGAATGTCATCACCGCCATCCAGCTCGCCAACCCGGAAGCCCATGGCCTGCCGAAGGTGCCGGAGGTGATGGTGGCGTTCGGCAACCTGATTTCCCGTGGCTGCCGTGCCAAGAAGATGAACGTGGTCGGTTATCAGGGGTTTCGCTCGCCGAATTATCCGCTGCTCGGCGAGGCTGGCGAGTTCATCACCATCGAGCGCAAGCAGGTCCGCCAGATGCCCCAGACCGAACTGCGGGTGCTCGACCGCCTGGACCCGAACGTGATCGTGGTCGAAGTCTTTCCGGGAATGCAGGGGTCGGAAATCCTGAGTAACATTCTGAAGGACAAAAATCTGCGCGGCGTCGTGCTGAAATCCTACGGCGCCGGTAATATCCCGACAGATCCAGAATTCCTCAATCTATTCAAGGAGTTCATCGCCAACGATGGCGTGGTGGTGAACGTGACCAGCGTGCCCCAGGGCGAGGTGGTCATGGGCCTGTACGAGACCTCCCAGGTGCTGGTGGATATCGGCATCATCGGCGGCTTCGACATCACCCCGGAAGCGGCATTGGCCAAGCTGCAAGTGTTGCTGGGGAATTTCGACGACGACATCGAGACGGTGAAGCGCCTGATGCAGCAGTCCATCGCCGGGGAACAGCGGTTGAGCCTTAAGGTGACCCGGTTCCCACAAGCCGGCCGCATAAATCAGGGTCAACCAGGGCTGGGCCTGTCTAGGGCCGTGTTGGACAGCATCGACCGGGTAGACCTGATCGAGAAGGTGATGCTCCGCTTTACCGAGGTCGAGCTGAACCCGGCCGGAGAAGAGCGCGCCATCCTGCGGATTGGCCTGGAGCATGAAGGTCGCAAGGATGTCCTGGGCGAATTCCGCCGGGGACGCATCCCCGAGCGCGCCTTGATCAAGGATGAGGGCCTGCGGGAGAGCTTGGCGATCGATCTGACCGCGCACAAAGAGTATTTCGTTGGCCGCGAGAGCACCGGCCCCATCCCGATCAAGCAGCATGTGGCTTTCAACGTCACCTTGTCCGAAGCACCGGGAGCGAGCTTCAGTTGGCAGTGCGCGGAATTGAACATTTACTATGCCGATGCCTGATCTCCGGTTTGACCTGGCAATGGAATCTGTCGCCACCGAAAAACCGGCGCGCGTTGCCGCCGCGTTGGCCTTCCTCCGTCGCCACGGCGCCTGGCATGTGCTGAGCCGCAACAGCCAGGCGACGAGTTGCCGCGACGCCGCCGCGCGTCGGCACCGCCTGGGGAGCGAGGGTATTCCGCTCTACGACGAATTGAAGACCCTCTGTGTCGCCGCTTATCTACCGGACGGCCAACGTTACCATGCCCTCCTGCATTGCCGTGCCCATATGCGCTTTGACGTGGATGCCGCGCAGCGCCTGATCGGTGCGGTCAGGCCTCTGGCGAGGTTGGGCAACGATGAACTGGAGGAGCGCTTCGCCACGCGCTATGGAACGGTTAACCCTTTCTCGGAACCGGATCGCTTTATCCAGGTGTTCGACGAAGGAGTGTTGGACCAGTACACGCCGCCGCATACGATGATAACCAACGCGGGAGAGATGACTTGGGCGCTGGAGTTTCGCCCACGGGAGTTGATCGCGGCGCTGCGCGAAGAGTCACTGCGGGTGCTGGTCGGATCGATTACCGACGAACCCGATCACGAACACCGGCTGCCGGACTTCGGCATCATCACCGGCAATGGTCCGGACAGCGGGATGGCCCTGTGGCAGCACCTCAACACCCACATCAATACCACGCTGAGTGCCGAGGGGCGGATGCGTGGAGACCTGTCCTATCCTCGGGTGGTGGTGCGTTCCCTTCCGGAGATGGGGCTCTCGATGGAATTAGCCGAGCGCGAGGAGGAAGTGTGGTCCGTCATCGCCGCCGCCGTGGACGACCTGATCCGTGATGGCGCGAGCTGTATCGGTATCGCTTGCAATACCACCCAATATTTCGCCCCTCGTATTAAGGTGCGCTGCGCGCCGGCTGGCGTGGAATTCGTCGCGCTCGCCGACGTCATCACCGAGCATATCAAACTCCAGGGTTTGACCGACCTCACCATACTTGGCATCCCTGTGGTCGCGGATCTGGGTGATTACAGCAGCTTTAAGGGCCTGCGCGCGCTTGGCGTGCGTTCGCCACCGCCAAATCTGTTGCCGATGATCCATGAACTGGGATATATGGTGAAATGCCTCAGTCACGGTGCCCAGGATAACAAGGCTTTGAACCGGCTCCAGCACGTCCTGCGTACCGGAGTCGAGACCGAAGGCGTCATTGTGGCCCTGACCGAGATCTCGATCCTGCTGGCACGTTATCCGAAGTTTCGTGAGCGTATCGGCGGCAAGCAGATCATCGACACTCTAGCGATCTACGGCACGGCATTGGCGGAGCGTTATCTGCGAGCCCTGCCGGACGAACGCCGGAATGATGCGGACCTGTGGTAGTGGGTCAAGTGCCTTGCTCATGGCCATTCATAGTAACCTCTAGTGGGAGCGAAACTACAATATAGCGTTCCTTTGCAGGTTGTAGAATTTTCAAATACTTAGTTTGTCTAAGCCCATTGCTTACAAGTTAAGGATTTTGAGAAGCTGTCAAGTCTCTTATTTAACTGGGGTTTGAAGTCCAAAACAAGGGAACCCCGTCCTGGTGGTCGATGTGGCTACCGATCAATAGAGGCATGGGGTCACCCTACCAGAGATTGTGATGTTAATTGATCGATAAGAACCAATTTTATCATGATTTGGCCGATTATCAGGAATCAATTCACGTCCTCCATTGTGTAACAAATAATATGATTACATGTTAC
>Ga0116152_10004740_pt1 | contig 10680 bp, 7 predicted proteins | sample AD_UKC119_MetaG_FD_89894 | JGI IMG/M metagenome (GOLD analysis project Ga0116152, IMG submission 89894) | Active sludge microbial communities of municipal wastewater-treating anaerobic digesters from Hong Kong - AD_UKC119_MetaG | ecosystem: Engineered > Bioreactor > Anaerobic > Digestate...
CACTTCGTGGTTTTAGGGGATTTTTTTATTTTTTATTACCCACAGAAAACAAAACCAACATTGCAGAAATGCCCAGCATATATACAACCGAGGTTGCATCGGGCTTGTCGCTGAAGCTGATGATGAGTTGATAGATGGAAAGTCCACACAGAAAGAAGGCGCTAATTACAGTCATGGCTGGTTTTGAGAGAAAGCCACCGACAAGCACCAGCACCGAAAACAATGCAAAGGCCGATGCAATATAGAAGTCAACACTTTTGTAATCAAATGCACGTATTGTTTCAAAAAAGAACACATACGTGAAAAGCAGCATAGAGAGCCGGATAAGCCATGCTGCAAACGGATAAAACGCCTTTGCCGGTTTCATAATTATAAAGTTTTAAAGCCAATAATTTCGCGAACTTCCTGAATTGTTTTTGATGCGCTCGCTCTTGCTTTTTCGCGGCCTGTTGCTGCTACTTTCGACAGAAAAAGTTCATCGGAAGCTACACTCTGAATGCGTTCACGAATAGGTTCAATAAAGATATTCATATCCGCTGCCAGTTGTTTTTTCAGATCACCATAGCGGATAGAACAGTTGGCATACGATTCGCGGAAAAATTTCACAGTGTCTTCAGCTGTAACAATATCCATGAGCGAAAACAAATTCTGAATGGCCTGTGGCGGTGTTTGATTGGGCTCAGTTGGTCCACTGTCGGTTACAGCCCGCATAATTTTTTTCGAAATGGTTTTTTCGTCATCAATCAGAAAAATGGCATTGCCTTCGCCTTCCGATTTTCCCATTTTGCCGCTGCCATCCAGCCCGGGAACCTTTACTAATTCAGCGCCAAAATTAAATGCTTCGGGCTCCTTGAAATATTCGGTCTTATACATGCGGTTGAAACGATTGGCAAAAGTGCGGGTCATTTCAAGATGTTGTTCCTGATCTTTTCCGACGGGAACCTTGTCGGCATGATGAATCAGAATATCAGCTGCCATGAGGGTTGGGTAGGTGAGTAACCCTGCATTGACGTTGTTGGGATGCTTTCGTACTTTGTCCTTGAACGATGTTACACGTTCGAGTTCACCCAGATAGGCATTCATATTCAGAAACAAATACAATTCGATGGTTTCAGGAACGTCGCTCTGAATGTAAAGTGTAGCTTTTTCCGGATCAAGACCGCAGGCGACAAATTCTGCCAATACCTGTTTGACATTGTTGTTCAGATGTTCAGGTGTTGGATGGGTTGTCAGACTATGATAGTCTGCGATGAAAAAAAAGCATTCATTTTCTTCCTGCAGGCGCACAAAATTTTTGACTGCGCCGAAATAGTTGCCCAGATGCAGGTTCCCGGTGGGCCTTATTCCGCTTAATATTCTCATTGTTCCTGCGTTTCTTCTTTGGCTTTTTCGATTCGGATATCCTTGATGTTCAATTGAAGGGTTGTGTTTCCGTTCCATTCATTTTCTTCAAGTGCGTAAACGATATCGAATGGTTTTTGTGATTCTATTTCACTGAAATAATCTCCGAGCTGAAAAGCAATTCCTGGCAGTCCGACACCTTTGTAATGACTTTGTGTTACCATTAGTTTTATGTGATTGCTGCCGACCAGTTTCGAAAAACCGTTATCATACACCCTGTTGGTTTGAAAAACGGGGTTCATGTTTCCGGGTCCGAATGGTGCAAATTGCTTCAGTACCTGATAAAATTTCTTGGTGACTTCATTAAAGTCGAGGTAAGAGTCAACTTCAATTACAGGAATCATCATATCATCGGTGATTTTCGATTGGGCAAATTCATCAAAGCGTTTGCGGAATTCTTCGAAATCAGATTCTTTGAGTGATAAACCTGCGGCATAGGTATGTCCTCCCCAGTGAATAAGCAGATCGCTGCAGGTTTCAATGGCTTCGTATATGTCGAAGTCTTTGATTGAGCGCGCGCTTCCGGTGATGATGCCTTCTTCGTTTGCACTGGTGAAAACGATGGTGGGTTTGTAATAATGCTCGGTTAAACGCGAAGCAACGATGCCGAGAATTCCTTTTTGCCATGCGGGATTGAAAAGAACCGTTGAGCGTCGTCCGGCATCATCGAGTGATTCGGAAATAGCCGTTAAAGCTTCAGTGGTTGCATTTGAATCGAGACTTTTTCTTTCGATGTTCAGGTTGTCAATCTGTGTTGCAATGCGATCGGCTTCGTTTTCATTTTCGCTGATGAGTAAATCAACTGAATTTTTCCCGCTTTGAATGCGGCCTGCAGCATTTACGCGTGGTCCAACAATGAAAACCAGATCGGAAATGGTTATTTTTTTTGTGAAAGAATAATCGGTTTTGTAATAGCTGTCTGGTCTGCGTTTGACACCTGCTGTGCGTAAAATGGCTTCTATTCCTGCACTCGGATTTGAATTGATCATTTTCAATCCATAAAAGGAAATGATTCTGTTTTCTCCGATAACAGGAACAATATCAGCCGCTATACTCAGTGTTACAAGGTCGAGTAAGGATTTGAGTTCATCGAATGGAAGACCGAGTTTTTGTGCAAGACCCTGCATCAGTTTAAAACCAACTCCGGCGCCTGAAAGTTCTTCGAAAGGATACGAACAGTCTTTTTGCTTGGGATCCAGAACAGCCACGGCATCAGGTATATCGTCGCCCGGCCGGTGGTGGTCGCATATGATGCAATCAATTCCCTTTTCACTGGCATAGAGGACTTTCTCCTGATCCTTGATGCCGCAGTCCACCGCAATAATAAGCGTGCATCCGGTTTCGGAGGCATAATCAATTCCTTTAAATGAAATTCCGTACCCCTCTGTATATCGGTCTGGTATGTAATAATCCAGTGTCAGACTGAAGCGTTTGAGAAATTTGTACAAGGTGGCAACTGCCGTTGTACCGTCAACATCATAATCGCCATAAAGCAATAATTTTTCTTTTCGTTCGATGGCAAGTATTAGTCTGTCAACCGCTTTATCCATGTCTTTCATCAGGAAAGGATCATGTAGATTTTCGAGATTGGGCCGAAAAAATGCTTTGGCAGAATCATATGAATCAATGCCGCGTTGAACCAGCAGATTTGCCAGGGTGCGATTCACATTTACCTGTTCCATCAACAGGCGTATGAGTTCCTCATTTCCCTGATCCTTTAATATCCACCGTTTTGCTAGCATAATTCTGAATGATGTGCAAATGTAAGATATTTTCGCTGACTTTGAAAAGATTATTTTTGCATCTTAAATCAGATTATGAAACTTGTTTTTGCCACCAATAATGCTCATAAACTCACCGAAGCACGACAGATTTTGTCGGATGGTGTTGATGTAATCAGTTTATATGATGCCGGCTTTGATTCTGATATCGAAGAAACCGGCCTGACACTGGAAGAGAATGCTTCTCTTAAAGCCAGAACTGTTTTTGAAGCAACCGGTTTAAATTGTTTTGCCGATGATACCGGCCTTGAAGTGGATGCATTGGACGGAAGACCCGGTGTGTTTTCGGCGCGTTATGCCGGTTCTGGACACAATTTCAGCGCCAATGTGGATAAGCTCCTCGATGAATTGACAAACGTTGAAAATCGTAAAGCCCGCTTCAGAACAGCAATCAGTCTGATTCTCGATGGAAAGGAATATCTGTTTGAAGGAATCGTTAATGGCGAAATCATGCACGAGCGCGCCGGCGCCGGTGGCTTTGGCTATGATCCGGTTTTCAGACCTGAACAATATCAGTTGAGTTTCGCTGAACTGAGTGCAGAAGAAAAAAACACCATCAGCCACCGTGGCAAGGCTTTGCAAAAAATGGTCGAATTTCTCCGCACTTGATTGTTTATTGCCTGCGCACTTCTGTTTTAATTTCATTGTGCTTGATGGCCTTTTCTGAAATGCATGTTTTTGCATAAGTTAATTTGCGGTTAATTATTATCACTGCTTACTTCTCGCTAGTTTGTTAATTAAACTATTGCGTTTGATTCATATCAAAACAGGGCGCTTAATTCATCATTACCGCAATATGGAAAAAAATATTTTTCAATAAACATTCACTGTGAATATCGATAAAATATCAAATACTACACATGAAATCATGATGACTTTCTTTATTTTCTCTGGCTCATAAGTTGGATCAATAGTGTCTGAATTGTTTATTATCAGTCATTTAAGCCTAATGTTTCAGGCCATTTCAAATTTTTATCAAATTATTTAAAAAGAATAAATATGTATTTTAGGGAGTTTATCGAGTGTATTACATCAGAAAAATTTTTAATTTTGTGGGCTTTTTGTTGGATTTTAATTTTTGTTTTTACGTAAAACTACATATTCATGATAAAGAATTTTTACTCATCAAATGTTGCATTGGTTTTTACAATGCTGATTCTTTCAGTAATGGGGTTAAGGGGGCAATCGGTTCTGACAAATTCGGGCGGATTGAGTATTTCGGGTAATACGACCATTACAGTGTTGGGAAGTGTTGAAAATAATTCAGGTGCAGTTGTGGACGAATTGGCGCTGACATCATCAGCCGTTGTTTCAGATGATATTACCAACAATGGCATTATTGACGGCCGTGGCTCCATAACGCTGAATGGTGATTGGTACAACAATAATACTTTTACCTGCCATACAGGTATTGTGAATTTCAGTGGAGTTCATCAAGCACTTTCGGGTTCTGTTTCAAGTACATTCTATGATCTGAATCTCGATGGCAGTGGAATAAAAACTCAAACGATTGATCAGACTACAACGAATATTCTGGATTTGAACAGTGTTGAATTGGCAACGACTTCATACACGATGTATGTAACCAATGCCAGTGCTGCAGCTATTACAAGAGTAAACGGGTTTGTAAGCAGTACTGTTGGCGGGGCCTTGAGCCGTGTGACAAATTCAGCGGCTTCGTATTTGTTTCCGACTGGTTCTTCAACCGGAACAGTTCGTTACAGACCTGTTGCCTTGACGCCTGTTTCTACTGCTGCAAATACTTACGAAGTGCGTATGGCCAATTATACACCAACAACCGAGGGGTTTAACGTTGGCACCAAAGAGGCCATCATCTGTGAAGTGAATCCTCAGTTTTTTCATTTATTGAATCATACCTCTGGGACAGATCTTACAACGGTAATGGTCTATTATGACAACGTAGCTGATGGCAGCTGGGACGCCTTGGGCAATTGGCTTGCTACGCCTTCTGTGCAATGGTACGAAATTGCTGGATCAAGCACTTCCGCAGCAGCTCCTTTTTATGTTGCTACTGCAACAGATCAGACCCTTCCGGCAGCTGAGCGGTCTGTTGCTTTGACCAAGCATGCCCTGACTGTTGATCTTGGAAGCGATGTAACCGTTTGTGCAGGAAGTCCTGTTGTTCTTGATGCCGGAAATCCCGGGGCTACTTATATTTGGTCGAATTCTGCCACCAGTCAGACTATTTCGGTCAGTTCTTCAGGCTTATATGCTGTTACAGTTACCAATCCGGTCAATGGATGTGAAACTGTTGATGCTGTCAATATTACAATTCATAGTTTGCCAACAGTTGCCGCTACAGCTGATGATCCGGATTTCTGCATCGGCGGCAACACGACGATTACTGCCAGCGGTGCTGGTTCATATAGTTGGAGCGGACTTGGAACCAACATTTCATATATGGTAGCTCCTTTGGTTACAACAGAATATACTGTAACAGGAATGGATGGCAATGGTTGTACAAATTCAGCTTCTGTGACAGTTACCGTTCATCCTGAACCAGCGATTGTAGCCACAGCAGATTATCCAAGTTTATGTCCTGGAGAAAGCACACCAATCACGGGAAGCGGTGGCACCTCTTATCTTTGGGATAACGGTCTGGGTGCAGGGTTAACACATACGGTTTCACCATTGGTAACAACAACTTATCATGTAACAGGAACGGACATGTATGGATGTACCAATACTGCGGAAGTAACGGTAACACTAACCACGGCGCCGGCTGTGGTTGCCAGCGCAGCCGATCCGTCCATCTGTGTCGGAGAAACAACAACCATCAGTGGTGGTGGAGCTCTGAATTATATATGGGATAACGGACTTGGCGCCGGTGCTTCGTTTAGTGTTAATCCGGGTATAACTACAACTTATCAGGTAACCGGATCCAGCGCCACAGGATGTTCAGCCACAGCCGAAGTTACTGTTACTGTAAATCCCAACCCGACGATTTCTGCATCAGTTACAGATGCCACCGTTTGTGATGGCGAAAATACCACCATTTCCGCATCGGGAGGCGATTCCTATTTATGGAGCAATGGTCTTGGAACAAATGCTTCCAATATTGTCAATCCTTCAACAACAACGACATATACGGTAACAGGTAGTTCTGCAGCCGGTTGTTCGAATCTTGCCACTGTTACCGTTAATGTGAATGCATTGCCTGTAATCACTGCCCTGGCATCGGATCCGACATTGTGTAATGGCGAGTCCACTACGATTAGTGCCGGAGGCGGAGATACATACATCTGGGATAATTCATTAGGTGCAGGTGTCTCTCATACGGTCAATCCTGCAACCACCACCACCTATGAAGTTACTGGAGTTGATGGTAACGGTTGTTCCAATATTGCCAGTGTTGTTGTGGTGGTTAATGATTTACCATCGATAACGGCTGGTGCAGATTATCCTGATTTGTGTGTTGGAGAAAGTGCGACCATTACGGGTAACGGAGGTGTTTCATATGAGTGGGATAATGGTTTGGGTTTGGGAATTTCGCATTTGATTTCACCTCTGGTAACTACGACCTATCAGGTTACCGGCACCGACATTAACGGCTGTCAGAATACAGCTTCTGTTCTTGTCAATGTTTTTGATTTGCCAACAGTTGTTGCATCCGCTGATCATTTATCGGTTTGCAGTGGGGGTTCTGTAACCCTTACTGGTAGCGGGGCTGCAAGTTTTATATGGGATCAGGGATTGGGAGCGGGCAGCAGCTTTACGATCAGTCCATCCGCAACCACAACCTATATTGTTACAGGTTCAACATCATCTGGTTGTTCAAATTCCGCAAGCATTACCATCACTGTAAATCCGTTGCCCTCAATTACAGCATCTGCTTCGGATGCAGAAATATGTTCTGGCAATAATACAACGATTTCGGTTGCTGGCGGAAATACCTATAATTGGAGTAACAGTCTGGGCAGCAGTTCATCATATATTGTTACTCCAACAGCAAGTACTACCTATTCTGTTACCGGAATTGATATTAATGGTTGTACCGGTACGGCCGAAGTAGTGGTTACCGTAAATCCATTGCCAGTTATCACAGCAGTATTGGATGAACCGGTTGTATGCGAAGGTGACTCAACGAATTTGTCAGCTGGCGGAGGAATCGATTATCTTTGGGATCAGGGATTGGGAACCGGAGCTTTACATACGGTGAGCCCTTCAACTACGACAGTGTATGCTGTAACAGGGACCGATCTGAATGGTTGTTCCAATACCGCCAATGTAACACTCACCATTAATCCGGTGTTGGATGCCGCCATGAATCCGGCGGGTCCATTCTGCTCCAATGATGCGGTTGAAACGCTGACAGCTGTAAATGGTGGTGGTACCTGGCAAGGTACAGGTATTTCAAATCCAGTTACAGGGGAGTTTAATCCGGCTTTGGCAGGGCAGGGCACACATCAGATCATTTACACAACCGGAGGATCATGCCCTGATTCGGATACGATGGACATTGTGGTTAATGAAGTCATTTCTGCAACAATTAATGCTGCCGGACCTTTCTGTGAAACTGGCAGTGATGAAATATTGACAGCAGCAACAAACGGGGGTGTCTGGAGCGGTACCGGTATTACCAATACTGTGAACGGAACTTTTTCGCCCGTTGTTGCAGGTGTTGGCAGCCACGAAGTTGTATATACCACCTCGGGAATCTGTCCTGATTCAGATACGGTTCAGATTATGGTCAATCCGCAGGCAGACGCAAGTATTGTAGCTGCAGGTCCATATTGCGACAACGAAGCTGCAGTAACGATGTTTGCAGTTGAGCCCGGTGGAATTTGGAGCGGAACCGGATTTACGAATACTTCTTCCGGAACATGGGATCCTGCATTAGCTGGTGCTGGAAGTCACAACATTACTTATGCTATTTCTGGTGCATGCGGTGATACTGCTTCTGCAACAATCGTTGTCAATGAAACGCCGGATGTGATTGTAACCTGTTTTGGTGAAAGCTGTTTTGGCGCCAATGATGGTTTTGCCTTTGTCGATATTTCCGGAGGAACCGCGCCATATTTTATTAACTGGGATAATGCTGAAACCACTGATACTATTGACATGCTTCCACCCGGGACTTATGATGTTTCGGTAAGCGATGCCAATGGCTGTACGCGCACTGCCAGCGGAACGGTTGATGTTTCTTCTGATTCCTGCTACACCCCGCATGTTTTTATTCCCAATATATTTTCGCCCAATGGAGATGCAAACAATGATGTGTATCTTGTTCAGGGTAAGGGTATTACGAATTTTACATTAAGGATTTATGATCGTTGGGGAGAAAAAGTTTTTGAAACGACGGATCTCACAAGCGGCTGGGACGGAGAGTTTAATGGCAAACCGGTGGAACAGGGGGCATATCCCTATGCTGTGTCGCTTATTTTTGAGGGAGAAACGACAGTCAGGGAATACAACGGTTATATTACAATTGTACGATAAGGAGGACGAAATCATGAAAAAGCAAATCACATTTACTTTCGCCATTATTCTGATTTCTGTTTTCGGAATCAGGGCACAGGACATGCATTATTCGCAGTATAATGAAGCACCGTTGTTATTAAATCCGGCATTGACCGGCTTTTACGATGGCAATCACCGTTTTGTGCTGAATTATAAAAATCAATGGAAAAATCTCGGGGCTGCATACAACAATTATGATTTTTCGTATGATATTTCGTTTAATAAAGGAAATACAACAACTGGTTTTCTTGCTTTGGGAATAACGGCTTTCAACGATGTTACAGGCGATGTGCAGTTTACAACAAGCGGAGCCATACTTAATATTGCATATCAGTTATATCTGAACGAAAGCAACATGCTTGGAGCCGGCATTTATGGCGGTTACGTGCAAAAATCGCTGAGTGATGAAAATATGATGTGGGTGAATCAATATGATGGTGCCACCGGTTTTGACGGCACGATCCAAAGCAATGAAACATTTCAGAATATGGATTTTGGTTTTACTGATTTCGGAGCAGGACTTAATTATAGCTTTTCGAACAATACCAGAGGTCTTAAGTCGAATGAAGGTTTTAAATTTAATGTTGGCGGAGCTGTTCAGCATGTTACACAGCCGGCTTATCAGTTTACAGGAACTGCCGACGAAGTGGTTGACATGAGAATCAATGCTCATTTCCGTTCTGTTATTCAGATGGGGAGTTCGAACCTGGCTCTGGTCCCCAGTTTTTATTATGCCATGCAGGGAACTCAGAAGGAAATGCTGCCAGGTCTTGGCTTTAGATATCAAATGCGTGAAGAATCCAAATATACCGGATTTATCAAGGATGCATTTATGACACTTGGAGGACATTTTCGCACGGGTGATGCAGCCATTGGTTATCTTTTGGTTGAATTGAATGACTTTGCGCTGGGAGTCTCATACGATGTGAATGTTTCTAAACTCAACAAGTTCACCAATAGTAATGGTGGCTTTGAATTTATGATTCGTTATATTCTGAAGAACGACAACAGCAGCAGAACACTTTTATAATCCTGATAATTACTAAAAAAGTCAATAATATGCTTTTAAAAATTTCAAATTTGGGGAAAGTTGTAACAGCACAACTGATTTTTCTTGTGTCAGCAGTGTATGTGCAGGCACAGGTTGGTATTGCCACAACTTCCATAACGCCGCACGCTTCTGCCATGCTTGAAGTGCGCGCAGCAAACATGGGAATTTTGATTCCCAATGTTGCTCTTACAGGAACGACCGACGCAATTACTGTCGCTTCGCCTGCTACCAGTCTTTTTGTGTACAACACTGCAACGGTCAGTGATGTGACTCCTGGTTTTTATTACTGGGATGGCAGCAAGTGGGTCCGTTTTTTAACTGGCGCCAGCAGCGATGACTGGAAACTGGCCGGAAATGCCGGCACAACCGCAGGCACTCATTTTTTGGGTACTACCGATGCTGTTGATATGGTTTTCAAAACCAATGCTGTTGAGCAGATGCGCATTTTGAGCGGCGGTAATGTCGGAATCGGAACTGCAGCGCCGACCAATAAGCTGCATGTTGATGGACTTGGCACTACAACAGCCATTTACGGGCAATATGATGCCAACAGGAATGCCTATATGGCATCCTCCAGCCGTGGAGTATCCGCTTCGATGAATACCGGTGCTGCATCGGGATATGGAGGTTATTTCTCTCACACCAACAGCTCCTCGTCGGGGTATGGCATTTATGCAGAAACCAATTTCACAGGAACTACCAACCCAAGCTGGACCTATGGTGCCCGAATCATTTCGAATTCTACAACACAGGATCAGTATGGGATTTATAACACTGCAAACCATACAGGTACAACGGGGTATGTAAGGGGTTTTTATAATGATGTGGATATAGCTGCAGCAAATACCAGTCTTATATATGGTATCAGGCGTGTCCGGTTTAGGTAATTCACAAATCACGACAAACAGCTTGCAGAGCCGTATATAGGATAAAATACATTTTTTGGATTTGAAATTGCGATTTTTA
>Ga0116152_10004741_pt1 | contig 10679 bp, 8 predicted proteins | sample AD_UKC119_MetaG_FD_89894 | JGI IMG/M metagenome (GOLD analysis project Ga0116152, IMG submission 89894) | Active sludge microbial communities of municipal wastewater-treating anaerobic digesters from Hong Kong - AD_UKC119_MetaG | ecosystem: Engineered > Bioreactor > Anaerobic > Digestate...
ATTGAAGAAACCGGAGCTAAGGGATTTATCCGGAAGCCCTTCAGGATGAATGAAATCAGCAGAATAATACACAATGTTCTGTCAGAGAATAAAATATAACTGAAGGGGACAGCATCAGATTCTTGCGGTACTTATCTTTATTCCGGAGGGTTATCCTTTTATATCCATTCTATCTCATCGATAGTTTTTTCATCCACTTTATCTCCGGTGTTAAGTGTACCCTCAGGTTCAATCATTATAATCTCACATTCTTCAGCAGCAAAGGGTTTATGTTCTATGCCTTTGGGAACAACAAACATCTCACCCTGGCACACTTTCACTGAACAGTCGGGGAGATTTATAACAAGTTCACCCCTGTTCACAATAAAGACCTCATCAGTATCATCATGTTTGTGCCAGATGAACTCACCTTTAATCTTCGCTATTTTAAAGGCGTAATTGTTAAGCCTCGCAATCCCTTTCGGCTGCCAGTGTTCTTTAATTTTTGAAAACTTTGAGTTAAAATTTATCGATGAGTGTTCCATACAGACTCCATTTTTGATGATAAACTCTCATTTATTCCCCGGAGGAATTTTTTCAATCAATATTTACTATTCAGCTGTAACAGTGAATTATTCACAGAAATTAAATCACGCTCTCCAATGAATTGATTATATTTAAGTGAAGTTCCAATAACTGCATCTTTAAAGGGTTAAAGGGGCGGTAGCCCCTTTATAAGCCCCTCAGGGCCCCCTGCAGTCACAAAAACGGAGTTTTTGTGACTGCCCTTAATAAACTATTGACAGATTGCCATAAAACTATACTCTTGTATAGTAAAAAATCAACATAATTGTTATCAGGCAGGGATTTATTGTAACATCAGAGTTTACCATAACACAAAACTAACTGTTATTATCAAAAAACATGAAATACACCTCAAAGGGTGCGGATCTCCGCACCCTTCTTTTTTTGTTGAGGCTATAGTGTAATTTCAGCTCCGCCGTAGAAGCTTCTCCCTTTTGTGTTGTAGCCGTAAGTCTCTTCATAATCCTCATCTGTGAGGTTTTCGCCGCGTGCAGTGAAAGTTATGGTTTCGTTCAGGGCGTATCTAATATTCATGTCGAATTTGTGGTAGGAGTGGAGTTTTACATCGACCGGGTCCCATGCAGAGGGGGGATAATACTGATCATTACGGTTATCCACGTAAAGATAGACTGCTGTAATATTTAAACCGCTTACCGGTGTTATAATCGCAGAAGCTGTATGTTTGTGAGCTGGTCTTTTATATACTGTATCTTCTGTGTCATATTTAAGATATGTATAACCATACATCAGAACTAATGCTTCAAATAATCTGACTGTTGAAGATACTTCAACACCTTTATATGTAATTTTATTATCAGCATTATAATACTTATATGTACTGTTATTATATTGAATCATATCCTTATACTTCTGCACAAAATAAGTACAATCAATAGAGAATAATCCGCTGAAAAACTCCTGATAAATACCTGCATCATATACGAATGTTTTCTCAGGATCAAGTTCAGCATTTCCGGCATAGGAATCATACAATTCATATAACGAAGGAGCCCTGAAACCCGTTCCGGTTGATGCTTTAAATTTTGTCCCTGTTAACGGAATTACAACAGAAGCTGATGAATCCCATGTCCAATGCGATCCGAATACATCATGGTCATCAATTCTCGCACCAGCATTAATGTTAAGAATATCTGCAACATTAATTGCATCATGAACAAAAAAACTTTTTGTAAATATGCTTTTCTCTTCTGATATAGATGGACTGGCTGCGTAAGCTGAATAGCTGTTCCCTTTTTCGTCAAGAATATCAACACCAAGAGTCAATACATCAAAATTTAAAATATTAAAAATACTTATTAAATCCGCGCCAACATTTGCTCCATTAAATGTTGAAGTATTATTTTCAGTGGTATCTATCGCGTCTACCGGATCAACATCCTCCCTGATGAAAGACATATAAGAAACACCCCCTTTATATGTCCACCATGTAAAAGGTGAATGCTTGAATTCTCCCCGTGACGTAAAAAGTTTACTACTATAAACACGATTAGGATCATCAGCATACGAACCGTCATCTATATCAAGTTCAGAATCTGTGTAGTTCATTGTCATAGAGACAGAAGCCGTATCACCTATTTTTGTATCAATTCTACCGGATGCAGTAATATTCTGATACTCATCATCATCGTATGAATTGATTGAATCACTTCTCTTTGCTTTTGATATCCCATCAGTTCTGTAATGTGATCCCGAAAAGAAAAAATTACTTTTCTCTGTTGAATCACTGACAGATACAGATTCTTTATGAGTATTATTCGACCCATATTCACCAGCAATGGTTACCTGTTTACCGGAACCTTTTTTTGTGATTATGTTAATAACACCTCCGGATGCCATCGCGCCATACATGCTGCTCATTGCACCCTTCACAACTTCAATCCTCTCAACATTTGAAGACATAATCCCGGAAATATCATATAACTTTTCTATACCAATAGGATCAGTAACTCTTACTCCATCTATCATTAATAAGACATTACCGCTTTTTGAACCACGAATATAAACATTAGTTATCCCTCCATCTACACCTTTTCTTGTTATTGTTACTCCAGGTATTATTTCCAGCAGATCTGCAACAGTCTTCTTACCGCTCTTTTTTATCTCATCCTCAGTAACAACTGAAATACTCTTTCCTTCTTTTGAAACTGATTTTTCATACCTGGTTGCTGTTACAACAACAGGATCATTTTTAAATACATCCTCAGCATAGGCTGAAGTTAAACCTGAAGCGCATAACAGAAGCGTTGCGCTTAATATTTTATGTTTCATTGTTTTCTCCGAAATAATCTGTTTTTAAAATTAATTAGTCTGTCATTGCGAACGACCCTCAGGGAGTGAAGCAATCTGTTCTTTCATAGAATAATTCTTCTGAAAATGTAATTCCTTTATACCCATATAGCATCTGTCTCAATAACAGACTGCTGCGGCATTGCTTCCACGATGGCAGCCTTCAAACACGAAACAGGATGTTTCTATATTGTTTGCCTTCATGCCCCGCAGTGACAATAATTGATGTATTAATTGGAAATCAGTAGAAGAAAATGTGATGCAGGATAATAAACCTTGTCATTGCAAACCCCCTTTTCCGCGAAAGTAGTACTGGTTTTTCAGGAGTATCCAAAGACCTGGCTTACATTATCGCTGATAATGATTACAGTTGCGGGACAGCCCGGGAATCACACCCGGTTCCATGAATAGACCTGATTGATTCAAACATCATTTAATGCGGATTTTATTCAAGCAATTATTTGGCCTGCCTCTGATATTTTTGCATGATATTTTTTTTAATGAAAGCTGAGATTATTGCTCCCTTAACTACATCTTTAAGGGGTTAAAGGGGCGGCAGCCCCTTTATAAGCCCCGCGGGGCTCCCTGTGGTCACAAAAACGGAGTTTTTGTGACCGCCCTAATTTTTCATCTCCCTGATACCACTCTGTGCAGGAGATTTTTTACCCTGGCGTTTTTATACTTATCAGTAACTATTTCTCCATTACTGCTCAGCTCAATGAGATGCTGATTATTGCCTGTGTAATCATATTCCCCTTTATCTGTATATATCATATAACTGTTATCTTTAAAAAAGTACATTAAAGCAACTATACCTGTTTTAAAATTACGGATAATAATTCTGTTATCAGGTGCAACGCTCACAAGAATGTTGTCATCAGATGTCATCCCCATTCCAGTAACCATGGAACTATGTCCTTTAAGGTGCCCGCCGGGCTTACCTGTCATATCCCAGATTATCATCTCTCCATGCTCAAGCCCTGTAATAACCTTTGTCCCGGAAGGATTGAAACGCCCTATCCCTGTTAAATGTCTGTCAAAGAAAAACTTAATTTTTTTCCCGTCAGAAAAATTTCTAAGTTCAGCTTTATAAAGAACAGTTTTCATATCCGGAGACATATCATGCCCATGTTCCCAGACCCATTCATGATTTATTTTTTTCAAAGCCTCACCTTTATCATTGTAAAGTATCCAGTGAGAAGATGTATACCCATGCCCCGGATGCTGAGCCACATGGTGATCAGGGAGAATTGTCCCCCCGCCTGCAATATTAAATTTTTTTGAACCGATTGTATATTCCATAATATTAGAATTTTTCCTGTTTCCCTCAGGGCCGGTCATAATCCATTTGGAAATCATTCTCCTCCCCCTGGAATCATATCTTACTGAACCTTCTATCTCCTCAACACGTCCATTTAATGTATTGATAAGAAGTGAGGGGATATCACCATTTTCCCGCTGGAGAGCAATTTCTGAACCGTCGTGACTTATGCGGATATCGGTAAACTCACGCAGCGGATTATTCCCCGCAATGCCTGCTGCATCACCTTTGCTGTTAACAACTTTTACTCTAATTTTATCAGTACCATGTTTACGATAAGAAGAATCCTCCTCCAGCATTGCACAATTCCCTGAAGATGGAAGATAAACCGCATAATTATGGCTGTAATAATAGCGGTCTTCTCCACTTAAATCCCGTAATGCCACAGATGAATTGAGTTTCCCTTCGAATGTGTAGTAATCCACCGAACCTTCATAACCTGAAGTTATAACAGCTATATATTTCCCCCCTCTGGCCAAAGAAGGAACCGAGAATGCGAACATATTCTTAACAGGGAACTGATATGTTTTTTTGCCGTCTATAGATGAAACGCGTATTTCACCTCCATCGCTCCATCCGATTTTACCAATATATGCGACCCGCTTTCCGTCAGGAAGAAATATTACTGATCTTGCGAAGGCCTGTTTTGCCTCAACAGCCCCTTCCGGAGCAGTTACAATCCGCCCGGGCCGGTCATTCTCAATATCCCGGATATATGCCCCGTCAGAAGTAAAGAGGCGCATCGTAGCTTTCCATCCCTCCTTTGTCTCAATGGGATCTTCCGAGACAACGAGATGTTTTCCATCTTCGGAAAATACCGCGTCATAAACTCCCTCTGACGAAATTTTCTTTATTACTTTAAAACTGCTATCAGTCAGTAGAAAATATGATTTCTGCCAGTCATACGGAACAATAATGAAACGAGACTCATCGGGTGAAATAAATATCTTCTGAATGTTTTTTGCAATTTTTATTTTCTGAAGAATCTTCCCGTTATAATCAACGAGAAAAAGAATATTCCCTCTGCTGGCTGCTGCCAGAAATTTTTTTGATTCAGGAAAAAGTCTGAAAGTATTAATTGTTTTCAGATACTCCTTACTCCCGGTTTTTTTGTTCCTTTCAATTTCCGGTTCGGGATCATGCCAGGATAAAACAAGTATCCCCTCTTTATTGAAAATATCTATATTCTTATTTTCATCCATTACAGCGAAGAAATCTCCTGAATAGGATGCCTGCATCATTTTTATATTCCCTTCAGGATTAATTATCTGGGGCGCTATAACATAATCAGATGCCATAAGTGCGCTGCCGGCAAAGTGAATAAGCATAAACAGAATAAAGAAAAATCTTTTCATCGGATACCTCTATTAAATTTCTGGTGCAGGGCTTATATGAGACTCCCCTTAGTATTCAGATACTTTTTTCTCCCCCCATGCGTACCAGTATGGATAGCGATAAACATAATGACCCGGTCCAAGAGATTCGCTGCACATATCAGTCCAGAGCCTTGATCGCTGATCCTCTTCATCATATTGAAGCACAACCAGGGAATCTTTCATCTTTTCACCCTCAAATTTCTGTTCACCCTGTATATCGCATCGAATAACATTTTTTAAATTACTGTAAAGACCATTAACGCTTACACTTTCAGGAATGTGTTCCAAAGGGATAACTTTATTTTTGTAAATGTAGACGTATGGCTTGACATAAACAAAAAATCCTGTATCAGGCCTGTTCGGGTTGTCACACATGGGGGAGGTGATATAGCCGAATTCAATAAAAGTCCCCTTTGTCCTCATGTGCCGGCACTTCTTCTTTTTTATAAGCCCGGTGTATGTTCCATTCATTGTGGCAAGCAGTTCATCAGGTTGTTCTTTAATAACCTGTTTTTCCCATACATACCAGATCCCCCCATAATAGACAACATATCCGGTTTGCAGAGTATTGTCACACCAGGCTTTGGGTTCTTTATTAAAACCTATGTCGTGAAAATTTCTAAAATTATTGTGATAGCTCATTTTGTAAAGTGCGTCAGTACACTGAAGACGCTGTTTCAGGCCATCATACTTTCCGAAAACTGAGGCCCTGGGCGGAATGTCGGAGAAAAAATGAGAGCTTCCTCCCTCTTCTGTGAAACCGGGATGAAAAATTAAAATCATTAAAAAAAAATGTGCAGCGATGAGCAGGAGAATTTTATTCATCTTATCACCTTCTTTTAATTCACAGCAGATTTCCGGATTGTTTTCTTAAAACAAGATAATCATTTAGCGGCTGGTTTTCAATCGATAATAAATAATAAATACTGGAATAATCTGATGAAAAAATTGTTATTACTGCAGATTGATCCTCAGTATGTCTTAAGCATAAAAATTATATCCTGACTAACCCTTACAGGCGATGAAAGAGCAAGGGTATTTTCCGTAAAAAAAATCCACCCCTTAGCTGCCCTCTGTGCAGCAATGTCAAGGACACTGTGGCCTGAACTTTTCGTTATATCAACTGTTCCGCAGCTTCCGTCAGGCAGAACCTCAAGCATAAGCGTAACCCGTCCCTGGTATCCCATGGCCCTGGCTATTGCAGGATATTCCGGGGGATTGTTCCTGTAGGCCTCTGCAACCAGTCTCCCTACAGCACCGTAGACTCCTCCGCCGCCGGAACCCTCTCCTTCATCATTGTCTGTCCCGCCCTTCCCGCTTTTCCTCTCTTCCAATCCGCTGATGTTCTCATCCCGAGATTTTTCAGCAGGGGAAAAACCGGTGCCTCCGCTTGAATCACTGCTATCGATGTAAAGGGCAACATCCCCACCCCTGATGCCGAGAGACACAACAGCTCCTCTTTTAAACAGAAAAAAAGACAATACCGCAAGATGGAGCAGAATTGATATTATTATGTAGTTAAATAATTTCATACTATATACTGAAACTGATAATTGAAAAGCGGGGAGTATTATTGCAATAATAATTTAATTCTGTATATCAGCCGGAATATCATTTCGCGCTGAAATACAGTTTTTTGGAAAGTTCCCTGTCCAGGTGAAATATATCCTCAAAATAATCATTAAGTTTAGGGTCCCTGTCAAAATTACCTTTAATGGTCTTGATCATATTTCTGAGAAGTACAATATCTGTTTTTCTTTTTATATGCCCCTCGCGAATCATATCTCTCAGTATATTAAACTCATACTTACGAAGCTTTACCCTGAAAAAGAAATCAGCACCGTAAATCATCAGCATCTTATGCGGAGGGAGAGTTTTATCATCCCTGGTGTAATCCTCATACTCCGGTGAATCAACAGCACGGGTTGTCCCGCTTTTTTCTCCTGCTGCCGATGAAGATTCATCAGCAGCACCCTCCTCCTGCTCCTCCTCCAATGTGCCGTTATCAAGATACTCCTGTAGTTTTTCTTCACACCATTCTTCAGTGAATTCCTGCGGATACCGATCCATAAGGTTTTCATATTCATGAAGCATTATTGCGATATTGGCAACACGGCCCACAGGGGTATTCACAAGGGTGTTCATCCTGTTCATTACTTCACGCATTACCTGGGGAGGGCCAAGATTTGTCCCTTTTTCCTTATTATATATTTCGGTGAGCCTCTTCTGGTAGATGCTCCTGAGATTGGAAACCACTGAAATATCCGCAACCACATATCCGTCAATTTTTTTATTCCCTGACTGTTTGCTCTCCTTGGTGATTGCGATAATAAATACTTTATGAGCTTCATTAAGGATCATCAGTGCATGCTTTGTTTCACTCTCGCTGTACCCTTCCGCTGAGGTAAAATCTTTCATAAACTGATCGGACATAGGAACAGAGGGATCATATTCGGAACAATTAAAGCTTTTAATACCCTCATACACCCTTTCAATCAGGGTTCTTGTCAGCATAATTTGCGCCTCTTGTTATAAATAATTACATCTATTTATTTATAACAAATTCAGCCAGTTCTTTCAAGGGGATCCTCTCTCTTTTAAAAAAATCATCAGAATTCTCCCCTGAAAAAATGAGGTTGATTGAGGCCAGGGCACTGTTGAGGTTATCAAGATTCAGTATATATTCTGAGTCTATTGAACTCCGCTCCTTAAAATTCTCCGGGCAGAAGTCCACCTTCCCCTCAATATAAACCGGGTAACCGTGGGTTCTGCATATAACAGGCCGTACAGTATAAATTGAGCAGATCCCCTCTTTAAGAAAAACACATCTGCCGGGGCTATTATACGATAAATCACCCGGCATTACCTCCCCGGAACGGATTGACTCATATATTACAAAGGCTTCAACCGGGAAAACAGACTCAAGGATACAGCATATATCACACCCCCTGCGGCAGACTATATCAGAACTGTACTTTTCCAGAAGTTTTGCTTCGTATTGATTAATTTTTTCAACAAGTTGACTATAGAGTTCCATTGATTTAAAATACGGCATTTTTTACTCCCCCGGTTTTCAGAATACTAATCCTTTTATTAATAAAAACAATATTATAATCAGCTCTTTTTACTCAAGACTTTATAACAGGGTGTATTATTAAATGAAATTTTTTTTGCAAATTTTCAGGAATAAATACCAGTCCGGAAATCTGTCAGATTAATTTGACCGTGGCTGCACATTTATGTATTTTTAAAAAAGAGATTCACCAGAGTGTTTTAACAATTTCAAAAATTAACCCACGGAAGACAGATGAAAAGCGGATATTCATTTATACAGACTCCTGACTCATACGAAGCAGGCATTATTACTGCTGAAAAATTGAAGACTATCTCACCGGAGATAGTCTTTATTTTCTTTTCAATCCACTACTCTCTTGAGGAGTTCTTTGAAGCATTCTACAGTATTATCCCTGAGGAAAAAGTGATAATCTGGGGCGGCACAGGGGATGGTGTCTATTCACCTGAAGGTGTTTTCAACAACGGAGTGTGCGCAGTGGGATTGAACTCCGGAGGGAAAATCAGCTGTTCAGCAGCCGTGTGTGATACAAAAGAACTGAGTTCATATAACAGGACAGAGTTGTGCATGGACGAAGTGATAAAAAAATCAGCAGGCCCCTTAAAGGCAGGGCTTGTGCTTTCGGACTTTGTTAATGACGGCGTTGAGATTTCAGATGGAATTAATAAAAAAACTGCTGCACCCTTTACCGGTGCATTAACAGGCGATGACTGGCTCTTCAAAAAAGGCTTTGTAATCCTTAATGGTAAGGTTTATCAGGATGCTGTATTAATTGCAGGCCTGAGCGGAGATTTTGAATATGCCTGTAACTGCGCCAGCGGATGGAAACCGATGGGGAGAAGCGGTATCGTAAACCAGTCAGAGGGTAATATTATTAAATATATTGATAATAAAACGGCATTTGATTTTCTGGAGTCTGAATTCGGGTTTCCCCCCAAGGAGGCTGAACTTGGAGTCATTTCAATTGCTGTTTATAATGATGACGGCGACAGCTTTTTCCTTCGAACACCATCTAAAATTGACATGGATACCGGTTTTATTACATGTTTCGGCTCAATCCCGGAAAACTCCATGGTCCGTGTATGCAATGCCACAAAGCAGGATGTAACAGAAGGGGCGGAGAAATGTATTCAGGGATTAAACACCGCGAATTTCAGGCCGGTACTGGGGATAGTAATAAGCTGCGGCGGGCGGAAGTGGATACTTCAGGATGACATCACAAAAGAGATTGAGTTTATAAAAGAAAAATTCGGCGCAGACTTTCCATTTACCGGCTTTGCCTCTTTCGGTGAATTCGGCCCCTTTCACCTTGGAAACGGTAAATACACAGAAACTTATTTTCACAATGTTACCTATTCAGTAATGATCATCGGGGAAAAAATTTGAAATTTAACTGTTTTTCTTTAATCGCCGGAAAATATCCGGGCTTTGAGTACAGAGAGAGCATTGAACCTTCTGAACTGAGACACTCCCTGTTTGTTCTGATAACGGATGACATTGAATCATTCTTTAATAAATACTCTGCCATTCTGCCGAAAACCAAAGGGATCATCATTGTTCCAGGTGAGAGCTTTTCATTTGAAAAACCCTATGAGAATATAAGGATTATACGCTTTACCCCGGATGTTGAACCGGCATTATTGCCCCTTGCGGAGATATTAGTCAGCATCTTCATGGATAATATTAAACTCGCCTCGGCTTATGAACTTTTAAAAATAGAATCAGGGAGGACGCAGGTCCAGTATAACAGGCTCCTTGGATTTTATGAATCTGTTCAGGAGAAAGCAAGGCATGATATCCGGCACCAGAATAAATGGACAATAGAGGCCCTTCTTAAACTTATAAAATTCCGTAACGATGAGCTTCTGAAAAGCAGCCTTGAAAATTACCCTGAAACAGTTATCTCTTTTTTCAGAGATAATTATTTCGATTTCAAAGGTGTGGCTATCTTAAAAAATTACGACACCACACCTGAGATCATTATATCAACCGGTGATGTGAAGGAAGCTCTGCATGAAAAGAACGGAAATAAAGGGGA
>Ga0116152_10004745_pt1 | contig 10677 bp, 7 predicted proteins | sample AD_UKC119_MetaG_FD_89894 | JGI IMG/M metagenome (GOLD analysis project Ga0116152, IMG submission 89894) | Active sludge microbial communities of municipal wastewater-treating anaerobic digesters from Hong Kong - AD_UKC119_MetaG | ecosystem: Engineered > Bioreactor > Anaerobic > Digestate...
CCTCGACGGCACACTGATCCGCTCGGACATGCTGTTCGAAAGCTTCTGGTCGGGGTTTGCGCGGGACTGGCGGACGCCGTTGTGGGCCATCGCCGGGCTGGCCCGCGGGCGGGCGGCGCTGAAGGCGCGGCTCGCGGCCATCAGCCCGCCCGATCCTGCGGCCCTGCCCTATGAGCCGGCGGTGCTGGAGCACGTCCGCCAATGGCGCGCACGCGGCGGGCAAAGCGCCCTGGTGACGGCGGCGGACCAGACGCTGGCCAATGCCGTCGCCAATCACCTGGACCTGTTCGACGCGGTGCACGGGTCGGACGGTGCGATCAATCTGAAAGGTCCGGCCAAGGCCGAGTGGCTGCGCCGCACCTATGGCGCGGGCGGCTATGTCTATGCCGGCGACAGCACCGCCGACCTGCCGGTCTGGCAGACGGCGGCCGGCGCGGTCACGGTGGGCCTGCGCCCGGGCCTGCGGGCCCGCGTGGACGCGCTGCACCCCGATGCGGTGCATCTGGCGCCACCCGCGCCGATCTTCCCGGCCGCGCTGCGCGCCATGCGGCCCCAGCAATGGGTGAAGAACCTGTTGGTGTTCCTGCCGATGCTGGCCGCGCACCAGTTCGGCCCGCACACGCTGGCGCAGGGTCTGGTGGCCTTTCTGGCGTTCAGCCTTGTGGCCTCGAGCGTCTATCTGCTGAACGATCTGCTGGACATCGGATCGGACCGCGCGCACCCGCGCAAGCGGAACCGCCCGCTGGCCTCGGGCGCGCTGCCGCTGTCGCATGGCATGGCGATGGTGCCGCTGCTGCTGGCGATGGGGCTGGGGCTGGGGCTGGTTCTGCAACCGCTGTTCCTGCCGGTGCTGCTGGGCTATTACCTGCTGACCATCGCCTATTCGCTGTGGCTGAAGCGCAAGCCGATCCTCGACATCTGCGTGCTGGCGACGCTCTATACCCTGCGGCTGGCGGCGGGCGGTGCGGCCATGGGCATCGTGCCCTCGGTCTGGTTGCTGAGCTTCTCGGCCTTTTTGTTCTTTGCGCTGGCCGCGGTCAAACGGCAGGCCGAGTTGGTGGACATGGCGCATCGCAACCAGGTCGAGGCCGCCGGGCGCGGCTACCGTGTCAGCGACCTGCCGGTGGTGACGCAGATGGCCACGGCCTCGGGCTTTGTCGCGGTGCTGGTCTTCATGCTTTACCTCAACGAGCCGGTGACGCGCGATCTGTATGCCAATCCGATGATCCTGTGGGCGGTCTGTCTGCTGCTGCTTTACTGGGTCGCGCGGATGATCCTGCTGGCGCAGCGCGGCCAGATGGACGACGATCCGGTGGCCTTTGCCGTGCGCGACCGCGTCAGCCAGATCGTCCTGCTGCTCTTTGCCGCCACGTTTGCGCTGGCGACGCTGCTATGAGCGCGCCGCGCGGTTGGGCGCTGGTCACGCGCTACGCGGGATTCGCGGCCCTTGCGACGGTGGTGAATCTGGGCGCGCAGCGACTGGTTCTGGCGGCGTCGGGCCCGGTGGGGACGCGCTATGCACTGGCGCTGGTGCTGGGCACGGGCGCGGGGCTGGTGGTGAAATACCTGCTGGACAAGCGCTGGATCTTTGCCGATCTCGAAACCGGCGCGCGCGCCCACGGGCGCAAGTTCACGCTGTATACCGTGATGGGCCTGGTCACGACGGCGATCTTCTGGGCCACCGAAACCGCGTTCTGGTGGGTCCTGGGCGGCGATCTGGCGCGCGAGGCGGGCGCGGTCCTCGGACTTGCCGTGGGCTATGGGGTGAAATACCAGTTGGACAAGCGATTTGTCTTTACCAGCGAGAGAGCCGATGCAGCTTGAGGGGTGGGGCCGATATCCCCGGATCGAGGGCAGCCTGAGCGCGCCCCGCGACGCCGAGGCCCTGGCCGCGCTGGTGGCCCGGGGGCCGCTGATCGCGCGCGGCATGGGGCGCGCCTATGGCGATGCGGCGATCGGGCGTCACGCGGTTTCGACGCGCCATTTCAACCGCATGATCGCCTTTGACGCGGAGACCGGCCAACTCACCGCCGAGGCCGGCGTTACCTTGAGCGAGATCATCGAGGCCTTTCTGCCCCGGGGTTGGTTCCTGTCCGTCACGCCGGGCACGCAGTTCGTGTCGCTGGGTGGCGCCATTGCCGCCGATGTCCACGGCAAGAACCACCATTCCGAGGGCGCCTTTGGCACCTTTGTGGACTGGATCGAGGTGATGGGCCCCGACGGCGCCGTGACCCGCACCAAGCGGGGCGAGGACCTGTTCGAATGGACGCTGGGCGGCATGGGTCTGACCGGCGTGATCGTGCGCGCCGCGATCCGGCTGAAGCGCGTCGAATCCGGCTGGATCCGACAGCAGACCATCGCCGCGCCGAATCTGGACGCCGCGCTCGAGGCCTTCGAGCGGACCTACGGCGCCACCTATTCGATGGCCTGGATCGACTGCGCGGCCTCGGGGGCGGCCATGGGGCGGTCGATCGTCATGAACGGCGAACACGCCGTTCGCGCCGAACTGCCCGCCGCGCAGCGCGCCACGCCCTTTGTAACGCCGCGCCACAAGGGCCCCCGCGTGCCCGTCGATCTGCCGGGATTTGTGCTGAATCCCTGGTCGATCCGCGCCTTCAACACGCTCTATTTCCAAAAGGGCGCCCATAGCCAACCCTCCAGCCTGGTGGGATGGGAGCCGTTCTTCTACCCGCTCGACGCGATCCGCGACTGGAACCGGATCTACGGCCGCAAGGGGTTCATGCAATTCCAGTGCGTCGTCCCGCTGGAGAGCCACGCCGAGGGGCTGCGCGCGATCCTTGGCGCGATCAGCCGGACAGGCGCGGGGTCGTTCCTGGCCGTGCTGAAACGCTTTGGCGCCCAGGACAGCCGCCTGTCCTTTCCGATGCAGGGCTATACGCTGGCCCTCGACTTTCCCATGACCCAGCGGAGCCTCGCCCTGATGCCCGAACTCGACCGGATCACCGCCGACCATGGCGGGCGCTTCTACCTGGCCAAGGACAGCCGGATGAGCGCCGACACCCTGCGCCGCACCGATCCGCGCTGGCAGGGCTTTGCCGACTGGCGGCGCGCGCAGGGGCTGGCGGGGCGCTTCGTCTCGGCACAAAGCGAAAGGCTGGGGCTGTGAGCGGCGCGGTGCTGATCCTGGGCGCGCGGTCCGACATCGCCCGCGCCTGCGCCCATCGCTACGCGCGCGAGGGCTATGCGGTGCAACTCGCCGCGCGCCAGGCCGAGACGCTGGACCCCGACGCCCAGGATCTGCGGCTGCGCCACCAGGTCGCGGTCTCGACCCACCCGTTCGATGCGCTCGACACCGCCGGCTTTGCCGCCTTTGTCGATTCGCTGCCCGTGCTGCCCGACACGGTGATCTGCGCCGTCGGGTTCATGGGCGAGCAGAGCACCAGCCAGACCGACCCGGCCGCCGCCGCGCGCGTGCTGCGAACGAACCTCGAAGGGCCGGCGCTGATCCTCGAGCTGCTGGCTGGCCGGTTCGCGACGCGCGGCCACGGCGCGGTGATCGGCATCTCGTCGGTCGCCGGGGACCGGGGGCGCGCGTCGAACTATGTCTACGGCGCCGCCAAGGCCGGGTTCACGGCCTATCTCTCGGGCCTCAGAAACCGGCTGTCGCGGACCCAAGTGCAGGTAATCACGGTGAAACCCGGTTTCGTCGCGACCCGCATGACCGAAGGCATGGACCTGAACCCGCGCCTCACCGCCAGCCCCGAGGCCGTCGCCCAGGCGATCTGGCAGGCGCAACGCAGACGGCGCGACGTCGTCTATGTCAAACCCGTCTGGCGGCTGGTGATGGCGATCATCCGCGCCCTGCCCGAGGGGATCTTCAAGCGCACGCGGCTCTAGCGGTCGGCGGCGCGCCGCCGATGACCGCGCGGCGCGCAACAGCCTTCATTGTCGGTTAGGGATTTCCTGCGTATGGAAGATCCATGACCCTGCATCCTTCGCTTCCACCCCTGCACGATGCAGCGCCCTCGCGCGCTGCGCTGTCCTTCCGCCTGACGCTGGTTGCGGGCGGCCTTGGCGTGCTGGCGCTGGCGGCGATCGGCGCGGGTGCCTTCTGGCCCGCCGCGACGCCCGGCGGCCCCGTTCCCTCCGGCCCCGCGCCAGAGGTCTGGCTGTCCAACCTTGTCCTGTCCGACGGCACCGGCTTTGCCGCGCCCGAGATGCAGATCGAACCGGTCCTGCCGCGCAACCGCGCGCCCCTGGTCACGGAACCCGCCCCACCGCGTGCCGAAAGCCGCACCGCCGTGGCCGTGAATGACCACGGCGCGGCGCCTGTCGCCACGGTCGAGCGGGTGCGCCTGACCCCGGTGCCCGGCGTCGTCGCGCGTCTGGAAAGCCCCACGGTCGTGCCACCGCCGCGATCCCTGCCCGTGGAAACGGCGCAAGCCGACAGCCCGCGCGCGCCAACCCGCTCACCCTTTCCGCGCCTGCGCCCACAGAGCGCCCCGATCGAAACCGTCCCCGATGACAGCGCCGCCGCGCTGGTCGCCCTTGCCGCCGATCCCGACCTGGCACCGCGCGGTCTGATCCGTTCGCGCACCCCCCGGGCGCGGCCCGAGGCCGTGACCCGTCTGGCCAGCCTGGACCTCGACACCCCCGCCAGCGCCGCGCCCCCGACGGCCCCCGCGACCGCGCCCGTGATCGAAATCGCGCCCCTGGCCTCGGCGGCCGTTTCGCGCGACCAGTGCGACGCGGGCTTGAGCCGCGCCATCCCCCGCCGCCGTGGCGGCGCCGGCGATGGCAGCACCGTGATTGGTGGCCTGGGCGGCTTGGGCGGGCGACAGCGCGACGACGCCATCCTGGCCGAGGTTCTGGCCGGAAACGTGCCCGATTTCCTGCGCAACCTGGTGCCGGTGACCTTTACCGGGACGGGCTCCAACGGACAGCCGACGCGCATCACGATCTGTGTGACGCCCGATTACCTTGCCGTCGGGTCGAACCGCGATTTCGTCCGCGTGCCCCTGGGCCTGCCGGCGGCGATGCGTGTGGCCGAACGGTTCGACATGGTGCTGCCGACGACGCGGATGGTGGATGCGATCTACCAGCAAGCCAGCGTGCACCTGTCCCCCGCCCCTATGGAGCCCGGCTCGCAAATGTCCTCGACGGCGTATTTCCTGCGCCACAACGCCACCGTGCAGGGCCAGTTGCATCAGGTCGGCGCGCGGCTGGGCCAACTGGTCGCCGGACAGAAAAAGGACCTGGTCCTGACAAACCGCCTGAACAGCAACCCCGGGCGGGTGGCGATCTATGGCTGGCACCGGCGCGGCGGCGCGGCGATCCAGCCGCTCAGCACCGTGCACGGCGCACAATATGCCGATTACAGCCACGGCATCCGGCTGGTCAGCCGCCGCGCCTTTGTCAACGGCCGGGCCGTGGACCTGCGCGACCTGCTGGGCGACAGCCGGCTGGCCAGTCTGGTCAGCGCCGAGGGCACGATCACCAACCGCCGCCTGCTCGCCGCGCTCGACTGACCGCGGGCCGCGCCCCGTCGCGGGCGGCCCCGTTTGGGGCGTCCGGGCGACCGGCTGCTGACCCGCGCCGGCGTGGGCCGTGACGAATCCCCATTGGCAAGGCCACCCCTCGGGAATATGATCAAATTCTCGAAACGCCGGACCCTCCGATGCCCCCCGACCTGACCGCCGACCCGGCCCTCGATCCGGCCCCTGTTCCGCACCCGGACCTGACCGTTCCGCGCCCCCCGGCCGGAGCCGCGCGCCGCGCCCTCGACCCCGAGCGAGTCGCGGCCTTTGCCGCGCGCGAGGCCGTGCGTTTCGCCCGGGCCCGGCCGCGCACCCGCGCGCTGCTCGATCAAGGCGCTGCGCCCTGGCTCGCCGGGGTGCCGATGCACTGGATGCGCGACTGGCCCTCGCCCTTTCCGCTGGTCGTGACCCGCGCGCAAGGTGCCCGCCTGACCGATGCCGACGGATTCGACATCGACGATTTCTGCCTGGGCGACACGGGGTCGATGTTCGGCCATTCGCCCGAACCCGTCGCCCGCGCGATCCGCAAACAGGCGCGGCGCGGCCTGACGACGATGCTGCCGACCCGCGCCGCGCTGCGTGTCGGCGCGCTGTTGCAAGACCGGTTCGGCCCGTTCCTGTGGCAGATCGCCACCACCGCGACCGATGCGAACCGCATGGCGCTGCGCATCGCCCGCGCGGTCACCGGCCGCGACAAGGTGCTGGTCTTCAACGGCTGCTATCATGGCACGGTGCAGGACACGATGGTCACCCTGGATCACGGCCGGACCATGGCGCGCCGGGGACTGGTCGGTCAGGTCTTTGACTTGTCGCTGGGCGCCGTCGCGGTCGAATTCAACGACCTCGAGGCCGTCGAGGCGGCGCTGGCCACCGACGAGATCGCGGCGATCCTGACCGAGCCGGTGATGACCAATTCCTGCATGGTCCTGCCCCAGGCCGGGTTTCACGACGGCCTGCGCACCCTGAGCCGCCAGTATGGCGCGTTGCTGATCCTGGACGAGACACACACGATCTCGACCGGGCTGGGCGGCTACATGCGGCGCCATTCCCTGAGCCCGGATCTGTTCGTGCTGGGCAAATGCGTCGCCGGGGGCATTCCGGCGGCCATCCTGGGTCTTGCGCCATCGGTCGCCGAGCGCCTCGCGCGCTACGACGCGACGCGCCCGCCGGGGCATTCGGGCATGGGCACCACGTTGTCGGGCAATCCGCTGCAAATGGCCGCGCTCGAAGCCACGCTCGACGCCGTCATGACCGCCGAGGCCCATGCCCGCATGGACGCCGGCGCGGAACGCCTGGCGCGAGGGCTTGCGGCGGCGACGGCGCGGCACGATCTGGACTGGCACATTGCCCGGGTCGGCGCGCGGGTCGAATTCATCTGCGCCCCCGGCCCCTTGCGCAACGGCACCGAGGCCGCCGCCGCCCATGCCCCCGACGCCGAGGCCGCGCTGCATCTGGGCCTGCTGAACCGGGGCTGCCTGATCGCGCCGTTCCACAATATGATGCTGGTCTCGCCCGTGACGCGCAAGCGTCAGATCGACCGGCTCGTGACCGCCTTTGACGAGATCCTGACCGAGTTGACCCGATGACCGAGACCTGCCCCTCGGGCGCCACCAAGGCCGAAGCCGAAGCCTTTCTGAACGCCCATCCATCGGTCGAGGCCATCGACATCCTGCTGCATGATTCCAACGGCATCGGACGAGGCAAGATCATCCGGCGACACGAGTTGATGTCGGTCTTTGAAAGCGGGCGGCATCTGCCGATCTCGATCCTGGGGCTGGATATCGTCGGCGAGGACGTTCACGAAACCGGCCTGATCTGGGACGCGGGCGACGGCGATCTGCGGGCCTGGCCGGTGCCCGGCACACTGAAGGCGCTGCACGGCACCGACCCGGCGCGGGCCGAGATGTTCCTGGGGCAATACCACCTCGATGGCACGCCGATGCTGTCGGACCCGCGCCACGCGCTGGCACGGCAGGTGCGCGCCCTGGCCGAAATGGGCCTGCACCCCTCGGCCGCGTTCGAGCTGGAGTTCTTTCTGCTCGATCCCGAACGCGACGCACTGGGCCGGGTCCAGCCCGCCCGCGACGTGCTGGATGGACGGTTCTCGGCCAAGACCGAGGTCTATTCGGTCGATCAGCTGATCGGCATGCAACCGCTGTTCGACGATATCTATGCGGGCGCCTCCAAGGCCGGCATCACCGCCGAGACGCTGATTTCGGAATACGCGCCGGGGCAATACGAGCTGACGCTGCATTACCGCGACGACATCCTGACCGCCGCCGACGATCTGGTGCGGCTGAAACGGATCGTACGGGCGCAAGCGCGCCGCCACGGGGTGGTGGCGTGTTTCATGGCGAAACCGATCGCCGATTACGCGGGCTCGGGGATGCATCTGCACGTCTCGTTGCGCGACGACGCCGGTCGCAATGTGTTCACCGAGGCGCCGGGCGCGGACTGGAGCGGGACAATCCGCCACGCGCTGGGCGGGCTGATACGGACGATGGGCGAATCGATGCTGGTCTTTGCGCCGCACGCGAATTCCTGGCGGCGCTTTGCGGCGCAATCCTATGCCCCGGTCGCGCCCAACTGGGGGGTCAACAACCGATCGGTCGCGCTGCGCATACCGGCCGGCGACCGGCGGGCGCGGCGGATCGAACACCGCCCCTCGGGCGTGGACGCGAACCCCTATCTGGTGGCGGCGACGGTGCTGGCGGGGATGCGCAAGGGCCTGATCGAGCGCATCGACCCGGGTCCCGAGACCACCGGCAACGGCTACGCGGCCGACGCGGGCGACATCCCCCGCGACTGGCGCGCGGCGATCGAGGCGGCGCGAGACTCGGTGTTCCTGAAAGAGGCGCTGGGCGCGGAGATGCACCGCACCTTTACCGCCGTGAAGGGCGCCGAATACGCGCGCGTGGCGCGGACCATCCCGGACGTGGATTTCGATCTCTATCTGCACCGGGTGTAGCGGGGGCTGCCGCCCCCGCACCCCCGCTTCAAGGGGGGCACGCCCCCCTTGAAAATCCCCGTGCGTATTTCGGACAAGATGATGGGGCCGGGTTGACCCGGCGGGGGCCGCGTGGTCCCCTGGGGTCCATGCGCGCCCTGGTGTTTGCCCTTTCGCTTCTGGTTTCGCCCGCAGCGGCGCAGGTCTGCGCCCCGGCGGACCTGCCCGCGCTCAACGGTTGCGTGGGGCGCGCGCGGGTGAGCATCGCCATCGCCGGGGATGTGCTGGTGCATCGGGCCCTGGCGTGGCGCGGCTATGCGCGGGGGTTCGCGAGCCTTTGGGGGGCGGCCGAGCCGGCGCTGCGGGGCGCCGATCTGGCCATCGCCAATCTGGAGGGGCCGGTCGCGCCCGGGTTTCAGCGCGATGGTCGGCGGGTGGCGGACCCGGGCCCGGTGTTCGACGATGTGGTCTATACCGAATACCCGCGATTCAACTATCATCCGGTGTTGATCCGCGCCTTGCGCGCGGCGGGCGTGGACGTGGTCACGACGGCGAACAATCACGCGATGGACCGGGGCGCGGCGGGAGCGGACGCAACCTTGCGGGCGCTCGACGCGGGCGGGTTGGCGCATGTCGGCACGGTGGCCGGTGGCCAGGCGCCCTGGCGGGCGCTGCGGCTGCGCACGTCGGTGGGTCCGCTGGCACTGGTCGCGTGCAGTTTTGGCACGAACGGGCTGGCCGATCCCCGCCATCAGGTTCCACGGTGTTACGACGATCGCGCCGGTTTGCTGGCCCTGGTTCGGGCCGAGGCCGCGCGCGGCGCCGGCGTTCTGGTGTTGCCGCACTGGGGGCAGGAATACGCGCTGGAGCCCGACCGCGCGCAGCAAGCCCTCGCCCGCGATCTGGCGGCGGCGGGGGCGATGGCGGTGGTCGGCACGCATCCGCATGTGCCGCAACCCTGGGAGGACCTGCGCGGCCCGCGCGGCCTGGTGCCGGTGGTCTATTCGACCGGCAACTTCGTCGCCGCGCAGCCGCCGCTGGAGCGCGCGACCGCGCAACTGGCCTGGCTGTCGCTTTGCGCCGGCGCCCAAGGGCCGGTGGTGGCCGGCGCGGGCTATGTGCCGTTGCAGATGGAATTCGCCGGCGCCGACCCTTCGCTGACGCTGCCCCGGCCCGGCAGCGGCGATCCACGGCAAGAGGCCGGCCTGGCGTTGCTGGCGCGGCTGATCCCGGGACGCGCGCTGTCGCTGTCGTGCCGCTAGACCGGGGGTCAATGCGCGGGTTTCGCGCCCGCAAGCCGCCGCAGGAGGGGATCGACGGCCCAGGTCGCCACGGGGATCAGCATGAGCCCCCAGGCCAGCCCCAGCACACCGTCGAAGAACGCGGTGACCGCCCAATGGACCAACCCTGCCGCCTGGTTGACGGCTGTGGCGGCGGTCTCGGCGCGCTGCGCGATCCACTCGGCAGGCAGATGCCAGCCCAGTTCGTGCAGCCCATGCACCAGGATCGACCCGCCGACCCAGATCATCGCCGCCGTGCCGACCAGCGTGAGCGCTGTCAGGAAGCCGGGCATCACGGCGACGATTCCGCGCCCCAGCGCCCGGGTCGCCGACAGCCGCCCGACCCGCGCCAGCCACAGGCCCAGGTCGTCCGCCTTGACGATCACCGCGACGCCGCCGTAGACCACCACCGTGATGCCGACGGCCGCCAGCGCCAGCGCGCCGCCTTCGATCCAGACCGGCTGATCTTGCGGCAGGGCGGCCAGGATGATCGTCATGATCTCGGCCGAGAGGATGAAATCGGTCTTGATCGCGCCGGCGACCTTCTGCTGTTCCAGATGCACGGGATCGCCCGCGGCCGTCACATGGCCGTCGGCATGGGCGGTCCCGGGCCGGAACAGGTGCCAGACCTTTTCCGCCCCTTCGAAACACAGATACGAGCCTCCCAGCATCAGCAGGGGTGTGATCAGCCACGGCGCGAAATTCGACAGCAGCAGCGCCAGCGGCAACAGGATCAGCAGCTTGTTGCGGATCGACCCCAGGGCAATCTTGCCGACGATGGGCAATTCGCGCGCGGGCGAGAAACCGTGAACGTATTTGGGCGTCACGGCCGCGTCGTCGATCACCGCGCCCGCCGCCTTGGCGCCGGCCTTGGCCGCCTGGGCCGCCACGTCGTCGATCTGCGCGGCGGCGACCTTGGCGATGCCCGCGACGTCGTCCAGCAATGCGATCA
>Ga0116152_10004746_pt1 | contig 10676 bp, 8 predicted proteins | sample AD_UKC119_MetaG_FD_89894 | JGI IMG/M metagenome (GOLD analysis project Ga0116152, IMG submission 89894) | Active sludge microbial communities of municipal wastewater-treating anaerobic digesters from Hong Kong - AD_UKC119_MetaG | ecosystem: Engineered > Bioreactor > Anaerobic > Digestate...
CACCGTGCATATCCCGCAGGATCAGATGGTGCAGTATTCGTCCGGCTTTTCCTCCACCATCTGATCCTGCGGGATATGCACGGTGATGATATTGCCGGTAAGCGTTACCGTTACCTGATAGCGCAGGCCGAGCTCCTCGTAGTACACATCGCAGGTAAAGCCGTTATCCAGCCATGTATAGGACAGGCTGTGCTCCGTATACACCAGGTTGGCCCACGGATATTTGTTCACGGTACCCTCGATATACTCCACCGTAATCCCGGATTGGTAGAAGCCCTTCCACAAATCGTTATCGCTGAAATCATCCGGGTTGAGCACGGTGGAAGCCATCGTAGCGCCCGTGAGATTATTCTGCATGATCAGCGCCAGGGTATCCTCGCGCAGATAGAGCGTCCAATCGTCGTTTTGTGCCACCGCCTGATAGCCGTCCGGAATTTCCGACGCCAACGCCGGAAGGGCGCACACCAGCACAAGCAGAAGGAGCAGGATAAATGCCTTATGCTTTAACAAACCGATACACCACCTCTCCGATAACCGACGCGATAAAGTCGTACAGCTGGGACACCAGCACATAGATCACAAAGATCAGCGCAATGCAGATCAGCGCCGTAAACGCCGCCAGAACGATCGTCCAGATCGTCTTTTTCATCGTATAGTCGTTTAAGTACATGACGTTAAGCAGGATCAAAAGGCCGGTCCAGCCATAGGCAACAATGTTCACCAGCGTGATAAAAATGCTTTCGTTATTGGTCAGGATATTGGAAAGCAGCAGCACGATCGGCAGCGCCACAATCATCGGCACCAGGGAATACGCCGTGCCGATCACCAAGCTTTTAAACGTGGTTTCGCCCTCGGTAACCGTGCACACCAGGTAGCAGCAGCACACCGTGAGAATAAACACGCCCGCCACGTTGATAAAGTCGCCCAGGAGGTTGAAATAGCCGTCCGGCACCGACTTGAACAGGAAGCCGGAATAGTATTTCACCGCCACCGAAAGCACAAAGTAAAGCCCCAGTATAATCAGCGCCGAGCCGTAGCTTGCCCTGTTTTCCCAGCGGATGCCGTAGCAGGTGTCAAACGGGTTTTTAAGCATATTGAAGCTGTAGCCCACCTGCTTGATCAGCTTGACGTTGCCGATGCGCCGAAACACATTGCCAGCCGGCGCCATAAAGCCTGTTTTCCGGTTGATGCGCTTGAGCACGGCAATCAAAATCCACAGGCCGATGATAACGATCAGGCCGATCCCCATGTACTGGTGCAGCCAGTCGCTTCTCAGCTCCCAGTATGCATCGGAATAGCCGGAGCGGTAATATCCGTTGCGAAACGCCGTAAGCGCCTCGGCATAGTTGCCCTCGCGGTACAGCGCCTCGCCCAGGCCGATGCTGGCGTAGGAGAACAGGCTGTTCATGCGCAGGACTTCCGTCCACGGTTCCTTGCTTTGGGTATACTTGCCGTCCATAAACAGCGCAAACGCTTCGTGCACCATGTTGCAGAACTCGGTCGGCGCAAACACCTGAATGGAGTTGGTTTGCTCGTCCATCACGTAGACCAGGTCGTCGTCGTCCACCACGATGCCGGTTACGCTTTTAAACAGGCCGCGGCGCTGCTGGTTGTCGTCATAGGAGCCGAAGATAAACAGCAGCTTGCCCTCGGAGGTGTACTCGTAGATATAGCCGTTGGAATCAGCCATGAAGATATTGCCGATCTCGCTGGTGGTAACGGCGCTGGGATAGGTGGAGTACCAGTTGGGATCAAGGATGTTCACGCCCGCCACGTTCAGCTTGCGCAGGGAATTGAGGTCGTTGGAACGCGTAACGGTATACACCATACCCTTTTCGTCGATGGACAGGTTATAGATGGAGGGAGGCACTACGGTGCCGGTGCGCGCAAGCTGTTCGTCGGTGAGCAGGGTCTTGCGCAGCTTGGTCAGGAACGATGTAATGGAGGTGTTGGCGCCGTAGTAGCCCAAAAATTCCCCGCCCTCCGTACTGGTGGAAATCTGAATGATGCCGTTGGTATTGCCGGTCGAGATCACGTACAGGTTGCCGCGCTTATCCACAACCACCTTCACGGGCTTGTAGGGTGCCTCCGCACCAAACAGCGGATGGTCCGGCTTTTCATACTCCGCCACCACTTCGCCGTCCTGGTTGAACACCACCACGGCGCGGCCGTTTTCGTCAGCCACATAGATCAGCCCGTTGTCGTCTACAAATACGCCTTTAGGCGATTTCAAGGTCTTTTTGGAGCCGATTTCCTTAACAAACTCGCCGTCTGTCGTGATGACCACAATCCGCTTATTGCCCGTATCGGCGATATAGAGCAGGCCGTCCGGTCCCAAGCGCATATCCGCCGGTGTTTTCAGGCTTTCGTCGCCGAACTTGATCATCGTACGCACAGGCTCATACGCGGTTTGGGTTTCGATCATGTTGCCGTCCCGCGAACGCGTAAAGGTTTTATAGGGCGTGTTGGCCAGTGCGGAGGAAGCCAGCAGCACCGCGCATATCAGCAGGATCCAGAAACTTTTTTTCTTCACACGCTGCCTCCTACTTCAATCCGCTGTGCGCCATGGTGTTGATGACGCTGGATTGCATAATGATAAACAGCACAAGGTTGGGGATGAACATAAACAGCGCGGCGGCCGCGGCCATGCCCTGCCCCTGTACGGTATTGACCGTGGTCAGCGTATTCATGTAAAACGAAAGGGTGCGCACGTTTTCAGACGAGGTGAACAGCGACGAGGTCTCAATGTTCACCCATACCTGCTGAAACGCCAGGATGGCGCCGGTGGCGATTGCCGGTTTGACCAGCGGCAGCACAATCTTGCGGTAAATCTGAAAGGACGTCGCGCCCTCGATCTGCGCCGATTCGAGCAGCGAATCCGGCACCTGATCGATAAACTGCTTGATCAGAAACAGTACCACGGGGATGGCAACCAACGGCAGAATGTGCGCCCACATGGTATTGAGGATCCCCACGGCGGAAATCGTCAGGTACCGCGGAATGGTAACCGCGATGGGCACAAACATCAGCGCCAGGTTATTGATCGCAAAAAACGGACCCTTCAGCTTGAACTTGAACTTGGAAAGCGCAAACCCCGCCAGCGATGAGAAGAACACCGCAAACACCACCACCGCCAGCGTGACGATCAGCGAGTTAAACGCATAGCGCGACAGCGGCACGCTGGAATCGGCGGCGTTTTGGAACAGGTTCTGAAAGTTGATCAGCGACGGATTGGTAACGAAGAACCGCGGCGGAAACGCAAACAGCTCATCCATCGGCTTAAACGCGTGATTGATAATGAATAAAATCGGCAAGCCCATAAAAACCGCAAAGGGAATCAGATACAGATAGAACGGAATTTGATTTTTATGGAACCGTTTCGGATTGACCTTGCTTCCATTGATAGCCATCTTCTCTATTCCCCCCTAGTCTTTCTCTGTAAACAGGCGCTTGGCAATGTAGGAGAAGGCGTAAATGATCGCCAGCAGCGACACGGACACCGCCGCGGCGTAGCCCATCTCATAGCGCAGGAAACCGTAGTCCTCAATGTGGTTGACCATCAGCTGCGCGGCATAGGACGGCGTCGGGTTGCTGCCTGTGAGCATCACGCCGATATTGCCCGCCTGAAACGCGCCCACCACGCTCATCACCGCGCCAAACAGCATCTGCGGTTTCATGGACGGAATGGTGATGTAGAACACTTCCTGCAAGCGGTTGTGCACGCCGTCAATAGCGCCGGCCTCATACAGCTCCGGACTGATGTTCATAATGCCGGCCAGCATCGCCAGAAAGCCAACGCCCATGCTCGCCCACAGTGCCACGATGATCACGATGGGCAGCAGATACGTGGTGTTGAACATCCACACGATCGGCTCGGTAATGATGCCCAGCTGGGTGAGCACATAGTTGGCAAGCCCCGACTGGTTGCCCAGAAAGATCACGCGCCAGACCACCGTCATGGCCACGCCCATCGTCATCGAAGGCGAGTAGATAATCAGTGTGAGGATGGTGCGCGGTACCTTGGTAATCTGGCTTAACGACCATGCCAGGAAGAACGCCAGCATGTATCCGCAGGGCCCGACGATCAGCGCGAACACCAGCGTGTTTGGCAGTACGTACTGCAGGTAGATCGTATCCTGCGTCAGCAGGTTGATGTAGTTGCGAAGCCCCACAAATTCCGGCGTCTGCACCGCGTTGTAGTTGGTAAAGGACAGCCCGATAGCCATCACGATCGGCACGACAATGAACACCAGGAAAAGCAGTAAATACGGTGCCAGGAAAAGATAAGGGGTCTTTTTCTCGCTAATCAATCCTCTTCCTCCTCTCCAAGCGACGCCTCGTAGGCGTCAATGTAGCTTTGCACCACATCCACGCTCGGGGTGATCAGCTCTTCAATGGTTTCTCCGTTTTTATAAAAGCCGAATTCCTCCAGCTTGCGGTAGGTTTCGCGGTCGATACGCTTAACGGCGGTATCCAGTGCGCGGCGCGCTTCGGTGCCATCCACCACCACGGAAATATAGGCGTTGGACAGCTCGCGCTCCAGCATATAGGTACCCAGGATCCACGGCGCCTCGGTCATCCATTCCATCTGCTCGATGATCACCTGCTTGTGGGCGGATGCCAGCGGCAGCTGCGCAAAGGCCTCGATGTTGGCGGTCGGCCAGATGTACTCCGAGCCGAAGGTCTCAATCAGCGTATTGCCAAACTCGGCCTGCACCTCTTCCGACGACCACCACTTGAGGAACTCCCACGCGTCGTCCGCCCGGTCGGTCTGGGACATGATGCCCATGGTCTCCGCGCCGCCGGTGGTCCACCGCTGCACCTCGCCGTCCTCATTGGTCAGGCCGGGATACAGCGCGATATCCCACAGGCCTTCCAGCTCGGGCGCGGCATTAAGCAGCAGGTTATAGGTGTACAGGTCCGCAATGCCGATGGGCAGCGTACCCGAGCGGAATTGCTGGTAAAAGCCCGGAGACGGCACATCCACCGATACGTTGTAGATGGTAAACAGGTCTGTTAATTCGCGGAAGCCCGCCAGCGATTTTTCGCTGTCCAGCGTCGTGTTGCCGATGGTATCGCCATAGATGGAGCCGCCCGCCTGCAATATCAGCGGCAGCGTGCCGGGGAACACCTTCAGGCCCGTCATGCCCGCTGTTGGGAAGTAAAAGTTCATATTGCGGCGCTGCAGCTCCGGCAGGATTTCCTTGACCTCGTCCAAGCTGTCCGGCACAGGGATGTTGAGCGCGGTAAAGATATCCTTGCGGTAGAACAGCACCCAGAAGTTTACGGTCTCCGGCAGGGCGTAAATGCCGTCCTGCAGGGTATAGGCGACGAACAAGCCGGGAGAAAAGCGGGAAGCGATCTCGCCGAAATCATCAAACTGCGTCAGGTCATACAGCGCGCCGCGGATATCCAGATAGGAAGGTACCACGTACTGCAATCCGCATACCGCATCAGGCGCGGTGCCCGCGGCGTTGGACAGCACCAGCTTGTTGGCGTCCGGCATGATGCTCAGGTCCACCGTGATGCCTGTTTCCGCGGTAAACTGGCTGTCCGCCATGTTCTGCATAATCTCCACATACTGCCGCGAGCGGCCCACCCACACCTGCAGATGATCATCGTCGCCCGAGTCGGCGGAGTAATCCTGTGCGCTGAAAGAGTGCACAAACCGGTCAATGCCCGAGAACACCGACTGGAAAATATTGGCCTTCTGGGGAAGCTCGGCCTCGGTTTGGTAGAAGTAAATCTGGTCGATGGACAGGTCGTTGGCGGCCATATCCTCCAGCTCCTGTGCCAGCATGCGTGCCGCCGAGTTGGTGCCCGTGGACAGCTCCGAAAGCCGGCGCGGCAGATCCTCGGGTTCCTCGCCCAGCCGGCGCAGCTGGTCACCGCACATAGCAAAGCTGGAAAACAGTCCCGCGGACGTAACGTCTGAGTATTGGCTCATCTGCGCCACCATATCGTCGCACTCGTCCGCCCACTGGAACAGCAGCTCATCAAAGCCCGGGATGTAGTCCATCAGCGAATAATCGCGGTATTTATCGGTGGTGATGCCGCCCGTCAGCCGCATAACCTCCAGCGACAGGCCGTTGATCTCGCTTAAAAGGTCGCTGATCAGCTCATAGGCCGGGGTGAGGTACTCGGCGTTGATGGTCAGGGTGAGCGTGTGCTCGCCCGCCGTTAAATAGAAGGTTTCCGCACTGCCGTCGGCCTGCGCGGTACACAGCTTAAACTTGCTTTGATAATCCAGCGGGATCTTTTGGGCGGCGGTGCTGGGGATTGCGCCATCGATCCGCACGTCCAAAAACACGGGAAAATCCGCCTTGACGTTCTGGCGGTAAACAAAGCCCAGGTTATACCAGCCGGTTTCCGCCACCGTAAAGGCATAGGTTACGCTATCCCCCGCCTCGGTAAACGAATCGCCGTCCAGATGATTGATCATACGCACCGAAGAGCTGTACGGATTGAGCCTGGAGTTAAACTCGCTCCCGCCGCGGATGGACGACTTGTTGCGCCAGGCAATCTCTTCGCCCTCGATCACAATCAGGTTATCGCCTGTCGCGTCGCCGGCCTCGTAATCCGCCACTTCCACGGGTGCGCGCAGGCTGATTTCGGAAATGTATACGCCGCCCTCGTCGCAGGTAATGGTCAGCGTGTGCTCGCCCGCCGTTAAGGAAAACAGAAACGGCTCCGCCGTGCGGCCCGCCGAATCGCACAGACCCTTTGTCAGCACCATATCCTCGGCGTAGGGCGTGGGCGCGATCTGGTTGCCGTAGCGGTCCTCGGGGATGGTGCCGTCGTCCACCCAGCGGCTTTCCAGCTGGATGCGACGCAGCTCGTAAAAGGGAATTTCGCCGTCAACTTCGAGCGTAAGCTCGGTCGCCAGCGTGGTTTCCGTCGTATTCTGGTACGCAAACCAGATTTCGTACATGCCGTCCTCGGGCACCGAAATCGTCGTTTCCACGGTTTGGTACAGGTCCACCTGCAGGTCTGCGGGCGCTGCCAGCGTTTCACCCGTATACACGGGCAGCGTGGCTTCCGACAATACCTGCGTGTAAATTTCCTCCGTAAGGTTTTCAAAGATCATCCAGCTTGTGCTGCTGTCCTCATCTTCGGCCAGCGCGGGCGCCGCCATCAGCAGGCAAACCAGCACCGCGAGCAGAATTCTGCGCACCCTTTTCACCCCGATCATCGTAAGCTACTCTATTTCCGCGGTTGAGCGGCTGCCCCACAGGGCGGCCCCGTCTTCGGACAGGGCGGTAAAGCAAATGGTCCATTTTTGCTGCGTGGTTTCGTACGCCTGGGTAAACACGCCCGTATACTTCACGCCATCCAGCGTAATCACCATGTTGATGCCGTCGGCGCATTCCCAGGTACCCTTCGCCGCGCCGGTCACGGTGCCGTCCGCATGCAGGGTCGCTTCTACGGATTCATGCGCCGTGGTATTGATATCACGCAGATGGAAAATAACCTTGTAATCGCCTGCCTGCTCTAAAAGCGCAGTGGCCTGCTGCGTTTCGCCCGCATAACGGTAGGGCGATACCACCGGCCAGCCGTCGGCATTGAAGTACATCTGGTGCACACGCACGCTGTGGCTTTCCCCCATGCCGACAAAGCGCGTATGGAAGATCAGGAAATAGCGCCCCGTATCGGGATCATAATAAGCGGAGTTATGCCCCGGCGACAGATAGCCCAGCGCATACTGCTTTGCTTCGCCTTCCAGCGCGTTAAACTGGTAGCCGCCCATCAGCTTTACACCGTAGCCAACGATATCGACATCTAAAAACGCCGATCCGGCACGGCCGCCGCACTTGATCATTTCCTGTCCAAGCGCATCGTAATACGGGCCATCCGGATTTTCGCTGCGGCAGACGCGGATGTTGTAGCCGCCGTTGGCCGCCAGCCCGCCGTAGGACAGGAACATGTAATAGTATTCGGTATCGGGACTATAGATAATGTAGGAACCCTCGATACGGGAGTGGTTTTTGCCCAGCAGCTTTTTGCCGTAGCCCTGGTCGGGCAGCGGAAAGCCTGTATCGGCGTCCATCTCCAGAATAAAGATGCCGCCGGAATAAGAGCCGTACACCATCCACAGCTTGCCGTCGTTATCGTAAAACACGCACGGATCGATCACATTGGGGTGCTCGGTGGCATCGTAGCGGGTGCCGTCCTCCGAAGTCCCGTTCATGCCGGACTTCAGGATGATGCCCAGATCCTCGTATGGGCCCTCGGGATTGTCGCTTACGGCTACGCCCAGCGCGCTCAGCGGCGAATCGCCCCGGCAGCAGCAGTAATACATATAGTACCGGCCGTCGTTCAGCTGGGCGACATCCGGCGCCCAGAAGGTATCCGTCTGCGCCCAGGTGAGCGCTTCGCTCATCTCGGTCTGCACATCCTCCACCAGCGTGCAGCCCTCGTGCGCATCGGTGGAAAGCTGCTCCCATACCATCAGATCCAGGCTGCGTGCCGCGGCCATGTGGGAGCCGAAGATATAGTAATACCCATCGTCCGCTAAAATGATGGACGGATCGTGCACGGTCACATCCTTGAATTTTGGCGTTTCTTCGGCCAATGCACCTGTCACCCCCTGCATTGCCAACAGCAAACCGCCGATCAGCAACGCCGCTTTGATCCAATTTTTGAACATCACGCTTTTATCTCCCATGCTTTTGTTTAGTATTTTCTTTATTAATTCATGGTTTTCCTAAGTCGAAATGCAGTATTTACCCCGTTTCTCCCTTGGTGTGGTTTGAACCGTGTTTCCTTTTGTTTAGATCATTCTAAAACTATTAGCATATTTCTCAATCTATTGTGATATTACACCAAAAAAACTATGCTTGTCAATAGCAAATCTGTATATTTCTTCTGTTTTTCAGCAAATTGTACCTTAGGTTTTGCAATACGCCTTATAATACATAGGCAGCCGTCTCCAAAATGGACGGCTGCCCTTTATATGATCAACAGATCGGCTGCTAAACCGCAAACCCTATCTGTTGTAAAGCGAATCAATTGGTTTGCGCTGTATTGTCATCGGGCAGAACGCCCGCCTGCGCCTGTGCACGCTCCGCCAAAACCCGAGCAAGCCTACGCCGGCCAGCACCCCGCCCGCTATCCGGTATAGGGCGATATACGGCGACGTGGTGCCCGCAATCTCGAGCACGCCCTGCAGGGCGCTGCCGAGGATCAGCGTTGCCAGGCCGGAATTATACAGGTTATACACCGCACGGTAATGCCGCAGGCCGTCCGCCGCCGGCACGGTAAGCCACACCAGCCCAAAGCCCAGCGCCCCGCCCAGCAGTGGATACAGGAACATCAGCGACATTGCGGCCGAGCTGACGCCATGCCCGTACAGCGAATACACCGCATTGAAGAAAACACAAAACCCGCTAACGCTCAGATACACCAGCATCGTTTTCAGCGCCTGCCGGCTGCGCCTGACGCGCTTATTCGAAATATACAATGTCGCTTACCTTCCTTTCGCCGTAATTCCGCCCGTCCGTCGGGTTGTTGATCACCGTACCGTTGAACCACATCGTGGTTGATCCGCCGCCGTCCAGATTATAGGCGACCGTGCAGCCGCGCTGGGCAAACAGCTCCGCCAGTTCCATCAGCGACAGGCCCGCGCTTTCGCCGGTGCGCCCGTCGGACACGATCACGAGATAGTGCAGCGCCGATATCTGCCCGATGGCGGTACGGGGATTGCTGGATTTGGATTGGCTCACCTCGCTGTCCGAAGACACCACGATTTCTCCATCGTTAACCAGTGCGGGTCCGAACGAGAGCACCTGCCACGCACCCGCATTGAGAAGGCTCTGCGCGCTGACCTCGTCTTCCTCGATAATCGAAAAATTGCCGTCGCTGTCGATTACCAGGTCCTCGCCGCCGCCCGAGACGCTGCGGTATAAAACGCCGTTGCGAATCACATACCCATCATTGCGAAATCCATAATAATCGCCGTTGACGGCAAAGATCGCGCCGTTTTCTTGCGCGATGGCGGACGTGGTTTGCGTAACGTTGCGCCCATAGGTGCTTTTGGCAAGCGCCGTTTGCAGGCACGCGGCATCGGACACCTGAATATCGGCAATATAGACTGCCGTATCGTCCACATACAGCGTCTCAATCGAAATCTGAAGGTTTGCGTCGCTATAGGACGTATCGGTTATGATCGTTTCGACAGTCGCCTCGGCCTGCGCGGCGACGGCCTGCGTATCGGCAGATTCAGCCGTGGTTTGGCTGACGTCCTCCACCGCCGTATCGGCCTGCGCCTGCGTGGTTTGGCTGTCGGTCACCGTAGCATAGGCGCGCGGGATGACAAAGGCGTCCAGCAGCACATAAGCGCTGAAAACCGTAAGCACCGCCGCATAAAGAATCGCCCATCGAAACGGCTTTTGAAAAATACGCATGCATTTCTATCCTTTCCTGCCTGTTTTCCATCCCCATCATCGCAGTGCAGCCTGAAACGGAGCTTAAATCCTGATGAACAATCTGCAAACAAAGTGTTTCCATTGCAGCGTGCCAAAACATCAGGGATGCCCGAAGGGGATCAGCCCTTCGAAGTGCAATCCGAAATCAGCGACATGCGCGGTGATTTCGGAAGCCTTGCGTAGCAAGGCTTCTTTACACGGAGGGCTGACCGTGAGCGAAGCGAACAAGCCCGAAGTGCAACCTCAAAAAAG
>Ga0116152_10004749_pt1 | contig 10670 bp, 7 predicted proteins | sample AD_UKC119_MetaG_FD_89894 | JGI IMG/M metagenome (GOLD analysis project Ga0116152, IMG submission 89894) | Active sludge microbial communities of municipal wastewater-treating anaerobic digesters from Hong Kong - AD_UKC119_MetaG | ecosystem: Engineered > Bioreactor > Anaerobic > Digestate...
AATCTATAGTTTCTGACTTCAGCCTGGTCGTGTGGCGTAGCCTTTATATGATCAGGGTCGACGAAAGATGTTCCATACGAATTCCAGTAATCAGCAATAATCCCGATTCTCCCTAACTGCCTGAATTCTCCAACGACCTTTGCTTTAGGCGTTAAACGTTTTGGATAGAGGTACTGATATCCATAAGGAATACTAAGTGCCCCCAGTAATAAGGTTGCCATTAGAGTAACGCGAATTGTCTGTTTTATCCGCTTATTGGAAATATTTTCAGTAAAGAGAAGAAAGGAAATCCAAAAGACAATATATACACCCACAAAATACCTTCTGGCAACTCCATTCAGTAACGACCAGTGCGAAACCAGATTAACCAGAATAAATGCAACTCCGTCTAAGGTGAAAATCGTGATCCATTTCCAGTTTTTAATACGATTACTATTTTTTGTCAGGATCAGAAGGGGAATTGATGCAATCAATAGTAAACACAAGTAGTTATAAATTAGTTGAAATGGGTTTGGATTGCCTAATGAGAATCCGGCGATAAGTTTTGCGTATAAAAGTTGAATGGCGCGAATAATTTCTGAAATTGAATTCAATAGCTGTTGGTTGTATTCATAGTGGGATGATACGGTGACCAAATTTTTTAACCCCATGATAATTAGTGTTCCTGAAATTATTCCGGTAAGAGAAAACAGCACACTTCGTTTGGGTATTTTTTTATCCTTATACCAGGTCCACAGTAGGCTTATTGATAAGATAATCATGATGGTGACAATTGCTGATTCTGTTATCCACACGGCAATCAAAAAGGAGGCAAAAGATAATATCCACCATGGCAGGGGTGATTTTATTTGCATTTTTTTTGTATTGTCATCCTGAATTTTTATAAAATAGAGCCCAAATCCTATAAAAGCATATTGTAAACCAAAAGAGTATCTGACGAGTCCCAGAAATGGATCAATGGGCAAAAACCATAGGATGGCAAAGGCTATTTTTGAAAAATTTGTGGTAAAGAACGATGACAAGGCAAAAAATCCAAGAATCAAAATAGCATAGTGCGTCAGCGATTCTGCCCATAAGAGCGGAATATTCAATAGTTTATAAGGAATTTGGCCTAAAAGTGGAATAATTGAACCTACTCTGTCTTGACCCCAGAAAAAAATATCATCGGGGAAATGAAAATCATGCAACATTAATATACTAACGGCATCATCAGAATTTAAAAGTGGGTAAAAAATGGATGAGTATGCAAAAAAAGAGATTACTATAATACTAAGATACAGTAGTATGATAAGTATTTTATTTTTTTTTCTCATTGAGTTAGCATAGCGGAGTGAATGCAGTAAAGATAAAAAGAAAAATTAACTATTTTAAGTTCCGTTCTTAATAAAAGAGTTTTTAATAAGACCTAGTTAGCGGATTTACGTTTATGATAGTTTATATTGGTTAGTAGAAGTGAACCTAACAAAATAGTACGAAACATGCGTCAGTTTTTATCGCTGAATTACTTTTGCGATAAACTATTGATTTTAAAATGGCTAATTACAGCCGCATGCATATATTTTGCTGCCAAACCAAGGTGATTTCACCATTGGAGTATTCTCGCTGAATATCAGCCCTAGCCGGAAGTTTTAGGGATTAGTAAGCAGCTGCAAATACGCATTATTCAGCAAATCAGGGCTTATTTAGTAATAATTTTGTGAAAGTCGGAATTGTACCCCGGAGGCAGCCAGTCTACGGCCAACCCTATTGAGAGATAATACGTTCCGGGTTCATTCGGCATTGGTATCGGTATGGAAATATCCTTTGCTTCTCCAGATGCTAAACGGATATCCTCTGTTATAATATACTCCTCGTAACCGTTTTTCATCTTTTCATCGAGAAATGTGGGCACTAACCATACGGGCTTGTCGCTTTTTTGGGTTATAACTATTGGGTAGGGGTAGGGGTTGGTTATGCGCAGCCTGAATTCTTTTGCTGTTTTTTTCCTGGCATCATCCTGAACGACCTCTGGTGGTGGGTTTGCATTGGAAGTGGTATACGAAACGATGCACGGAAGTGCGTTTGTACATTGCGAAATGCCAAGGATTTCAATGGTTATTTTGTTGAGGGTTTTGAATTCTTCCACTACGGCATAATAGAAATACTCGCCCCAGTTGCTTTTGAAGCTGTCGATTTTGGCATTTTCGATATAAGGGAGTGTGAAGACATCTTTGTTGGGTATAAATAATACTTCTTTTCCTTGTACCCGCTCTTCATTGTCCCATAGGTCATACTGGTTTTTTCGGTACCGCGCTGAGTTAAAAGTGTGCGAAAAGCGATGGGTGTAAAATGCATATTTTGATGCCTTTTGGTAGGAATTCATAAAGACGACCGGCCTCACCCCGGAGAGTCGTTTGATCTGCTCTGCCCATTCATCCCAGCCATGGAACTCGTTTTTCCAGCGATGCTCTTCCGGTACAAAATCATATATAATAAATACTCTGGCAACTACAATCACGAAAATGGTGGGTATAGCAAGGATTTGTAACCATCTCCTTAGTTTTTCTGCTTGCATAAAACCGCGAAAAGAAAGGAAAATAAGGGGTGCTGCCAGACATACGGTCCAGTTTGCTTCAATATGCATTCGAAAGGAGGCCACAAAAAAGAAGACCAAAATCCCGATTAGGTTAAACTTCAGAATTTTTGAAAACGGATCTTGCTTCTTGGGTAACATGGCGGCATGCAAAATGGGAATTGTTGCTAGTCCGCCAAAAAGTAATAACTGACCTCCTATATAATCACTAATAAAAAAGGGTGACCAGCTTTTTGCTCTGTCGCTCAGATGGTATCCCAGGGTGATAAAGTTATGTTGATATTGCCACAGGATGTGCGGCAGGAAAAGGAGGAGGGAAATAATAGTTGTGACATAAAAACTTTTTCTTTTGAAGAATTGCGGGAAGGCAATTATCGTAAAAAAAATCAATAGGATGCCATGGTATTTGGAATAAAGCATCCCGGCAATAGGAAGTGTAAGCAGCAATGCATTCTCCAGGTTGTCGCAATAAATATATTGTTTTAAAAAGATAAAAAACATCACCGAAAAGAAGACCATCGGAATATCCGGCACCGCCAGGAAAGAGCCTACATGAATGATGGGCATGGTGATAAGCAGAAGGATAAGCAGCTTCACCTGATCTTTTCCCGAAGGTTTGATGAGATAGAATAAACCCATGAGGGTTAGAAGGCCGGTGATCACAAAGGTGAACCGGACACCCAATGCCCCATTGAAGAGTTTCAATCCCGGAATCATTAGCCATGCTGTCATGGGCGGGTGATCAAAATATCCGGTGTCGGGATTCAGAGCAAACATGCGATAGTAAGCCTCATCATGAATCAGCCCTGACCCGGCGGCCTGCAAAAGGGAAAGTATCCCCCATAGAAAGAGAAAAAGGGTAATAATATTTCGGGTACTCCGACTGGCTCTGCGGTTCATTGGGTTATTTTAAAGGATTTCTTCCAGAATGTCGTCCAGACGGTGGATGAATGTATGGTACTTTTCTTCCGAAAGGTTTTCTGATTCCCCAAAGAAGTGATGCCCCAGATTCTGCAGCCCGACAAATTCAATAACCCCACGGTCCATAACCGTTTGCATGGCCTCGATAAATCCGGTTTCAGCGTAATCTGCAATGGATGCGCCCATTGTGTTGATGATTAGGGCTTTTTTCTTTGTCAGGCGTTTTGTAAATGTGCCGTTGGAATGTTTTTCGTACGCAAAGTTTTTTAGAATCACCCTGTCGATGTAGCCTTTCATTAGGGCCGGTGCTCCGGCCCACCAAATCGGATACATGAAAATAATCAGGTCGCTGTTAGCGATATGTTCCTGTTCTCTGCGAATATCTTTCGGCACAATACCGTCGAATAACTGGTTGAAATCTTTCGGGCCTAAAATGGCGTTGAATTTTATTTTGTAGAGGTCGCGGATGATGACGTGATGTCCTCTTTCTTCCGCCTTTTTTGCTGTATGATTCGCCAATGCGTGGGTTAAGGAGTGTGGATTCGGGTTTACCGTTATCAGTAAAATATTCATAGTGTTATTATTAGGTTCCATTCCTTAAAAAATTGGGTGAGAAACGATTCCATAAAAGCATGGCGTTGTGCGGCAATTTGTTTTCCGCGTTCGGTGTGCATAAGTGTTTTTAACAATAACAATTTTTCATAGAAATGATGGATGGTCGATGTCTGTGCATTTCGGTATTGTTCCGTAGTCATGTTCAGCATTGGAGGTGTTTCAGGGTCATACAGGGCTCTGTTTTTATATCCGCCATAGTGAAATGCCCTGGCTATGCCTATGGCACCCAGTGCATCCAGTCGGTCAGCATCCTGTACAATATGTAGTTCAATAAACGGTTCATGACAAGCATTGTTTCCGCCTTTAAAGGAGACATACCGTATTATTTTCCTTATTTTTTCCTTGTCGGAAGAAGGGAGGGGTTTATGGGCAAGAAATCTTCTTGCTATTCTTTCTCCCCGGTCTTCATCTCCTCCGTTAAATTTTGCATCGGAGATGTCGTGCAATAAGGCTCCGATTTCCACAACAACAACGTTGGCGGCAGGGAGGGTGGAGGCAATGTCCATTGCAATTCCGCGAACCCGCCGGATATGATCCCAGTTGTGCCCGGCCTCGCTATCCGCGAGTTGCTCTTTGACGAAGGCCTCGGTTGTTGCTATAAGCGAATTGTTTTCCATGAAAATCCAAACGTACATAAATTATTTGAGCCCGGCAAGTAGTGACGGCTACAAATACAAGTAGGTTTTCATCTGTTTTGTTTGTAATTTTGATTCATTCGCACCTAAACACATAAAACGACAATGAAGATAGTACCGGAAATAGTACGCAATGATTCCTGGTTGCAGCCTTATGCTGAAGTAATTGTTCAGCGTTTAAAAAAGGCACGTGCCCGGGAGCAGTTGTTGCTCAAGGTTGAAAATGTCGATGCGTTGGTTGATCTGGCTTGTCAGCATCAGTTTTATGGTCTGCACAAAGGTCCCGATGGCTGGGTTCTGCGTGAATGGGCTCCTAATGCCACAGCGCTATTTCTTATCGGCCCATTTAATCAATGGCAAAAGGATGCCCGGTGGTCGTTTGTGCGTGTGGCGGATTATTGGCAGTTGGATTTGCCGGGTGATTCACTCCGGCATGGTGATTTATACCGGATTTTTATCGAGTGGGAGGGAGGCTCCGGCGATCGTGTGCCTGCCTGGTGTCACCGGGCGGTGCAGGATGAAAAAACCAAAATATTTAGTGCACAGGTTTGGGCCCCTGATACACCCTATTTGTGGAAACATGAGTTTAAACCAGCGGAAACCTATTATCCATTGATTTATGAAGCCCACATTGGCATGGCGCAGGAAGAAGGGAAGGTAGGGACTTATCGTGAATTCCAGGACCATGTTCTTCCCCGGGTGATTTCTGCCGGCTATAACACACTGCAGCTGATGGCGGTACAGGAACATCCCTACTATGGCTCTTTTGGCTATCATGTGGCGAATTTTTTCGCTCCTTCTTCTCGCTTTGGTACTCCCGATGCGCTTAAGGAGCTGGTGGATGCTGCTCATGGCGCCGGATTGCGCGTAATAATGGATATAGTTCACTCCCACGCGGTAAAAAATGAAATCGAAGGTCTTTCTTGCTATGACGGCACAACCTATCAGTTTTTTCACGATGGTCCCCGTGGTGAACATCCGGCATGGGATTCCCGTTGTTTTGATTACAGCAAACGACAGGTTTTTCTGTTTTTGCTTTCCAATTGCCGCTACTGGATGGAAGAATTTCGTTTTGATGGCTTTCGTTTCGATGGGGTTACCAGTATGGTCTATCTCGATCATGGGTTGGGAAGGGATTTTGGCGATTATTCCGCTTATTTTGACGGAGGCCAGGATGAAGATGCACTGATATACCTGATGCTGGCGAACCGGATGATCCACCAGTTTAACTCTGAGGCAGTTACCATTGCCGAAGAGATGAGTGGAATGCCGGGGATGGCCGCTTCACTCGAAACTGGAGGCATTGGGTTTGACTACCGTTTGGCTATGGGTATCCCGGATTACTGGATTCGGATTATCAAGGAAAAGAAAGATGAGGCGTGGAACGTGGAAGAAATGTATTATGAACTGACACGCCGGAGAAACGATGAGCAGACCATCGGGTATTGCGAGTCACACGATCAGGCACTTGTGGGAGATAAAACCATCATATTTCGTCTCATTGATAAGGAAATGTATACCGGAATGTCGGTCACTACTGAGAATTTGGTTGTTGACCGTGGTATCGCGTTGCACAAAATGATTCGTATGATGACACTGGCAACGGCAGGCCACGGTTACCTGAATTTTATGGGAAATGAATTCGGCCATCCCGAGTGGATTGACTTTCCCCGACAGGGAAATCACTGGTCGTATCAGTATGCCCGTCGCCAGTGGAGCCTGGCTGATAATCCTTTTTTACGATATCATCACCTTAGGGCATTCGATCAGGCGATGATTGCCCTTTTTTCGGAAAAGAAGGTTTTTTCTGATCCCTGGCCCTATCTTATACATAAAAGTGTGGAGGATCAGGTTTTGGCTTTTCGCCGTAAACAGCTTTTATTTGTTTTTAACTTTAGTCCATCCCAATCGTATACTGATTACGCGATCGAAGCAGAATCAGGAAAATACCGGATTGTGCTGTCGTCCGACTTCGATGGATTCGGCGGGTTTAACAGAGTGGATACCACCCTGAGCTATTTCACTATGAAAGCCGGTCGTGAATACTATGATCCTCACGTACTGAAACTATATATTCCGAACCGGGTGGTGATAGTGATGGAACGGGTTGGCTAAGGGTTTTGTTTGTAAAAGGTCCTTTTTTACATCCCTTTGGTCAGTTCTGCTACAATTTCTTCAATGCGAATTCCTTCGGCTTCTGCTTTATAATTTTTTACAATGCGATGGCGTAGAATGGAGGTAGCTACGGCGCGGATATTTTCGATGTCGGGGGAATATTTTCCGTGGATGGCAGCATGGCATTTTGCCCCGATAATCAGGTATTGTGACGCTCTGGGCCCGGCACCCCAGCTAAGGTATTCATTGGCCCAAGGATGCGCGCTGGCAGTTCCGGGGCGAGTGCGGGCGGAAAGTTTTACGGCATAATCGTAAACATTATCGGCTACCGGAATACGGCGGATCAATTCCTGAAAGAAGAGGATTTCTTCCCGTGAAAGGATGATTTCCGGGTCAGGCGGTGTGCCGGTGGTGGTTTTCTTAACCACCATAACCTCTTCGTTAAACGAGGGGTAATCGAGCCAAATATTGAACATGAACCGGTCGAGTTGCGCCTCCGGTAAGGGATAAGTTCCTTCCTGCTCAATGGGGTTTTGCGTAGCCAGAACGAAAAAAGGCTCTTCCAAAGGGTAGCGTTTCCCTGCTACTGTAACCGATTTTTCCTGCATGGCTTCCAGTAAGGCACTTTGTGTTTTAGGTGGGGTTCGGTTAATTTCATCGGCGAGAATGATATGGCTGAAAATTGGCCCCTTGATAAACTCAAACCGGCGGTCGTTGCCTAATATTTCCGTACCGATTATGTCGGAAGGCATAAGGTCGGGTGTGAACTGAATCCGATTGTAGGTTAGACCCAGTACTTTCGATATAGTATTGATAAGCAAAGTTTTAGCTAGTCCGGGGACGCCCACAAGGAGTCCATGCCCTTTACTGAAAATACTGATCAGAAGATAGTCGACGACGGTATTTTGTCCGACAATGACTTTAGAAATTTCTTTTTTTAGTGCATTAATTTTTTCAACGAAAGCATCAATTGCTTCTACATCATTTTTATAGGATGGTATCATGTGAAATTATTTTTTAACCCATTTTTGAAGAATAGGGCAGGTCAGGTATTTTTCATCGATGGAAACGTGCGTTTTTTCTGATTTTTCGCGTACCCATTTAGCCAGGGCATTGTTTTCTTTTTCCTGTTGTGCCCATTGTTGTATTTTGTTGTAATCTTCTTTCAGATTGGCCCTGTGCGGGATTGTACGCGATTTCAGGTATAGGATACGATACGCCTCAGTTCCTTCTTCGGTAGTCATTTTTACCGGAGTGGAAATTTCGCCGATTCCCAGCTTATCAATCACAAAAAATACCTGAGGGTCGAGTTCGTCGGCGCTAAACCATGTCGAACCGCTAAGCGGGTTGATCATCATTCCGCCATTAATTTTTCCCGGGTCATCGGAATATTTGAGAGCTGCCTTTTCGAAGCTGAGCGAGTCATTTTCAATGATTTTTTTTACGCTGTCGATACGGTTGAATGCATCCTGCAGTTCGTAGGGGTCGACTTTTGGGCGGATAAGAATATGGCGTACGTCGATGTAATCGCCTTTGCGCTGGATCATCTGTATGATATGGTATCCGGCTTCGGATTTAATAATCTCCGATATTTCGCCCTTGGCAAGGCTGAACGCCGCTGCTTCAAATTCAGGATACGTATCCCCCCTGCCGACGGTACCTATAAATCCACCTTCTTTTGCCGAGCCGGGGTCTTCGGAGTATAGGATGGCCAATGTTTCAAAGCTCTCTCCGTTTTTGATCCGATTTCGGAATCCGGCAATTTTTTCCCGCGCGATGTCGAGTTCTTTTTGACTGATTTCAGGTTTACAGACGATTTGTCCGATTTGATATTCTGTGCTAATCAGTGGAAGGCTGTCAGCAGGAATGCGGTTAAAGAAGGATTTTACCTCAGAAGGGGTAATTTTGACATCACGGGTAATTTTCATCTGTACTTCTTCGGTTAACAACTGCTCACGGATTACCTCCCGAAATTCCTCTTTCACTTCCACTATGGATTTATTATAGAATTCTTCAAATTTTTCTTTGGAACCGAATTGTGCGATATAGTAGCGTAATCTGCGGTCGAGCTCCGAATCCACTCTTGCTTCAGTGACTTCGACGCTGTCGAGCTGCGCTTGTGTCAGCATCAATTTTTGAAACAGCAGGTTGTCAAGAATTTCGCAACGAATACCTGAGGCATTGCTGATGTTTCCCTGCATTCGAAATTGTACATATTGCGATTCAATGTCCGATAACAAAATTATGTTATCCCCAACACTGGCTACAACCTCATCAATGAGCACTTCCTGAGCCTGCAGGAATGCTGGAAGTAAGAGAAATAAAATATAATAGATTCTTTTCATTGCTTTTCGCATTTAATAGAGTTCGATTTTATTGCTTTTGAGTGCCTGATCAAATAACTCCTTTTCCATCTTTTCCAACAGCATACTTTTTCTCTTGTTTTGAAGGATCATTCGTATGTTTTCTTTTTCAAAGTCCAACGGTGAAAGGCTCTCTTTTATTTTGTAGTCTTTTATGCGGAGAAAATAGTATTTCACTGAATCATTAAGTTCGATATAGGTATTATTGGCCAAAAATTGTTCCTGATTATACGTTGTTACCGGAATATATTTCATCAGGTCATTAAAGAAAATCCATTCTTCCTCGTCGAGGTAGTATTCGGCTTGTTTCTGTTTGCACCATTCCTCCAATTGCTGGCGGTCGGTAATGCTGTCTGACAAAAGGAGCTTATGAATCAGCTTCTTATCGGCTGAATCTTTTTGAATAATAATATAATCCAGGCGAAGGATGTTTTCTTTCAGCTCAAAGTTTGTGCGGTTGTTTTCATAATAGGCGATTATTTCCTCTTCATTTACCACGGTATCCAGCTGTTGACGGATTAGTTCTTTTTGGTAAGTATAGATAATCAGCGAGTTTTTATAATCTTCCAGTTTTTTGTTAAATTCCAGCAGGTCGGCAGGAAGGTTTTTTTTTGCGTGTTGCAGTATGGTCTGTTTTCGTATCCAGGTGTTAATGTAATTGCGGGTTATTTGAAGACTATCGGTGGCTGAGGCTCCTGGGGGCACCAGCCCTTTTATTTCGGAGGTGAGTAGATATACATCCCCGACCCGGGCAACGGCATCTTTGTTAAATTTGGCGGAATTACATCCGGGAAGCATAAAAATTGTAACGATAAAAATCAGCACTCCTGTTGCATAACGGAGTGCTGATTGATCGCTTTTTTGTTGTTTGGAATTTCTATGCATTAATGTAATTTATTTTATAGCATCCAATACTTCCTGATGAATAGTAACGGGGTATTTTTCCATTAATTCTTTCACCCAAACCTCTTCAAGGTAATTCTGATAGTCGCTGATTACCAGTCCGCGGCATTCCGATAATTTTTTCTGTGTGGGTGGGATGAATTCATGGATCGTAACAAAAACGTATTTTCCTTTATGGTTGATTGTTTTTGAAACTCCTTTTTCCCAGCCCGTTGCGTCGATTATTTCGTTGCTCCCTTGCTCAAAATCTCCGGTTTCTGTGGTTAATATCAGTGCGCTTCCTGCATTGATTTCATTAAGAATTTTGTCAACACTTACTCCGTTTTTTGCCAGTTTCCGGGCTTTTTTTACGGGAGCTTCGTTGGTAAAAGTGTAGAGTGTTGCATGGGCTCTCTCTTTCCAGATATAATTTGCTTTGTGCTTTTCATAAAAATTTTTTAATCCGGTTGTATCACGAATAGCATACGACCAGATTTTTTTATCCATGAGATCAAAAAGCAGGATCCCGTCGCGGTATTCCTGCATCAGAAGGCGGAATTCCGGGTA
>Ga0116152_10004752_pt1 | contig 10668 bp, 6 predicted proteins | sample AD_UKC119_MetaG_FD_89894 | JGI IMG/M metagenome (GOLD analysis project Ga0116152, IMG submission 89894) | Active sludge microbial communities of municipal wastewater-treating anaerobic digesters from Hong Kong - AD_UKC119_MetaG | ecosystem: Engineered > Bioreactor > Anaerobic > Digestate...
CAATGCAATGATGCCTCGAAGCGAAAGGAATATGAGGAGCGCGCCGAATATGAGTTGTCGGTTATCGTCGATATGGGATACACCGATTATTATTTGATTGTATGGGATTTTATCCACTATGCACGCACGCAATCGATTATGGTAGGGCCTGGCCGTGGCTCCGGTGCAGGTTCGCTAGTCGCATATTGTCTGGAAATCACAAACATCGATCCGATTCGCTATGGCTTGATTTTTGAGCGTTTCCTAAATAGTGAGCGTGTAAGCATGCCGGATTTCGATGTGGACTTTTGCTATGAACGTCGACCTGAGGTTATCGAGTATGTGACACAAAAGTATGGCGCAGATCGTGTTGCACAGGTTATTTCGTTTGGCACATTGGCAGCGAAGGCCTGTGTTCGCGATGTGGCACGTGCTCTTGATGTTCCCTATCAGGAGACCGACCGAATAGCCAAGATGATTCCGGGGGCTGTCGGCATTACGATTGAGAAGGCATTGTCACAATCGAAGGATTTGAAGGCATCTTATGAAGAATCAGAAACGACAAAGCGTGTGCTCGATACGGCGATGCTATTTGAAGGGATGCCGCGTCATGCGTCAACTCATGCGGCGGGCGTCGTCATCTCCAGCGGACCGCTTACCGACATCGCGCCGCTTGCGAAAAACGATGAATCGGTCGTAGTACAATTTGCCAAAACCAATTCCGAAGAAATCGGTTTGTTGAAGTTTGACTTCTTGGGGCTTCGTACTTTAACGGTAATGCGTGATACTGCGCAAATGGTATTTGATAATCAAGGCATTGTCATCGATTATGATGCTGTTCCACTTGATATACCAGAAATCTATGACATGATCAGTCGAGGGGAGACGGAAGGTGTGTTCCAACTCGAAAGCGCTGGTATGACGCAGTTCATGACCGATTTGCACCCGATGTCGATTGAGGATATTATCGCCGGTATTTCCTTGTTCCGTCCCGGTCCGATGGATCAGATTCCAAAATACGTGAAGGCGCGTCATGACAGATCATCCATCCTCTATGACCATCCCTTGTTAGAGCCGATTCTTAATATGACTTACGGCTGTATTGTTTACCAAGAACAGGTTATGCAAATCGTTCGCGACTTGGCAGGCTTTTCCATGGGACAGTCGGATAATATTCGACGTGCCATGTCAAAGAAAAAAGCGTCGCTCATGGAACAATACCGGAAGATATTTCTTTATGGTGGTACGGATGAGAAGGGACGTGAGGTCGAAGGTGCGATTCGTCACGGTGTTCCCGAGAAAATTGCAGAGAAAATTTTCGATGATGTAACGCAATTTGCAGGTTATGCCTTTAACAAATCTCATGCAGCGGCATATGCTGTTGTCGGTTATTATACGGCATATTTGAAATACTATTATCCGACTGAATTCATGGCAGCAATGCTAAACAGTTATTGTGGCAATCAAGCACAGTCGGCATGGTATTCGAATTGTGCTAAAAAGCTAGGTATTGCGATATTGCCTCCAGATGTGAATGAGAGCCACGTTCGCTTTTCAACAAAGAAAGAGCACGAGATTCGCATCGGTCTGTCTGCTGTTAAGAATGTCGGAGAAGGGGCGGTTCAACGCCTCGTTATCGAACGCGAAGTGAATGGCCCCTTTGTTTCCTTCGGTGATTTTCTACGCCGCATGGAGCCGTTAGATATCAACAAGAAGATGATTGAAAGTCTGATTTTGGCATCGGCTTTGGATGGTTTTGGAATCCCGCGTTCACAAATGGTTGCGGCCTCTGACACCTATTTAACACAGCTATCCAACGAAAAGAAGAACACGATGGAAGGTCAAATATCACTCTTTTCCATTATGGAAGAAAAAGGTACCACACCTGCCGTTAATGAACCCATGTTGCCGAAGGTGAATGAATATCCATTACAAGAGAAGCTTGCCAAAGAAAAAGAAATGTTAGGTATGTATATTTCGGGGCATCCTCTTCAGGAGTACGACAAGGCAATTTCTAAGTACGCCAATACAAACAGCACTTCATTTATGACTTTACCAGGTGAAGACAATCCATCTGGGCGAGTTCTTTCTGATAAAGAGTCGGTCATTATGGGTGGCTATATTGCGTCACGCACATCCAAAATTACGAAGAAAAATGAGAATATGGCTTACCTTACACTAGAGGATTTATTTGGTTCATATGAGGTCATTGTATTTCCTCGAACATTAGCTTCATATGGGGCGATCATAACCGAGTCGAAGGCATTATTGGTACGTGGTCATGTGCAGCTTCGAGATGAAGAACCACCGAAGCTTATTGCCGACGATTTTGTGCCTCTTGCCAAAAACGGAGAAGACCAAATTCAGCTTCCGCCGCGTTATACGGGGCAGGGGAATCGAGACAGTAATCATTATGTGTCTTCTCGAAGTAAGACAGAAGCTGTTTCCGATTCCGTTTCAGAATCGATGAAGGTGACGTCCAATGCGCTCGAGTCGCAACAGAAACCGAAGGTGATCCATCAGAAAACAATTGCCATTCGTTATGTCGGCGACGAAAACGATACCGGATATGGAAGGCTTCTTTCCATGTTGCAGTATTTCCACGGAACTATGCCAGTGAAGGTATATATGGCAAAAACGAAAGCAATCATTCCACTCTCGTTGGATTATGCTATTGATTGGACGCCAGAAGTGGCAGAAGAGTTGGGGAGAATGTGCGGAAAAGAAAACGTGGCGTTGTTATAACCCTCGAATAAAGGTATAATGTTACATGATTTTGCGATGCAAACAATGAAACATTTTTGTTCAATGAACAGGAGATAAATATGTACGAAGAGTATACGAACGGGGTACTACCTGATTTGAAGTCCATGACAGCACCGAATTACGATAGCATTAATAAGAAAGATATTCCTGAAGTACATGGAATCGGTATTCTAACAAGCGGCGGAGATGCACCGGGCATGAATGCGACGATTCGTGCAGTTGTTCGCGCCGGTACGAAGGCTGGATACAAAGTATATGGAATTACTCGCGGTTATCACGGACTATGGAAGGGTGAAATCGAAGAACTCGGTACCCGTTCCGTCTCGGAAACACTCCAACGCGGTGGTACTTTCTTAATGACAGCAAGATCAAAGACTTTTGAAACACCGGAAGGCGTTTTAAAGGGTGCTAAGATGTGTAAAGTTTTCGGTATTGATGTATTGGTAGTCATCGGTGGTGATGGTTCTTATCGAGGCGCAAGAGATCTAGCTCGACTCGGTATTCCGGTAATCGGACTCCCTGGTACCATCGATAATGATATCGCATCGACCGAGTACACGATTGGATATGATACAGCAATGAACACGGCTATGGAAGCGATTGATAAGCTTCGCGATACGGCATCCTCTCACGAGAGATGCAGCGTCATTGAGGTTATGGGCAGAAGAGCAGGATATATTGCATTGAACGTTGGTATTGCAACAGGAGCCGAAGTGATTATGCTCCCAGAACAACCGATGGATATCGATAAAGACGTGATAAAAATTATTCTTGACGGCCGTAACCGCGGTAAACGTCATTACATCGTTATTGTAGCCGAGGGCGCTGGAAATGCGACAGAAATTGCACAGAAAATAGAAGCGGCCACCGGCATTGAGTCTCGTCCAACCATCTTGGGTCACTTGCAAAGAGGCGGAAGTCCAACACTTCGTGATCGTACTATGGCGAGCCTCATGGGAATTCACGCTATTGAGTGTATCCAAAAGCAAAGAATGAATCGTCTTGTTGTATATCGCAACGGAATAATCGACGATGTAGATATAGAAGAAGGCCTCAATATGAAGAAGACCATTTCTGAGGAGGATATCGCACGAGCGAAGCTTCTCTCATGAATCTTCAACATGCTGCCTTCATGAAGGGAAAGCAAAATGTATACTACTTTCGAAGAAGCTGATGAAGCCAAATTGGTGAAGGGACGCTCCCTACCAATATTGGAATATGATAAGATAATCGATTTGTTAAGTGCTCATACGCGCACCATTTATGGACGCGAGGCATGTTACGAACTCCTGCCGACATCCGATTTCGAGACCGTAAATGAATGGTTATACGAGACAACGGATGCACTCACATTTATCACTAAAGAAGGCACATTGCCACTAGGCGGTGTGAATGATATTCGTGATGCCGTCAGTTATTCCGATGCAGGCGGCACGCTCTCCATGAAGAACCTGATGCAAATCGCACAATTCATGCGTTCTATTCAACGACTCCATGATGTTTCTCCGAAAGAAGTGGGAAAAAACGGTGAAGAGAACCGTTTGCTCACTCTCCTTACGATGCTCGTTGTTCATGCACCATTGGAAAAGGAAATCTCTTTTTGTATATTGACCGAAGAAGAGATGAACGACCGCGCAAGCGAGACTCTCTATATGATTCGCAAACAGATTCGTGATGCACAAGGCAGCATTCGTGAGATTCTTGAACGTGTCATCCATAACAAAGCGGCATCTCTTCAAGAACAACTCGTCACGATGCGTGACGGCCGATATTGCATTCCGGTAAAGGCTGAACGAAAAGGTGATATTCCGGGTATTGTTCATGATACATCAGCATCTGGTCAGACGCTTTTTATCGAGCCGGTTGCGGTCGTGGAATTGAACAACAAAATTCGTGAGTGGACTGCGACCGAAAAAGAAGAGATGAATCGCATATTACAAATGCTTTCCGAGAAGGTCGCTCAAAAGAAGCAAGAATTATTGACCAACATCCATCTGTTGAAACATATCGATTTTATAGTTGCCAAAGCAAATTTTGCAATTCATATCTCGGCCACACGTCCGCTTATGAATAATGAAGGCAAAATTCATTTGCGCCGTGCACGTCATCCGCTCATACCGAAAGATCGTGTTGTTCCAATTGATTTTTCTGTAGGCGATGACTACAAAACACTCGTCATCACTGGCCCTAATACCGGTGGTAAGACAGTCTCGCTAAAAACCTGCGGATTGCTGACCTTGATGGCAATGTCCGGACTATATATCCCGTGCCTTGACCATTCAGAGGTTTCTGTATTCTCAAGGGTTTTGGCAGATATCGGGGATGAACAAAGTATCGAACAGAGCTTATCCACATTTTCGTCTCACATGACAAATATTGTCGCGATATTGAAAAAAACCGGGCCATCGACATTAGTACTTGTTGATGAATTAGGTTCAGGTACCGATCCGTCCGAAGGGGCGGCGCTTGCCATTGCCATTTTGGATGAGTGCCGTCGGAAAGGTGCGATTACAGTCGCTACGACGCATTACAAAGAACTAAAAGGGTATGCAGTTGAGACGGAAGACGTTGAGAACGCATGCTGTGAATTTGATACCGATACCTTGTCGCCGACATATCGTCTTCTTATCGGGCTGCCGGGTGTCAGTAATGCGTTTATTATCTCCAAGAAGCTTGGTCTCCCACAAACGGTTATCGACGAAGCACAAGCAGTTCTCACACAGGAAAGCTTACAATTCGAAGAGCTTCTTTCTTCGGTAGAGACAAATCATCGCGAGAGTGAAAAATTGAAGAAAGAAATTCGTGAAATGCGTGATTTTGTCAAGAAACAATCGGACGAATTGGAGAAGGAACGTTCGGCAATAGAGGCAGAACGAAAGAAGATACTTGCAAAGGCTCGTGAAGAGAAGCAAGAGCTTCTCGAAGAAGCACTCGACGAGGCCAATCAAATGCTCGACGAGATGAGAAAGAAACAAAACGCTCGCGATAAGAAGGCGGCTGAAGAAGAGCTTCGAAAAATCAGAAATAATCTGCGTGCTGGACTTTCCAAGCTCGATGACGAAACTGATGAAGAAAAAGCGACCTTCGCTCCTGGGGAGATACCGGACAAAATCCGTGAGGGTGGGCTCTATTATGCACCATTGTTAGACATCACGGGAATCGTGATTAAGGGTCCGGATAATAAGAACAATTGCATTATCTCTTCTGGCGCACTTCGCCTGACCGTGGCAGCTGACACTCTTCGCTACCCGGAAAAAGAAGAAACCACCAAGACAGCCACGGCCTCGAAAACGCGCAAAGGAAGATCAAGCTCTTCCGTAAAGGCACCATCGGCCGCCAGTCAAATGAAGCTTGCAAAATCGAGTCAGATTCTACTGGAGATTAAGCTCATCGGTATGAAGGTCGATGAAGCAACATCTGTATTGGATCGTTATCTTGATGATTGTGTACTGACGAACATCGGAAGCATACGCATCGTACATGGTAAAGGTACGGGCGCACTTCGCAGTGCTGTTGATCAATTCTTGCGTCATGATTCCCGTGTGAAGTCATTCCGTCTTGGCACCTATGGTGAAGGCGAAGACGGCGTTACCATTGCAGAGTTGGTATGATGAATTAGTGATTTGCAATCAATAATATTAATTGAGGGTAGCTGCTAAGTATTTCTTAGTAGCTACCCTCATTTATACAATCATTTCACATATTGAGAAGATTGTGTTTATTCCTTATCAATGAAGAGCTTGAATAGCTTTGGCCCGGATTCGATAAAAACACCAGTTGTCGCCGCCGCTTCTTCGGAATACATTGGTATCGCCTTTTCATGAATTCTTTCCTCGCTCTTATAGAGCATGAATGGAACAGGTGTATCCGCGTGAGTACGAATAGAAATCGGTGTTGGATGATCCGGCAAAACCATAACATGATAATCTTCACCGTTAAGCTGTTGATTTCTTTCGAGATAGCCGAGAACCGGTGCAAGAATCAATTGATCAATACTTTCAATAGCTGCGACCTTGCCCTTCGTATCCCCTTGGTGTCCACATTCATCCGGTGCTTCCACATGTAAATAAACATAATCATAACCCGATTCGAACATTGAAATGGCAGCAGTGGCCTTGCCCGAGAAGTTCGTGTGTAGGTTTCCTGTTGCACCGGGCACCTCGACCGGCTCGAGTCCTGAACACCGTCCGAGACCAAATAACAAATCCACCGCAGAAATCATTGCTCCGCGTAATCCGTATTGTTCTTCAAAAAGTGGTAATGCCGGCTTCGTGCCCTGCCCCCATAGCCAGATTGAATCGGCAGTATGAAGGCCTTTTTCACGACGGGCTACATTTACTGGATGATCACGAAGGACTTCCTCAGAAATCTTCATCATCTCCAAGATGTCATCCGCTCGGTCGCCCTTTGGAAGATGAGTGGCTATCGGTTTACCAGAAATATCATGCGGCGGTGTCAAAGATAATTCCGCCGGTCCGTTTTTCCAAACTAAGCAATGACGATAACTACGACCAGGGAAGAAGTGCATTCCTTCCTTGCCAAGTCGTTCTTCAATCGATTGAATCAACTGACGGGATTCTTCTGTGGTAATCTCTCCTGAAGAATAGTCGAGCATCTTTGCGGATTCATATGGTGCACCATGTGCCAATGTTAATGAGACTAGATTGCAACGATAAACCATATCGTCTGATTTCACATCGAGACCGAGACTAACGGCTTCGAGTGGTGAACGACCGGTATAAAACTCCCCCGGATCGTATCCCATGACAGCCATATTGGCAGGACCTGAACCGGGCTCCATGCCATCAGGAATTGTTTTAACCATACCGCAAAAAGACTTCGTAGCGAGCTTATCCATATTGGGCTTATGTGCATATCCCAAAGGTGTTTTTTTCTTTAATTCTGAAATGGGTAAATCGGCCATTCCATCGCCGAGTAATATGAAGAATTTCATGCTTCTACCTTAAATACGTCTGATTCTTCGCACGACAAAGCCATGATTATTTCGGACGTTGCATTCATCCTCAAGATATCGTGAAAGTGCAGCCGTGATGACAGCAATCAATTTTGTATCACGAATGGGGTTCTCCGTAATATCAGGTGAGATAACAGGTTCTGCTTTTGCCTTTTTGTGCGTAAATGAAAACATATTTGTTCTCCTTCTCACTATGGTCAAATGGTGGATAGAATGGTATTCTTTGTTGCAGAATCATCCTCCACAACACTATTAAAATACATTAAATTGCAAACGTCAACAAAAGCATTCGTGAACTAATAAGGAAACCATTACAATGGAAGAAATTACAACAAAAAAGGTCAGATTATTTGTTTTTGTAGGTGCATATGGTAGCGGAAAATCCGAAGTGTCCGTTCATTTTGCACGAAAACTGAAAAGGGAGAACCCGGACAGCCGTATCATGCTCGCAGATCTCGATATCGTGAACCCGTTTTATCGCTCGGTAGATGCGAAGGAGATTCTGGAGGGGGAAGGCATTCATGTCGTTTCTCCAATATATGCCAATACTAATGTCGATGTACCCTCGTTACCGGGCGAAATCTATTCGGCCTTCGATGATGAGACAGTAACGGCTGTCTTTGACATCGGCGGAGAGGACTTGGGGGCTCGTGTGTTGGGCTCTATGCTTACACGTTTTTCCCATATCGAATATCGTGTCTATATGGTCGTAAATGCATTTCGCCCTTTCACATCGGATGCTACTGCGATTCGTATGATGGCCGAAGAGCTTTCCGAGGCCGCTCGTTTACCGATTCACGGTTTCATCAATAATTCCAATTTATTAGCAGATACTACGGAAGAAGAACTGATTCATGGAGAAAGAATACTTGATGAAGCGGAAAAAGAGACAGGCATCCCCGTTGTCTATCTTTCGGGGCTTGATGATGTATTACCAAAGGTATGGGGAGATCGCTCACCAAAGAACATTGAGCTTCTACGTATGAATCGAAATATTCATTATCGTTATTGATTATTTGAGAAGGAAGTGAGGAGAAGAATATGCATGAATTGATTATAGTAGGAATTGTGTGTGTGATTATTCTGATTACCGTGTCGACGATTACACTCGCGATTCGACGTGCGATTCGACGGGTGAAAAACTCAGTAGTGGGACAGATTATTGATGGCATTTCAAATGAAATCAATACAGGTAAGGTAGGCCCGGAAGATCTGAAATTTAACCAGGCGCCACCACCAAGATCGGTGTCGGACATGTCGTCGACATTGATTTCCCGTATTACGAGGGATTTCCCGAACTGCAACGTAGAAGAAATGAAATCCGGGGCGGCACATATCTTGAGTGAATCACTTTCATTAATCGAAACACGTACGGCTCCAAATTGTTCCTTAATGGGTGATACGCTCGAAAACGCGCTTTATTCGACGCGCGGTCAGGTTGCCGGAAAGCTCGATGTTACTGATGCATACGTAGCTTCTTTGCAACAGATAATTGACGCGGAACGTTCCCAAAACAGACAAGCTGTTTACCGTCAAATTGCTATTCGCCGCTCTGGAATAAACGCTTACGAAAAGAACAATTCTTCTTGCGTAATCACGTTTCAGTTCGCTGTCGAATATTTGCATTATTATCAAAGAAATGGTAATGTGATATCTGGAAATCGTGCTACGGTAACCCAGTCAAGATACAACGTGAAAGTCATCAATATCATGGATGAAACGAGGCTGGCAAATGAGTCGAACAACGCTTTCGGAATTGCGTGCCCGAACTGTGGAGCCGCGGTAACGAATTTTGGTGATACGTATTGCCAATTTTGCGGATCAGCGGTGAAAGCAGTCGATATGCGAATTTGGAAAATCGACTCAATGTGCGAATCCTAACAATTCGTTTTACAGGAGGATAGAAAATGGGCTTAATTAAAGCAGCAATTGATTCAGTGAAAAGTGGTCTTCAAGATCAGTATCTGGAGTTCTTTACTTGTGATTCGCTTGGAGATAAAGTATTGGTAAAAAATGGCGCGAAGAAGATGGTCAGAGGCGGAAATAAAGGTACTGCCGAAGTCATTTCTAACGGCTCGAAGATTGCAGTTCCGGAAGGAACGGCATTGTTACTTGTTGATAATGGCAGAGTAGTTGATTTTACGACAGATGCAGGTATGTACACATGGGATTCTTCATCTGCTCCTTCATGCTTCGGTTCCTCTGGTTTCCTCGATGGAGCGAAGAAGTCCTGCATAGACATTTGGAATCGTATTAAGAGCGGCGGTGAGATTCCGCAACAGCAGCGTGTTTATTTCGTGAATATGCTTGATATTCCTGGTAATGCTTTTGGTACACCAGCACCGATTCCGTACGATGACCCGACATATCGTGGTATTTATGTTCGTATGAATGGTTCGTTCAGCTTTAAGGTTGAGGATCCTGTAGCATTGTTCACTCATCTCGCAGGTAATGTTGCTGATGAATATCCGGCAGAGAAGATCGTCGGAACAGTAGCAAATCCGGGTCAATTAAGAAATGACTTCTTGATGTACTTGGGCGATGCAATGAATGCGATGGGCGCAGGCGGAGAGAATATTCAATACAATCGTCTCCCTTCGAACCAGGTTAAGCTTGCGAAGATCATGAATGATATCATGGACGACGAGTGGCTTACCAATTGGGGTATTGTCATTTCTGACGTTGCTGTACGTTCGATTACACCAGATGATGATTCCAGAAAGCGTATCCAAGACTTCGATAACGCCATGATGTATGGAAATAACCCGAATATGCTTGCTGCACATGTTGCGACACAAGAAGCTGCTGCGAAGGTGGCTGCCGGTAGTAACGCGGCTGGCGCTATGAACGGTATCATGGGTGTCGGCATGATGGGCGGCATGGGCGGAATGAACTCCGGAACGAATGCAGCTTTTGATTTCTTAGGCAAACAGCAAGCAGGCGCGGCA
>Ga0116152_10004753_pt1 | contig 10668 bp, 7 predicted proteins | sample AD_UKC119_MetaG_FD_89894 | JGI IMG/M metagenome (GOLD analysis project Ga0116152, IMG submission 89894) | Active sludge microbial communities of municipal wastewater-treating anaerobic digesters from Hong Kong - AD_UKC119_MetaG | ecosystem: Engineered > Bioreactor > Anaerobic > Digestate...
GGTCAGGAGCTTCCGGTGGTCGCTCTGTCCGGCTCGTCATCCCCTATGCAGCTCAACTTGCGGGGTACCTGGCCTTCGCCCTAATGCGGGGCACCTCTCCCTACGAAGCACTACTCCCATATTCTAAGAATGGTAGGATTATTTATTTCGTATTTTCTTTATTTACTGCTTGATATATAATGATCTGATTTCACTTTGTAGCTGTATCATACTTTTAGAAGAATAGGATTGTATGCTTTTCACACCAAACGATCCGATCCCTTTATATTCTAATAAAAAGTGGTTGTATTTGTGAATATTTATTTGTGATTTAAAGATTTACAAATTTTACTGATTTCGCTTCAATACTGCACCCTACATTTACAAGAATAGAAAATCAATACCCCATAGTTTTTATTTCATTCCTTGCTTGTTAAATCTAAAATCAAACCAAATTACTCCATTTTCTGATCTAATATCCTAATTTACTGAATTAACCCCATAACTTTACACCCATTTCTAAAAAAAAAATGTTAGAGATTGAATGATAATAATATGAAACCATTTTATGCAAACATCTTGCATTCTGTGTAGAGCTCTTTCCCTTTTGGTGCTGCCATTGATCTTTCCATCATCGCTGAAGATGTATCTATCTTATACATGATCAGATCAACTGCCATATACCAATACAGGTAGTTCTGCAGATAACTAGAGGATACTCCGTGAAAACGCTCCAGAAAACGATTCATGTTGATATATCTGTTTTCAACGTTTTCAGTATTGTAATATTTATTGCGACCTCTTACTTTCTTTCGTTCCTGATAAACAAAATAACTGATCCTCTTCTTTGCTGCAAACTGTTTTAGAATATCTTCATTCTTTATACACAGTTTATTGAGCTTATTTAACTTTTTACCCAATTGATCACTTAATACTTCCATTTGCATTGTTCCTTGCTGAACTATTTTGATCTCAAACCGGGATGTTCTTCCGCTTATCGCAATTAATGATAGGGGTTGAGTTTCCCCTTTCTCTTTAGATTCAGCTTTTTTATTCGAAACAGGATTTGTGATTTTGCCTTTCTGTCCGATTTTACAACTTTTTGCCCCTTGTCCTTTGCGGGAAAATCTCTTTTGGATTACGATCATTTCTGTTATTCCGGAATATTGCTTAGGAGTATACACTTTCATAGCAGCAATGATTTTATGTCGCCAGTCAAAAGCAGTCTGGATGGCAATATGGTAAGTTTGAGAACAAAGATACAAACTATCTCCCAATAACATAGAACGAATAAACGGTTTTAACAGACCTTTCTTCTTGATATAAGCAATCGTTGTACCAGTGAACTCATTAAAGTTCTTATGACACTTTTTGCACAAATAATTTTGAACATCTTTCCTTTTCCCATTCAGTATGATATGGGTATCTCCACATCTGGGACATTTTCTGACCCGGATCTGATTAACATGTTTACATTCAGAAGCTAATGGGTTGGAATAAGTAATTTTTTCGTAAACTTTTTCAACGACTTGTGATTGAGTGTCAGCTAGTATATCGTTGAATACTTTAGAGAATTGGGCTAGTTCATTCATAGTTTTTTGAGTTAAGTGAGTACAAAGTATCGGAACAAATATAAACAAAAAATCAAATAGATGAACAAAAAAAAGAAAAAATCGATTTAAAAAATATATTCTCATAAAAGCGGGGTGATGTGCGAATGTAAAAAAAAGAGATTTTGAATGTAGTTCATTTAAAACTATTTAGAGGCTAATTTACCCTGAATTTATTAGAATATAGGAGGAGTGCTCCGTTGGGAGAGGTGCCCCGCATTAGGGCGAAGGCCAGGTACCCCGCAAGTTGAGCTGCATAGGGGATGACGTGCCGGGCAGAGCGACCACCGGAAGCTCCTGACCGGCCGTTCAGACCCTTGCAGCGAAACGAGGTGTACAGGCCGGAGACCGACCCCGAGCGTAGCGAGGGGGAATGCCCAAAATAATGAGCTAATAAGCTAATGGTAATGAGCTAATATACTAATGGTAATGAGCTAATATGATAATTAAATGAATAATTTGGACTTTGGACTTTAGACTTTTGACGTTTGACCTTAGACTTCTCAACAGCAAAGCGATTAAACCCTTAAACTACTGAACCATAAAAAACTGATAGCAGATTGCTTAAAGTTGATCACTTTTTTCATATTTTTGTGGAAAATTTTGAAATGATGAAATTATATCCCTCTTTTATGATCCTATTAACATTTGTTATTGCTGTTTCTTGTAATGAAACAAAAAAGGAAACGCCCAAAACAGAATCACAGGAATTTGATTATCAAGTAGATCGATTTGCAGATATTGAAGTACTTCGGTTTGAAGTGGATCAATGGAATGAGTTATCTTTGCAGCAAAAAATATATATATACTACTTAAGCGAAGCGGCATTGTGTGGTCGTGATATCGTTTATGATCAAAATTATGCCCATAATCTGGATATTAAGAATGCACTTGAAAACATTATTGAAACTTATTCCGGTGATAAAACCAGTGCAGAATTTGATCAATTTATGGTATATGTAAAACGGTTCTGGTTTTCTAATGGGATTCATCATCATTATTCTAATGCCAAATTTTTTCCTAATATATCCAAAGAATATTTTCAAAATCTTTTAGCTCATTCATCACCTGATGGGTTTCAAATGGCTCCATCTGTGTCGATGGCAACATATTGCCAATGGATTACTGATCTGATCTTTAATCCATCCATAGCCCCATGGAAGATCGCTCCTGATCAATCACCAGACTTGATTCTGAACTCTGCTTCCAATTTTTACAATGGGGTTACTCAAAAAGAAGCGGAAACTTTTTATGCTAAGATGGCACAAAATCGACAATTATATGATCCGGAACGCCCGATTTCACTTGGTTTAAATAGTCAACTGGTAAAAGAAAACGGCAAGATTTTCGAAAAAAAATATCAGATAGGTGCCCTTTATTCTCAAGCGATTACCCAAATTGTTTATTGGTTAAACAAAGCGATGAGTGTTGCGGAAAACAACAAACAAAAAGAGTATATACAGAAATTGATCTCCTATTATGAGACCGGTGACTTAAAGAGATGGGATGAATATAACATCCTATGGGTTAAAGATTTAGAATCACATGTTGATTTCATCAATGGTTTTATAGAAGTGTATGGGGATCCTTTGCAGAAAAAAGGAACCTGGGAATCAATTGTAAACTTCAAGGATCTGGATAACACGAAACGAACAGAGATTATCAGTCAAAATGCACAATGGTTTGAAGACCACTCTCCTATTTCTCCAAAATTTAAGAAAAAAGAGGTAAAAGGGGTCGCTGCAAAAGTGATCACAGTTGCCTTTCTGGGGGGTGAAAGTTATCCAACATCTCCACTTGGGATCAATCTCCCCAATGCCAACTGGATACGCAAGGAGTATGGTTCCAAATCTGTGACAATGAGCAACATTATGTATGCCCACAATCAGGCAGGGATCAAATCAGGAATTAATGATGAATTTTATTATTCCAATGATGAAATTGATCGTGCTGAAAAATATGGGTACATCACCTACAATCTATTTGTGGATATGCATGAATGTTTGGGACATGGATCGGGTCAAATGGCTCCGGGTGTAAGTGATGCTTCATTAAAACAGTTTCATTCTGTTATTGAAGAGTGCCGGGCAGATCTTTTTGCATTATATTTCCTGGGTGATCCAAAAATTGTTGATTTAGGTCTCGTAAATCATCCAGAAGCTTACAAAGCAGAATATTACAGAAGCATTGTCAACGGAATGATGTTACAATTAAACCGGATCAATCTGGGAGATGAGATCACACAAACCCACATGCGTGACAGGGCGATTATTGCCAATTGGTGTTACGAAAAAGGGAAAGATGAAAATGTAATCGAATGGGTTATTCGTGACAACAGAAGGTACCTCAAAATCAACGATTATGAAAAACTTCGCAAGTTGTTTGGCGAGTTGTTAGTTCATATTCAGGACATCAAATCTAATGGTAAATATTTGGAAGCGAAACTTTTAGTAGAAAAATACGGTATCAAAATAGATCCTGAAATCCATAGAGAAGTAAAAGAACGGTTTGCCTTACTCGATATTGCCCCATATAGTGGATTTATCAATCCTAAATTTGTAATTACCACTGAAAAGGATGAGATCAAAAAGATTGATTTGGATTACACACAAAACTATGTGGATCAGATGTTAGAATATAGAAAAAAGTACCGATTCCTATTTTAGTAATCGGTACTTTTAAATGATAAAAAACTAAAAAATGTTATTTTTCTACTCTTATTCTGGCATCAACAGCAATAACATATTCTGAGTTCCCTAATAACGGATTCAAATCCATTTCCACAATTTCGGGTGCCGCTTGCACTAAGGCTGAAACTCTGGCAACAGTATCCGATAGAATGGTTTCATTTACAGGTTCCTGACCACGCACACCTTTCAATATTTTGTACCCTCTTAAATTTTTAAGCAAAGATTGTGCTTCTGTGGAACTTACAGGGACTAAAGCAGCCTGAACATCCTTCAAAACCTCAATAAAGATGCCACCTAAGCCGAATAGGATCTGATGTCCGAATTTTTCCTCTTTGGAAGCACCAATAAACACTTCCGTTCCTTTGTACATTTTGCAGATCTCAACAGCGTAAGTTTCAGGTATTTTGATAAGACGGTTGAATTCTCTGGAGACTGTTTCCAAATCTTTAACATTCAGAACAACACCACCCACATCAGATTTATGGACAGGTCCTACTACTTTCATCACCAATGGAAATCCCATTTTTTGCGCTGCCTGTAGTGCATCTGATTCATTATCCACCTGCATCTCCTCTTTTTTCGCAATTCCTGCAGCATCTAAAAGAGCTCCAATCTCTTCCAATCCTAAATATCCATCCGTAGCGTTTTCGATCACCTTTCTGATTTTTTGGATATCCACATCAGGAATTTCAGGATGTAAAGGTTGTGGTTTCGGAGTATTCACAATTTTAGCTAAAGCATTGCCAAACACGCACTCTTCAGGGAAGTTGATACGGCGTTTGTTGTGTATAAAATCGGCAATCTCCTCTTTCACATTTACAATGGAAGGTAAAATGGGGTATATGGGTTTTTTACATGTTTTCATTTTCTGATGCAACAGCTCATACACATCCCAGTTGGGGAACAAACCCGGAGATCCAAATATGACAGCCATGGCATCAATATTGTCAAAGTCGTTTTCACAAGCATCGATGATAAAGCCCAACTGTTCGGCAGTTCCTGTAGCTAAAAAGTCAATTGGATTACCAACGGATGATCCTGCATAAAGTTTGGCTAGTAGTTTGTCCGCAGCTTCTCCTTCCAAATGAGGAACTTCAAGACCATTATTAGACAGGGTATCTGTCAACATCACTGCGGGGCCACCGGCATGAGTGATTACAGCAACATTTTTCCCTTTCATTTCGGGGTGCATAAAAATGGAACATACAGTTGTCAGCTCTTCTCTGTTAGAGCATCTCACGATACCCGCTTTTCTGAAAAGGGCTTCTACTGCTACATCAGAAGTGGCCAAAGCACCTGTATGAGATGAGGCAGCACGACTACCGGCTGCAGATCCACCAGACTTAATAGCAGCAATTTTACATCCTTTATTGATTAAAGAGGTAGCATGTAGCAATAGTTTGTTCGGATTTTTCACATTCTCCATATAGAGCATGATCACTCTGGAGCTGGTTCCCGGATTAAAAGTATTATCCAGATGTTCCATTACCTCTTCTATTCCTGTTTGAGCGGAGTTACCAACTGCCCAGATACTATTAAACGAAAGGCCATTGGTCATCCCAAACTCTGTAATAAAAACAGCTGTAGCTCCTGAACCGGTAACAAAATCAACACCTTTTGGATCCAGAGGTGGAACAGGTTCTGCAAAATTACCACAATAGTTCACATTTAAAAAGCCCGTACAGTTAGGGCCAATCAAAGTAGCTCCTGTTTCATTTAGGGTATCCACAATCTGTTTTTCCAACAGGGCACCGGCTTCGTTTTCCTCTGAAAAACCGGCAGACATAATAATGAAGCCCCCTGTTTCTTTTTGTTTTGCGAGAACTTCAACCGTTGAAGGGCAGAATTTTGCTGCAATAGCAAGGATAGCACAATCAACTTGAGGCAAATCTTCCACACTGGGATAACATTTTACACCCTGAATTTCAGTTTCTTTAGGATTAACAACATAAACGGCACCTTTGAAATTACTTTCTAACAGATTTTTCAATACTTTGCCTCCCGGTTTTTGCACATCGTTTGATGCTCCAACAACTACAATGGAGGCAGGATTAATCAATTTTGGATGAATCATATAGTTATTTTTTAATTAATTTGTAGCAAATCTATGATCTTTTTAATTTTCTGATCTAATTCCCTGTTTTTCTTATCAAAATCAGTGGACTTTTTCAGATCTGTTTTAACAGCAAAATAAAATTTAATTTTGGGTTCAGTCCCTGAAGGACGAACCGTAACTTTAGTATCATCAGATGTAAAAAACTGGATCACATCTGAAGGAGGTAGGTTCATCATGGTTGTTTTGCGAGTGATCAGGGAATAGCTCTCCTGTTTTAAATAGTCTCTAATCTCAACAATAGGAACATTCCCAATTGTTTTAGGTGGATCCGTTCTAAAATGATCCATCATTTTCTGGATCTCCTCCAAACCATCTTTACCCTTTTTGGTAATCGATAGTAACGATTCTTTATACAATCCATACTCTTGATATAAACTCAGAAGTTGTTTATAGGGCGTTGTTTTATTGGAATAGCAATATGCAGCCCATTCTGCTATCAATGCACAAGCTGAAATGGCATCTTTATCTCTTACAAAACTATCAATAAGGAATCCATAGCTCTCTTCTCCTCCACAAATAAACTTCTGCCGCCCCTCTAAACTCAATATCTTTTCAGCGATATATTTAAAACCTGTTAATACATCATAACAATTTAAATTGTAAGCAAAAGCAAGCTCTTTAAGCATTTCTGTTGTAACAATAGTTTTCACAATAAAATCAGTTTCAGAAAGTATTTTCTGAGTTTGCAGCTGATGAAGAATATAATGGGTTAACACTACAGCCGTTTCATTACCATTAAGTCTGTAGTAGCCCCCTTTACCATCTTTTACAGCAACAGCAAGGCGGTCTGCATCTGGATCGGTAGCTAAAACAATACTGGCATCCACCTCTTTTGCTTTTTCAAGAGCCAGTTTCATAGCTTCTTCTTCCTCTGGATTTGGTGAATTCACAGTTGGAAATTCTCCATCAGGTTCTTTCTGTTCATCGACCAGAATAATATGTTTAAAACCAACATTTTTCAATGCATCAGGTACCAGGGTGATCCCTGTTCCATGGATTGGTGTGTAAACAATCTTAAAATTCCTTTTATTTTTGATCAGATCTGGATTAAAGGAAAGGTTTTTGATTCTACTCAGATATACCTTATCAAAGTCACTATCAATATATTGAACTAGCTGGGCATTTCTGATCCATTTCACTTGATCTAATGTCTTGACTTTATTTACAGCAGAGATCACATTTTGATCATGCGGAGGGACCAGCTGTCCCCCATCACTCCAATAAGCTTTATATCCATTATACTCTTTAGGATTATGAGAAGCAGTGATCATTACACCAGCATGACATTCAAGTGTTCTCACGGCGAAAGAGAGTTCAGGTGTTGGTCTTAATTCCTTGAATAGAAAACAAAAAATACCGTTGGCAGAAAAAACATCCGCTGTAATGTTTGCAAAAAATTTACTGTTTAATCTGGAATCAAAAGCAACTACAACCTTGATATCTTGCTTTGGAAACTTTTTGATCAGATAATTAGCAAACCCCTGAGTAGCAGCTCCAACCGTATACTGATTCATTCTATTGGTTCCAACCCCCATGATGCCACGTAGCCCTCCTGTCCCAAATTCAAGATTTTTATAAAATGCTTCTGTTAATTCTTTTGGATTCTCTGTTATATTCGTTAAGATCCATGACTTCACATCTTTGTCGTAATCTCCATCCAACCATGATTGAACGCGCTTTTTGATAAACTCTTCCATAAATATTCCAGTTAAAATGCAAAAATATAATAAAAATATCAATTAAACATATTTATATTTTTATATTTGATTAATATCCGTTTTTTATAAGCTTTGGTAATCCTATTAATTCCAAAATACACAAATTTATGAGATTCCTTTGATCATTTGACATCATTTTTTTATATACTTTTGTAAAAAAAATATTGAAACATGAATTTTACATTTTTTCACCGTCCTGAAACAAAGAAATTCAACTATAAACCTCAGTTTTACGTCCCGGATGAGGAAAAGGTAAAACGATCATCCGATTTTAATACGGAAGAGTTTGCTGAAAGACTTCATAAAAACTGGAATAACAAAAGACAAAATAAAAAACAGGGAATTTCCAATTTCAAATCTATTGTCTGGATTATCTTTATTCTTTTCATTCTCATATACTTATATTACAAGCTTTTCATGTAATTAACTGCAAATACTTTTTATGCCTGACATTATCCATCTCCTCCCAGAACATGTTGCCAATCAGATTGCAGCCGGAGAGGTTGTACAAAGGCCGGCTTCTGCTGTTAAAGAGTTAATAGAAAACAGTGTTGATTCCGGAGCCACACATATACAGCTTATTGTTAAAGATTCAGGAAAAACATTGATCCAGGTGGTTGATAATGGCAATGGGATGAGTTTTTCGGATGCCCGACTTTGTTTTGAAAGACATGCAACATCAAAAATAACCCAGGCAGAGGATCTATTCTGTCTTAAAACAAAAGGTTTCAGGGGGGAAGCATTGGCTTCCATTGCAGCTATAGCACATGTTGAGTTAAAAACAAAACAAGCCGAAGATACCGTAGGAACACAAATTCTCATCGAAGGGTCTGTTATAAAAGAACATATACCTACAGCCACACAGGACGGCACTTCTATTGCTGTAAAAAATCTCTTTTTTAATGTTCCTGCACGTCGAAATTTTTTAAAATCTGACTCAATCGAATATTCCCATATTGAAGAGGAGTTTTATCGTGTCGCATTGATCCATACTGATATTGCATTCACATTTTATCACAATAACAATCTGATCGTTCAGTTACCCATCGGAAATTTCAAAACCAGAATTATTAACATTTTTGGCAATCACCTCAAAGACAAGTTATATCCAATGGAACAAATAACGGGAGATATTGCCATCTCTGGTTTTATTGCCAAACCAGAAAATGCCAGAAAAAGAAAAAACGATCAGTATCTGTTTGTAAACAATAGATTTGTCTCCCACTTTTATTTAAAACATGCCGTTGAAAGTGCTTACAAAGAGATGATCCCCGAAGGTTATAAACCTGCTTTCTTTATAAAAATTGACCTCGATCCCGCTTCAATAGATGTAAATATCAGTCCAACCAAAGTTGATGTGAAATTTCAGGATGAAAAGCTAATCTACGGCATACTTCATGCCACTGTCAGAAAATCATTAGGTTCACTATCATTAACTCCTCGGCTTGACTTTGACTATGAACCCGGAATGGATGTATCACAGATCAAAGATCAATCTACCATAAAACCTCCTACGATCACTTTAAATCCTGACTACAATCCTTTTCAAAGTCATTCAGGTTCTACATCCCATTCTTCGCGTAAAAATGATTTCATACCAAACCAATCTTTTCAGCATTGGGACCAGTTTTTAACTGATTTAAAAGGGGAATCAGAGCAAGTCAACACCATTCCATCGGATAACCATTCCCTCTTTTTTGATGAAAAACAAGATGTAAATCAGTTTCAATTTCTTGAAAATGATCAACTACCCTGTTTCACTTTTTCAGATCGGTATCTCGTATGTCATTTTGATAAACAGATCACTGTGATTGACATACTTCATGGAAGGGAGCGTATTCTATACGAACATTATCTGGATGCTCTTCAAAACAATCCCATTGTGATTCAACAAAACCTCTTCCCTGAAATCATAACGCTCTCTTCCTCACAGGCAGAGATGGTTATTGAGATCAAGAAGGAGCTTTTTAATTTGGGCTTTGATTTAGAACAAATCGACTCCACTTCATTTGCAGTGAATGGCACTCCAAATGAGGAGGAAAGTATCAATATACAGGAAACTTTAATCGAGATTATCAATCTATTTAGGACAGAGCAGTTTCTTAACAAGAATGACAAATATAAAAATCTGGCACTTACAATGGCCAAACAGAAAAGAGGTAGATACAACCCTTTTCAATCACAGGAAGAGCGGATTTTTTTCATACGACAATTGTTCAATACATTGGTTCCAACACTTACTCCAAGTGGAAAAAAAACGATGCACAATATTTCAATAGAGCAACTTCCACAATTCTTTGAATAAAAAAAAGCGGTTTTAAACCGCTTTTTTAGTTATTAATCACAACAAAAATCCCAATATTTGTAGAAATCACTTCTATACATTTTGAATAGTTCAAGATATTGTTAAGAACATGTTTTCTGGGTTTGAAATATTGATTTTTATCGGAATGTTTTAAAAGAGTACCATTTTTTTCCATAGGCAAAAGTATTAAATTGGTTTACTTTATAACTATAGAACGGCATCCTTTCCATAATATTGTTAGTTGTTGAAA
>Ga0116152_10004754_pt1 | contig 10667 bp, 10 predicted proteins | sample AD_UKC119_MetaG_FD_89894 | JGI IMG/M metagenome (GOLD analysis project Ga0116152, IMG submission 89894) | Active sludge microbial communities of municipal wastewater-treating anaerobic digesters from Hong Kong - AD_UKC119_MetaG | ecosystem: Engineered > Bioreactor > Anaerobic > Digestate...
GATTTTTGTAGTCCTTATTGCTCCGTAAATTTGTGGATTATATAACGGCATGCTCAATTGTATGTTGGCATTTATGTTATGGGGTACACCAAACTGAGTTTCTTTAAACTGCCCTTCAGGACCACCGAAAGCAGACTGTGGCATAAGCTGGTAGGGTAAGTCATTAAAATATCTATAATCTGCACTAAGGCTTATCTTGGGAATTAAATTGGATTTTGTTTCCAGCTGTTTTTGTTGACTTATGGAAACATTATTTCTATCTATTTTTAAATTTTTATTATAAACCTGTGCGGTATCGATACATTGTTGGAGGGACCAAACCTGGGCCTCAGCTATATTGCCAAATAACAGCATTATCCCAAGGAGATATAAAACAAAATCCACTTTTGGGAATATTTTAGTTTTTACCGAAAATTTATTCTTAATCTTTGACATTTGAACTTAATTTTTTTATTAATTTTTAGAACACGAGTTAGACGTATGGATTGTTGCATGTTGTTTATCTATAAATGAATACAGCCGAAAAAAAAATACCTTGGAGAATGTCTTTTACAAGAGTCTGGGTATCTTCAGTAGTAACAAATACATTTTCTTTTTTGCCCCTATTGATCAATCTACTTAAATAGTCGACCACTTTAATTTTAATTTTTTTGATTGCTTGGTCAATCCTTTCATTATATTCGAATATGCTATTATAGAAGAGTACAGACAGGTACCAGGATTTTTTTTGAAACAAGTCAAATGCCCTTTTAAAAAGCAACTCTAGCTCTATTTCCGGTGTAATACTTCCCGGAATAGAATTGGACAGAAGCAATTCAATATCCTTATCAAGACTATCTATCAAAAGAATATAAATATCTTCCTCCTTTTTAAGTACAACACTAATATCCATTTCTTTTAGTTCAGGATCGTTGACAAGGGAGTTTAAGTTTAATTCTTCTATCCCTTGCTGAACAATTATTCGTTCTGCGGCTCCAACAATATTCTTACATAATCTTTCCATTAATCTTATCTTGGTTAGTTAGCAATAACAAACTTTCTTAAATAAAAAAAATGCATCATAGAATATTCATTAATTATATTTCAATACAAAGTTAGTTAATATTAACTAACATCCAAATTTTTAATAATCTTTTTAGTTGAACTATAAAGTCAAAAAATAATTATACCTTTCAAAATAAGGACGATCGAGATGAGAATCATAATTTAACACTTTATAATTATTTGGATAATTTAACGATAATTCACCTTTAAAACTTAGATTTACCAGGTGATACTATATTTAATTTTCAGTCCTGAGACTTCTGAAGTCTTTTGATATCACTAATCACTTTTTGACCAAGTTGATAATCGTTCATCAGAGAACGGAAACTTACCAAAATACCTTTCACGAGAAGATTTGTATTAAGCGAGGTTTTGAATATTTTTTCTTTTTTTCCCCGTGCTATTAGGTCAATTAGATAACTACGAGCTGATTTTCTTATGCGTAAAATGGAATTTTCGAACCAGGCATATCGTTGCTGCAAATTGTAATCAAAAATTAAAGACAAATACCACGGTCTCGCTTCGAAGAGAGCATATAATTTTTTAAAAAGCAGTTCAATTTCTGCATCTGGCTTGTTACCCTCTTTAGCTACATTTACAAATAGTTCTATCAATTCAATTTCAAAGTTTATTAGTAAAATTTCGTATATGTCTTCCTCATCCTTGAATTTATCTAAAAAATTCTTTCCTTTTATTTCTGGTTCATTCAACAATGCGTTTAAGGATAATCCTTTTGTGCCGGATATTGAGATTATTCTTCCGGCTGCTTTTATTACTTCTGTATCTTTTGAATTCATGGCAAATATGTATCTAATTATCGAAGTTTTATAATTCGGTACCAACGAAGTACCATTCGCTTTTTTTTAAATTTTTTTTATTGTTTTGTAATCAAAAGTTTAATCTCACTAGTTAATTTATTTCCTTCTTTTTGCAGGTCATAAGAAAATTTTGAGAAATGCCAGTTTTTAATAAATAGGCGTAAGGTTCCCATTACTATTATACCTAAATAATCCGGACCAATATCAGTACGAATTTCTTTGTTTAGTTGTGCTTCTTTAAAAATTTCCTGCAGTATTTCTAAATTATAGGCGATTATTTCTGATGCTTTTTCTATAAGTTTTTTTTCATTTCTAAATATTTCTTCTGAAAAGACAACAGATGCTAACGACGGCATATTGGAAAATGATTCAAAATGTTTTTCAAATAGGTGTTCAATTTTCTGAGCAGCAGGCTGACTAGAGTTTAACTCAAACTCTATTAGTTCACTGCTTTTATGTTTCACCAAATCAAAAAGAGCTAATAGTATATGAATTTTATTTTCAAAATGTCTGTATATCGCAGATTCAGAAATTCCTAATTTAATAGAAAGGTTTTTTATAGTCATTCCTTGTATTCCTTTTTCATCTATCAGGGTTAAAGCTGCGTCTATTATTTCCTGTTGTCTTTCTGTGCACCTACTCATATTGCTTTAATAAATTTTCATGTCGAAGTTAGTTAATATTTACTAACTATCAAAAAATTTAAAAACTATCTTCTAAAAATGAGTCTTTATAAGATAATATTCGTTGTTTTTAGTTTACATTTTTTCATGAACCATTTCTATTTTACAAACATCAAGGCAGCTCCAATATCTTCTTACGAATTCAACAGGCTCTGATTACCTTTGCTATCAAAATATTTCCCGAAAATCGAACATAAATACATTTATCCCATTTCGAATAAAGTCTTTCCTAGCCGTCAGATATCACCTGTTCTTATAAATTTCTGTGTAGATATAAAGATTGGATTATTTTTCTTCACGGGATAATAATAGGCATTTAACTGGTTTCCATCGCTATCAAAAAACAGTGTGCCGCCTGTGGAACTAGCATTGCTCAATAATATTGGCAGAATAAAAATAAGCTTTAAAATGAGTTTATCTGATGTTTAAGACAAAATAAACCACAAAAGTATCACCATTCTTTTGTACTACCCAATGCTCAAAACCAAGGCTAGTAGCTTTGTCGATAAGTGGGGCAGGGATAAAAGGTGCAATAATTTTATAAATTGAATCTTTAGGCAAACTTCGTAAATCGGCAATTACCTGGTTTATGGGGTGTTCGCCAACTGCTAGCATTTCTCGGATATCGAGTTCTTTGCCGACTTTCTTTTCATCAAACCAAGCGGGTTGTGTTCCGTTGTATTTTGTATCGCCATCCAACGATAAAATATCTTGGCCTACTTGTTTACGTAAAACGTTAATCAAATCTTCCACTTTAACGCCTCCCACAGCTGCTGCCTGTTGCAGGGTTGCAATTTTTGCCACCGTGTTTCGCAGTACCGGATTTTTGAGCTTTTTAAATGCCGGAATATAATCGATTAAAACATTTTCCAATTGCGGATAAGCTTCAATGAGTTGTAATACCTTTGTTTTTGGGGTGATAATAAGTATTTCTTTTGATTCCATTTTCCTATTTATAAGATAATATTCTTTGTTCTCCTTCCAGTTGTCGGTCGTTTGTCAGGTCGCGCGAAACTTCAAGCGTTCCCACATACTCGCCGGCTTCGTTGCGCAGAGCAAAATATTCGATGTGAATAAATTTGCCACCCATGTTTATCCAGAACGGAGCACGGTTTTGTTTCCCGCTTTTAAAATCATCAAGTATTTTGTCTACAATGTGGGCACTTGCCGGTGGGTGACAATGACGGACATCACGGTTTAATATAGCACGGTTACGCTGGAATATGCGGTCTTTGCTTTGTGTAAAGTATTTAACTTTATCATTACGGTCAACAAAGGTCATGTCAACCGGAATAGTGTTTAAGATGGTCAGAAGTTCTTCAACGCTAAAATTCCCGGTTGGAAGCTGAATATTGCCGCTACCTTTTTGTGCCTCCTTAATATTTTCCGCCTTTATCCCATCGGGAACCCACTCTACCTGTGGGTCGTAAAGACAAAATCCGATTTCCAGCGATTGTTGCTGAATTTCGTACCAATCAGCATCTGAGAGGGTGTCCATCATCATTGGGAAAAGAATTTCCTCTTCTTTGATGGTCATTTCGTAAATACCTTTTAAAGCAGGTAAGAGAATAATTTCAGCCGATGCTTCAAAATCATCACTACCTAAATCATCAAGTTGAAGGATTTCAATACTTCCTTTTAATTGCTCACGTATTTCGTCGTGTTTGCCCCACATCACTTTTGGAGGTCCAGTAATCCCAGCTTTTTCAAGAAAAGGAAAAAACAAATACTCTTTTCGCTGGTAGTGTTTATCAACATCCATTAGCTGGTTGAATGCACCTCTTATTTTCAGAATTTCTTGTTTAAAATCCTCACCTTTTCGATACTTTATTGCCAATAATTCCTCAGTGGTATTATCCGATAATCGCTTTAACATTTTATTTTCTTCCAGCATCACATCAACCGGATGACCTTCAGGAACTGATTTTGAGGCTGATAAATCAACCGCTCCTTGCAAAACAGCAGAATGCGCGTCGCAAAGTTTTAACACCTCTTCTTCAGGGAGTCCATTCAGAATCAGTTCTTGCTCCACTTCTACAACCTCGCCGTAAGGTATATTGCTTAAATTTTGCAGAAGTTCTTGTCTTACACTTTCTTGCGAACCTCCCTCATGAAGTTTTAAAATCAGTTCCTTTAGTTTTGCTTTTCTGACGCTTGAATTATTTATGTTTTCACTCATAACATTTGTTTTTTAATTTTGCTTTAAAGTACAAAGTTTCAATGAAAGTTTCTGTTTGTATAACCTCAAAAAAATGTGCCCCGTTGGAATAACCAGCGGGACACAAATGCTTGCAACCAAAAACTAATCTCCCTCCTCTTTATCCTATTTTTTCTCGTTTAAACTCCATCCAAATTTTAATCCAAAAATAAACCAGGCTAAAGCAACTGTTCCCAGTGCAATAATAGTATCTCCAATAACGCGTAACCATTTAAATGTAACAAGATAAGGCTGGTTTAAAAATTCTGCTGAACGGGCGTACCACAATCCTTCTTTAACGCTGGCAACGGTTTGTGCCAAACCAATTGGAAGGACGCTAATAAGTACCATCGCTGCCAGTCCGATATTTATGCTCCAAAAGGCAAATTTTATCCACCGATCGTTCCATTCTTTGTCTTTGTTCATGTCTCTTAGAACAAATAACATCAAGCCTATTCCGAGCATTCCGTACACACCAAAAAGTGCCGTGTGCCCATGTACCGGTGTTGTATTTAGTCCCTGCATATAATATAATGCTGTTGGCGGATTAATCAGGAATCCGAAAATTCCTGCACCAACCAAATTCCAGAATGCTACTGCAATAAAACTGTAAATAGGCCATTTGTAAGCTTTAATCCATTCGTTGCTTCTACTTATTTTTAAGTTGTCGAATGCCTCAAAACCCATTAATACAAGTGGTACAACTTCGAGAGCGCTAAAAGTAGCCCCTAATGCCATTACCGCAGTGGGTGTGCCGGTAAAATAGAGGTGGTGAAAAGTACCCAAAATACCTCCGGATAGGAAAATTATGGTTGACCAAAGTACAGCTGTTGTTGCTGTTGCTGCTTTAATTATCTGTAAGCGCACAAAAAGAAAAGCTACAACAACTGCCGCAAATACCTCGAAAAATCCTTCTACCCAAAGGTGTACAACCCACCAGCGCCAGTATTCGGCGATTGCAAGATTGGTTTGTCTGCCCCACATCAATCCGGCGCCATAAAATGCGGCAATGGCTATGGTTGAAATCAGAAACAGAATCAATAAGTTACGGTTTTCAGACTTTTGGGTTAAAGCTGGCCAAATGGCCCTCCCCATCAATAATAACCAAATAATTAATCCCACAAAAAGGAAGATTTGCCAGAAGCGACCCAAATCAACATATTCGTACCCTTGGTGTCCGAACCAGAAATTTTCTACCAATCCTAATTTTTGCATTACACCCATCCACTGTCCGGCCAATGAACCAACAACAATAATAAGCAAAGCAATAAATAAAAAGTTAACGCCCAAACGCTGAAACTTGGGTTCAACCCCACTAATGGCCGGAGCATAATATAATCCTGTAGCCAACCACGAAGTTGCTATCCAGAAGATGGCAATTTGAACGTGCCACGTGCGCGATATGGAATATGGTAAGAATTCGGATAATGGTAAACCGTAAAGTGCCTGTCCTTCAACACCGTAATGAGCTGTTATTACACCAAGAATAACCTGAACGAGAAGTAATGCCGAAACAACCCAGAAATATTTTACTGTAGCAATTTGCGAAGGTGTTTGCTTTTCATTTTTTAAAGGAAAAACTAATGGTATCTCACCACCTTCTTCATTTCGCTTACGCGCATAGAACCAAACCATTAAACCGATACCTGCTAACAGAACAATAACGCTAAAACCAGTCCATAAATGAAGTTCACCAGCCGGATGGTTGCCTACCAGCTCTTCCGCTGGCCAGTTATTGGTATATGTAATTTCTTTTCCGGGCCGTTCGGTAACGCATGCCCACGAGATCCAGAAAAAGAAGGCATTCAGTTTTCTTAAACGCTCGGAGTCGGTTATTGAGTTTGCCGGGATACTGTATGCATCTCTTAAGCCGTCAAGTTCCGGTTTATCGGTAAAAAGGGCGGTATAGAATTTTGAGTTGTCGGCAATTGCTTCTGCCCTGACATCAGAGATTGTTAGTGTTTTAGTACTGGCGTCGTAACGGTTTTTACGTACATCGTTTTGAAGCCTAACTTTTAGTGCCGCCTGCTTTTCATCGGAGAGTGAAGCAAAGTCTCTTCCTTCACTTTCATAAGCCAGTTTATCCAAAATAAAAACGGCTTCTTTATGTAACCAATCTGCGCTCCAGTCGGGTGCCTGGTAGGCTCCGTGTCCCCACACCGTCCCCAGTTCCTGTCCGCCCAGAGTTTGCCAAACATTCTGTCCATCTTTAATATCTTGTCCAGTAAACAAAATAGCACCACTGTCCGTGGCTACTTTTTCGGGAATTGGCGGGGCCTTTCTGTAAATTTCTTTTCCGTAATACAATAAAATTCCGAAAGAGATTACCATTACTCCGATAAATCCCCACCATAAATTTTTAGTCTTCATAATTCAATTTAGTGTTTATATTAATGAGTATTTAAGAATTCTTCTATTCTATATATCATCATTTATTTTTTCAATTTTTCTCCTGAATGAGAATTTTTATCCAAGAAATTCGGTGACCAACATGTTGATGGTTTCAATGGCTTTATCAGGGGCGAGTTCTGCTTCAATATTGTTCTCAATAGTGGCAAATTCGCTTAAAAGGTTTTGTTGTTCAACTTCAGAAAATGCCTGGTCGGCCATCCGGAAAAGGATGTTATTTTCTTTATCAATATGCCCTTGTAAAAGAAAGGCATAATCACTTAAATTATTGTAAATATTCTGAAGAGCATCGCTATTTCCTGACTTATAATCCTCAATACTTTTTGCGGCTTCTTTAACAAAATGTCGGCCTTGTTCGTGCTCGTGCAACATTACCGCTACCGGCCCATGTTCGGCACTTAATCCTTTTTCTGCCAACAGTGGAAAAAGAAAATCTTCTTCTTTGGCATGGTGGGTTCCGTCGGCAAAGTTGCGGATGAGCTGAATCACCGATTCAAAATGACTGACATCACTACTTTGCTTTTCAACCAAAGCAAGTATTACATCGCAAAGCCGGAGTATAGAAACATGATCGTTTTCAAGATTTTGTGTTGCTGTATTCATTTCAATTATTTTAAGTGTTATTTGTTAAGTTTTAATGCTTTTGGGAAAAGTATATTATTTTCCAGATGTACATGTACATGAATGTCTTCTTCAAACTGTCGCAACAACTTAAATGTGACATGGTAAGTGTTGCAGGCATCTTCGGGGAGCTGATAGCTATTACTGATTCTGTTAATTTCATCAAGTGTGCCGCCCGCAAAATCGTGCTCACCAAGCATCCTGGTGATTTCAGATTTTATAATTTTAGCATCTTGTGGATTTGGTGAAAGCAGATAATTTTTAATAGCTGGAAATAGAACCTCTTCCTCATTTTTAATATGTTGCTCTAATTCAGCCGCGACAGCATGTACTTTTGCCGTAATATCAATTAACTCAGCATGGTTTTCCCCATGAACTGATGCTATCTTTCGAGTGTAGATCTTTAAATCAGGAAGTGTATCTTTTACATACTTATGGTGTGTATTTATAATATAATCGATTAAAAAGGGGAGGTCCCATTCTTTAAAATTGAGTGCATGACTAATCGGTTCCTGTTGGATTTCCTCAACCTTATTTTGCAACTCAACCACATCTATTCCTAAATCTTCACATACTTCACCCACCGATTGTTTTCCCCCGCAACAAAAGTCGATACCGGCACCAGTAAACACTTTTGATGTTCTGAAATCACCAGCAACAATTTCGCCTATTTGTAAATTTTTGAATTCTATTGTATTCATTATGTTCGTTTTTTATTTGTGACAAATATAAAATTAATTTTTATATAGACAAAAAGGTCTATTAATCAACTAAATATTTTTTTTATCTTTGCTGAAAAGGATAAAATAGTGTTTAAAAAAGAAACGGAATACGCGTTGCGGGGCTTGGTTTACATACAACTTCGAAACCAAAGTAAGCTTAGGCCTGGCATTTCAGAAATTGCAAGGGAGGTAGAAACCCCGCATCATTTTATGGCAAAAATTCTTCAGCGAATGGTAAGAATGGGGTTTTTAGAATCTGCAAAGGGTAAAAATGGTGGATACAGTATTCACCCAAATCACAAGTTACTTCGTTTAAAGCAGGTTATATCGGCAATTGAAGGGAATGAACTTTTTGAAGGTTGTGGTTTTGGATTAAAATCTTGCGACGATATTAATCCCTGTCCTTTGCATAAATCGTATGCCCCAATCCGTGATGCCATCAATAAACTGGTTGAAGAAGAAACCATTCAAAATCTTGCCAATTCGAGAAATGATAGATTATTCTATGTATTGAATAGAAAACCCTGAATATCATTTGTACAGCAATTTGTGAATTTTTATTTTTCCCAAAAAAACAGTTATGTCGGAATTTACCAATCATAAAAATGAAAGGATTAAAAAACTTCATTTAGTCTTTCAAGCCATACTCGAAGGCAAAAATGTGAAAGCCCTTTACGAGAAACACCTGGAATTAATTAATAAATGTATACCATCGGATGTAGTTTATCTGGTACACGAATTGGCTGAACAGAAAATTCCGATGGACGAAATGAAAAAAGGGATTAATAAAATCCTGAACCTTTTGCATAAGACAATTATACAACATCCGGTAAGCAATCCTATAAGCGACAGTTATTTATGGGTGATGCAGAAGAACAACACTCTTATGTTGCAGAAACTTGAAGAACTAAAACCTTTCATCAAACAAATAAATCAACAAAATGAATTTGAAAAGGTAAAACCGGAAGTGGCCAGGGTGTTGGGAGAACTTGAAAAATTTGATTCGTATTATGCTATAAAGGAGAATGTGCTTTTCCCGAAGATTGAAAAACTCTTACCGGAGGTTCGTTGCCTGTCGGTAATGTGGTCGTTTCACGATGATATACGGCGAAACTTGAAGGTTGCCCAAAGGGAACTGTCTGGCGATCCATTTAACCTGAAAGCTTTCAATCGATTAACTGGTGACCTGTATTTTAATATGAATGCTATAAAATTTCGTGAGGAGCAGATTTTATATCCATTAGCCGCTGAAATTATTTCGGCAAGTGAATTGGAAGCCTGCTTTGCTGAAAGTATTGAAATTGGGTTTCCTTATTATCAACCTAAGATTGATCTAGTTACAAATACCGCCAATACTTCTATTGAAGGGAAAATAGATTTGGGTACCGGGATAGTTAATGCTGAGCAGATTAAATTAATATTCAACCACCTCCCCATTGATATTACTTTTGTTGACGAGAATAATAAAGTTCGCTACTATTCAACGCCGCCAAGAAGAATTTTCAGGCGTACCAACGCCATCCTTGGACGCGATGTGCATAACTGTCACCCACCAGAAAGCGTGCATGTGGTTGAACAAATTGTGGAAGCATTTAAAGCAGGCCGAAAAGACTCAGCAAGTTTTTGGATTGATATGAAAGGCGAAATGTTGTTCATTCAATATTTTGCAGTACGCAATGATAACAGAGATTATAAAGGTGTTATTGAAGTGTCGCAGAACATTACAGGAATCAAGAAATTAGATGGCGAAAGGAGGTTGTTGGATTGGGAAAAATCTTAACTTATGCCCAGTCTGGATTACTATATCCGGAGGCATATCAAGTGCTACATTATTCTTGATACTATTCAAATCTCAATAAAATCCTTTTAGGTTAAGAATTTATTGGACAAAATAAATTTGAGGAAAACAGTTATCATTAAAGTTTTAAAAATCAAAAGAGCTATAATATTTTCTAACTATAGTACAATCTCTTCAAAAAGGCCAAGCATGGGATGCGAAAAGAATCTGCTATTCCCTTGCTTACTATTGATGATGTGTGAAGTGAATGAGGAGACCTTAAAAAATAAAGGATTAACAGCGTCTGATGCACATATCGATTGGTATAGAAAAACCAGAAACGATAATTCTGTATTTAATGAAAGACCTATTAGATTTCTGTATTGGTTTTGTAAA
>Ga0116152_10004755_pt1 | contig 10664 bp, 9 predicted proteins | sample AD_UKC119_MetaG_FD_89894 | JGI IMG/M metagenome (GOLD analysis project Ga0116152, IMG submission 89894) | Active sludge microbial communities of municipal wastewater-treating anaerobic digesters from Hong Kong - AD_UKC119_MetaG | ecosystem: Engineered > Bioreactor > Anaerobic > Digestate...
TGACAGCGATTGGTTCCAGAAAGCGCGGGAGCTGCTTGACATGAAGTCTTCACGAAGTACCGAGCGTGAGGATATCTGGGCACAACAGGAAGACGACCAGGAATTTGTCTACCTCGGTCAGGCATTCAACCTCTTTCTGGTTGCCCAGAAGAAGGATGACCTCTACCTGGTCGACCAGCATGCAGCCCATGAGCGTCTGATCTTTGATGAAGTCAGGGAGAAGAAAAACGTCCAACAGTTGATGATTCCCCTCTCCTTCGAGGTGGAACGGGATGTGGATGCCTACTTGTTGGAAAGCCAGGATGTCTATTTGAATCTTGGCATCAAGTTGGAGCGGACCGAGGACCTGCTTTGGCAGATCACGGCCCTCCCTGCCTTGTACCGGAACATCGAATCACAGCTGATAGCCTTCATTCAGAAAACCACCGGTGACAGCCAGGAAGTTGAGAAAGGTCTCTATGCAGTGGTTGCCTGTCATGCTGCGATCAAGGCAGGTGACAGCATCGACCGAATGATGGCGATTTCTCTCTTGACCAAGGTATTCCAGCTCGATGAGCCCACCTGCCCTCACGGCAGGACGTTCGTAGTACGACTGAGCAAGGAAGAGCTGATGAAGGCAGTCCAGCGCATCTAGCGGGTGATGGTATACGTGGCGTTTTGTTTTTCTACATACACCACGGCTGTTTCGGCTGTCTCATCGATGAAGAAATCAGAGTCGGGTTCCAGCTGGTGGGTGGAAAGCAGGGCGCCGTCTCTGTCATACAGGCTCAGCAGGGCTCCTGTTGTCGCAAGGGTGAGTGTATGGGTCGCTCTATCATACGCAACCAGTTCCTTGAAGGTCGGATAGTCGACTACAAAGACCTCTTCGAGTGTCTGCCCGTCACTACTGAGAATCGAGAGGCTCCATTGACCTTTGGGAAGCAGCACATCACTGCCCATCGAAAGCGGACCGATGGTATAGGTGCTTCTCTCGTCTGAGCGGGCCTTCACCACCCAGGAGCTTTTCTGATTGCCGGCAACGACATGAACCTGTTTCTCAGCCGGCTGTCCTGTCAGGGTGAACACAAGCGTCAAAAGCTGCTCCTTCCTGCCCTCTGCTGGATGGACGTGGATCGCTACGTTTGTTTGCAGGTCTACCAGCGCAAGCTCCTCCCTGCTGCAGGAAGCAAGCAGGAGGAGCAGCAGCAGGAGAAATACAGCACTATGCCTGTGTGGCAAGGAAGGACCGCACCGGATTCGCATATGCATTGAGCGCGTAGAGTCTGACATCCTCCCGTGCACCCTTGAACCGATAGAGGAAGGCCTCACTATCGAAATCCTGATACGACGGGGCAAACATGTCAGTACCCTCCAGATAGTCATAGGCAAACAAATTGGTAGGCCACAGCTTATAGAGCTGGTGGATTTGCCGGTCGATTAGCCGGGCAACCTGGTCGGAATTCTCAAAGTCGCCTTGCAGGGGCTTGCCGAAGGCGATGTGTACGTTGCCCTTGTATCCTTTCATCCCCCGGGAGATGGAGATGAGGTCCTCATATCGTTTCTTGGTGTGTTCACCGCTTTTTATGCGTGCAACTTCCTCTCCCGCCTTAAGGAGATCGCATGGATCATATTCATAACTTACAGCCACGGGAACGATGCGGCAGCTGTTCACCACGTCACTGAAACTTCGACCCTTCGATTTCTGGGAGAGATGCAACATTTTTATGATGGCAGGGGTGGTGACATCAAGTCCATCTTTGGCACGACCGCTTTTCTGGGCGACCCAGATGGACTTGTTCTCCTCAGTGATCAATTCAACAAAGTAGGAGCTCAAGCGGATGGACTCCAAATACTTCTCACGCATGGGAAGAGTTCTTTTGACAGTCACCCCGCCGTTGAGCTTGAAGAGATCGGTGATAAACTGATTGGTCAGCAGATTGTCTCCGATAGCCATCTCGCACAGCATACGGTCGCCTTGGAGCAGAGCCATGTCGATCAAGGCGCAGTCAAGCACGATATCCCGATGATTGCTCATGAACAAGTAGGAAGTATCCTTTTTGGTATGCTCGGTACCACTATAGGTAAACGCATGCATACTCTTTTGGATGATTGCAGGTATAAAAATACCTGCGGCGATATGCCGCTGAAAATCATCGTAGGTTTCGACTTTTTCCAGAATCCCGGCAATATACGCTGCGTTTTGGGCAAGCTGTTTCTGTTGCTCGGCGGATTCGGCAGGCCCCAGCGATGCCAGAATCTTATAAATGGCATCCTTGTTCTCCAGAATGCGAGTTATGGCGTCGCGGACATCCTGTCCCCGGTAGGGAGCGATATCCTTATACTTGGTAATATCCATGGCTCAACCCTTTTGTGCATCCAGGATTGACTTCATGTACTGCACGCGTTCCCATTTGGCTGGATCGGGCATACGCTCCTGTGCGAGTTTTCCATTGAAGTCAGAAATCATGGAGTAGGAGTGTGAATCCATCCATTGTGCAAGCTCCGACTCAATTTTGGCTACCGCAGAGAGTCCCTGTTTGAGAAGCACCGAGCACAGCTGAACGGCCTTGGCCCCGGCAAGCAACTGCTTGACTACAGTACTGCCGCTATGAATACCTGTGGATGCGCAAATATCGTAGCGAACCTCGTCGCTCATCAATGCGGTCCACCTCAGAGAAAGTGCATATTCATCCTTGCTGCTGAGCATGTGGGCTGGCACCAAGGAGAGTTTTTCAATATCGATGTCGGGGCTGTAGAATCTATTGAAGAGAACCACTCCATCGATGGAAAGTTCGTCGAAACGGCGGAGCATGTTTGCAAGGGATGAAAAGGCAGGCCCCATCTTCAGGCTCAACGGAAGCTTGATCTGCTTTCGGGCGGCCTTGACCAGAGAGAAATACTCTTTCTCAATGGCCGCACCATCGACCTCCACATCGGCGGCAACCACATAGTGGTTGAGCTCGATGGCATCGGCGCCGCAGGCGGCGAAGCGATTGGCATATTCAATCCAGCTGCCGCTCTGGCGACAGTTGATGGATGCGATCACAGGAATCTCCAATGCCTGTTTTGCGTCTTCAAGCAGGGTCAGATATGCATCGATATGACGCTCCATGCTTGCACTCTTTACAAAGCCGTACGCATCAGCATGGGCCAGGTAGTCTTGCGCCCCGTCAACAGCAGAGTCGCTGTCCAATTCGATCTGTTCCTCAAAAATGGATTTTAAAACCACAGCGGAGAGACCTGCGTCTTCACAGCGCTTGAGGTTGTCCAACGATGCGGTCAGGGGGCTGCTTCCTGCAATAAGGGGGTTCTTCAGTTTTAATCCAAGATATGATGTAGACAGGTCTGCCATGCTTTTCTCCTCAACTCGTACAACTAAGCAGTGCCCTCCGGCACAGTCGGAACAACTATACCATGAATATGACTTTTTCTCCAGTCAACTTGGCATCCGAGCATAAAAAATGGGTGTCCGATGAACACCCACACGAAAAGGTACACCCATCTACAGGATATAGGGAATCTTGAAATTATGGGATTGATAGACAACAAAGGTTTCAACTTCGGAAATTTCGCTGATCTTATCAAGTTCAAACTTGAAAAAATCGAGCAGGCTCAAGCCCTCTTCCTCGCTGAGCACCAATTGGACGATAAGATCGTAGCGACCGGTAACCACGGCAGCAGAGATGACGCCTCGCAGTTCAGAAAACTCCTTGGCTTTCCGTTCCAGATCCAGTGTTTTTAGTTTCACGCCCATCATCACGACCTGAAGCCCCGGAATGGTTTCAGGGTTGATCAGGCCGGATATCTGGAGCACCCCCTCATCAATCAATTTATTGACCCGTGAGCGAACGGTATTCTCTGTGATGCTCAGCTCTTCAGCGATGGCACTGAACGGTTTTCGCCCATCACACAGCTGTCTGATAATCGCCTTGTTCGTCTCGTCCATCTTTACTTTCATGTCTTATCACCCATTTTTCCTTTCGAAGTCCTTCATGAACTGAGCGAGCGCTACTGCATCCTCTACAGGCAGTGCATTGTACAGGCTTGCACGCAACCCTCCAACGGATCGGTGGCCCTTCAGTCCAAGCATCCCCAGCTTCTTGGCTTCCCCAAGGAATTTCTCTTCCAGCTCTTCACTGGGCAGACGGAACACAAGGTTCATCTTCGAGCGGAAAGCAGGATCGACCGGGCTATGGAAGAAGGAAGAGGAGTCGATGACATCATAGATAAGCTTGCTCTTTTGGTCAGCGCGCTTTTGCATGCCGACGGTGCCTCCATTTGCCTTGATCCACTCAAGCACGAGCTTCACCGCCCAGATGGAGAAAACAGGTGGAGTGTTGTAGAGCCCCTTCTCCTTGCTGTGCAGACTATAGTCCATATATGCAGTGAGATTGGTGTTCTGTCTCTCAAGCATGGATTTCTTCATGATGATGAAAGTAGCTCCTGCAGGACCAAGATTCTTCTGGACACCGCCATAAATCATGGAAAACTTATCCACGGGAACCGGCCGGCTGAAAATATCACTGGACATATCGGCAATGAGAGGAACAGAGCCGGTATCCGGCCAGTCCTGCCACTCGATGCCCCCGATGGTCTCATTCGAGCAGAGATAGAGATAGCTGGAATCCTTGCTCGGCTTGACGGTCTTCGGATCGGGAAGCGATGTATACTTGTTGGCCTTGCCGTCATAGTAATAGTTCACGTTGCCAAGCTTTGCAGCATCATCGGCAGCCTTGTTGGACCAGGTACCGCTTCTGATGTAATCGGCTACAGTCCCGGGGCGGAGGAAGTTCATCGGAATCATGGTGAACTGCAGCGTCGCGCCGCCGCCGAGGAAATAGACATCGTACTCGTCGCTGATGCCAAGCAACTCCTTGAAAAGGGCAAGGCACTCATCGTACATATCCTCGAACATGCCACCGCGGTGACTTGCTTCTATCATGGACAACCCTTGGCCGTTGTATTCAACCATTTGGTCACGAAGCTTCTCCAACACCTCCACCGGCATTACCGAGGGGCCTGCAAAATAATTCTTTTTGCGTTCCATCAGATTTTTCCTCCCTTCTTCAACTCATTCATGATTTCACATACCTCATCGCTGATACGGCCGAGGTTCTCTTCACTATTGGCACCGGCATGCGGGGTGAGCGTCACGTGCTCTGCCTTGAGAATCGGGTAGTCTTCAGCAGGGGGGTCGGTAGGATACACATCGGTGCAGTACCAAGCGACAGTTCCCTTCTCAAGGGCTGCAACCATGTCGGCGGCATCCACACACAGAGCCCTTCCGGTGTTGATGACCACTGGTTGCTTTTTGCAGTGGGAGATCAGTTTCTCGTTCACCATGCCCCGAGTCTCATCGGTCAAGGGAAGGTGCAACGAGATGTAATCTGCATCGGCTACCGCTTCCTCAGCAGTGGGAACCATGCGGGCCAGAGGAGAGGAAGAGACATACTTGTCATACGCCACGACAGTCATGCCGAAAGCCTTTGCACGTTCGGCAACCTTGGAAGCAATATTGCCGATGCCAAAGAGGCAGAGAGTCTTTCCGTACAGCTCGGTGCGCTTGAGGTCCTTAAGCCATTGGCCGCTCTTCATGCCATTGTGGTAGGCAACCAGATTGTTCGGGGTGCTCAACATCAGGGCGAATGCAAGTTCCGCTACGGCAATCGCAGAAGATTTGGGAGTGTTGCGAACAATGATCCCCTTGCTTTCTGCATAGGCCTTGTCAATGTTGTCGATCCCGACTCCACCACGAATGATCAACTTCAGATTCGGCGCTTGGTCGATATACTCTTTGGTGCACTTGGTTTTGCTGCGCACCAGCACGACATGAGCCTCACCCAGACGGTTCTTGTCCGTAGTAACTTCGCCGAACGGCTTGAGCTTTTGTGGAAGTGAAGCATCAAAGGCATCAGAAATCAGAATTAGCATGGCGTTACTTTCCTCTCTTTGCGGTTTGCCAAGGGGCATGGACCCCTTGAACATTTGTCTGGAGTAAGTGTACACCAAAAATATGCATTTTGTCTAATTTATTTTACAAAATATGACGTATTAATAAAAATTAGGGGTAAATGTTTCCGGATAGGAAGAATTGATAGAGTGCCAGAGTAAAATTTGATGGTTGAACATCCCAAGAATGAGAAAACCGCCGGAGACCGGCGGTTGACCTATCCATTATAAGCCTTTTGAGCCATGGAGCTTGCGCACCTTCTTCATCTGCTTGCGAGCAAGAGCTTTCTTCTTCCTGTTAAGGATGGTGGAGGGCTTTTCAAAGTACTCCCGCTTTTTCCATTCGCGGATGATGCCTTCTTTCTCAACCATGCGCTTAAAACGCTTGATCGACTTTTCAAGAGGTTCATTGTCGTCTACTTTTACGTATGCCATAATTTATTTAATCACCCCCCTTCCCGATTACTGGGTTCATTTTCACCTGCATTAGAGTGCCCGAAACAAGGGCTCTGTGTCAAGTACACACGCTCTTCATGCTGTAGGCTTCAGGTCAATTATTGTTATCTGCAAGGATTCCTGATTCCTGAAGTAGTTTCTTCCCAACCTGAAGACGATATCCACAGCCGTTCCCACATCGAAATCCTTGCCGATACGGTCGGCGGCACTCCAGTAGAGCGCCGGCCATTTGTACTGGCCGAAGGCAAGGGACATCTTCACATGTTGCACCGAGCCGTTCTTGTTATTCATGACCTGGATGTTCTCAATGACTGCTCCTTCCATCAGCAACACCAAAGGTGGGTTCTTCTCTCCGTACGGCTCGAAAAACTCAACCACCTTGATGATATCGGGAGTCATATAGGCCTCAGGCAGCGTGCAGTCGATGGTGACCTCCTCCACCTCTTCAGGCAGGCAGTCCATGGTATCGATCTCATCCATGACTCTCTGCTTGAAAACCTTAAGCTGAGAGACATCCATGGAGAAACCGCCTGCACAGGCATGTCCGCCGTAATCAAGAAATAAATCACTGAATCTGCTGAGAAATTCACGGGCATTGAACGAGTCAGGGCTTCGCATGGAGGCGCTGACCCGCTCCTCCCCGACCGTCGCCAGCACAATGGCGGGAGCGTTGAACTGCTTGAGCAGGCGGCTTGCCATCACTCCGGTTATACCGCGCGAGAGCGTTGAATCCTCAACCACCACCAGCTTGGATCCGCTAGCTTCGAAGCTCTCCTTAGCCATCGAAAGCAATCGAGTCCAAGCGTCCTCCCCGAGCTTCTGACGCTCCTTGTTGAGCCGCAGCAGTTGGCCGGCCAGCTCTTCGGCTTGGCCTGGATCGGTGCTGAGCATCATCTCCAATGCAACCGACGGCTTTCCCATCCTTCCCGAGGCATTGATCACCGGGCTGATCTGCCAGGAGATATCACTGGTTGAAAGCTGTTTGCCAAGCAGGTTCTGCATGGAGAACAGCGGCAGCAAGGACTCTCTCCGGCCTTGCGTCAGCACCTTCAGTCCCCGTTTGACGAGGATGCGGTTCTCATCCTCCATCGGCATCAGGTCGGCAACGGTCCCGATGGCGACCAAGTCTAGAATCGACTCATAGTCGCTGTCCAAGCTGGGATACCGCTTCATACAGTAGGCAATAAACAAGGTATAGAGCACCTGCAGTTCATCACGTCCGAACGAAGAGTATTTGATGGCCCTGCTCAGATTGGAGAGGGCGAACAAGCCCTTGTTCTTCATCACCGGCATCACAGCTTCCATCTGAGGCCGCATTTCCACCAGATGCATATCCACCTTCTTGCCGAAAGCCTGCTTGAGCTGGACAAGTTCGGCTTGGGCATCGAGCACCAGGATGGGAAGGCCGCAGGAGAGGAAGGAGAGAACCTTGCTCTGCGACACAGAGATCAGGCCTGGATTGACCTCCTCGATCACCCGGTCGATGACCAGGAGGTTCTGAATGCGCATCGCCTGAATGATGATCGTGTCGTGTCCGGGTTGGGCATGCAGCAGAAGGCACTCCTCACGATAGAAATCCGTCTGGCTGAAACGCAATGCCCAAATCACCTTGGCTACGACACCACAACCGGCCAGATGCTCGAAGGGGTATCCGGAACCAGGCATTTTGGGATCGATGATGGCCAAGGCAGGCGGCAAGGTATTACCGCTGATGTGATGATCAAGGACGATCGTATCGATGCCGAGGCTGTGGGCATGGGCAATCTCCGCAAAATTGGAAATGCCGCAATCGACGGTGATCATCAACGTGACCTTGTCTTCATGAGCCTTGTCAACGCCAGAGAGAGTCATGCCATACGGATCGTCACCTTCGGGCAGCTGATAGGAAACATCCAGACCCATGCTCCTCAGTTCCTGGACCAACAATGCAGTGCTGGTAATACCATCCACATCGCGATCTCCGATGACGCACACCTTCTCCCCTTCTGCAACCGCTTCATTGATGCGGTCGACCACCTCTTCCATGTCATCGAAGAGGAAGGGGTTGTGCAAATAGGTAAGCTCCTGCTCCAAAAAAAACTTTACTTGTTCGCTGGATGTCTGACCTCTTCTTGCCAGAATGGAGGCACTCAGTACATCCAGTCCGTACTGCTCATGCAAGCGTCGCATCTCCTGCGCGCTGACGGGTAACTTTTTCCAAACCATGTATATACAACCTTTCTTTTATTTTTCCAATCATAGGTCCACCGCTGTTTGCAGGATGCCCGCAGACAAGGTTTTCAGCGCTCCGCCGGCAATGATCTGAGCATACCTGAGCAGGTAGTTCTTGATACGGCTGGCGGCAGCCGGACTGAGCGGTACCTGCACACTCTCCTCATACCCCATGGGGGAGGTAACCACGAGATAGCGGCGGGCACCCGGGGGCAGCAACATATTCGACTCCAGGGAAGCACATCGGCTGCAGCAGGGACAAGAGAGCGAGGATGAGAAAGAAATCACCTCTTGCGGTCCATATTCCCGCTCACAAATAGGGCAACTGGTCAAATCGGTGCGCAGACCAAGCAGATCAGTCAACCGATGGATGAACTGGATGAGAATCCGGTCAGTGTACAAGGGAAGCCCTGAAAGCAAGTCCAAAGCGGTACTGAGCAGTTGATACTCCTCCGCACTCTCCCCACCGTTGGTCCTGAGCAGCAATTCGCAGAAAAAGAGGGCGCTGTAGGTGCTAACCAAATCTTTTCGAATATCGTCGTGGGTGGCAATGATTTGGGCATCCTTGAGCGTGTAATCCTTCTTTACCGGATTATAATACAGGAAAAACTGTCCATCGGAGAATACCTCGGCCTTTACCGATTTCAAGGATTTTCGAGCTCCATAGCTGACAACATCGATGATTCCGAAGTCCACACTCAACAACTTCAGTCGTCGATTCAGCTGACCGTACCGCTGACTGTGCAAAACAATAGCCAAAGACGATACGTTGCGCTCCATGGGCCCTCCACCAACTAGAGTAGAAGGAAGAGGGCAAAAAATCAACTGGTTGGAAGTAATGCATCTCTGTGCTATGCTGACTGCAATGAAACGGACATTCCTCAGCCTTTGGCTGCTGTTTTGCATGGTGGCGCTGCCGGCCTACAGTATACATCCCCGGCAGGTGGAGCAGCCCTTTGACAGCACAAAGGAACTTTCCAAGATAGATTTTTCGCAAAGTCTGGCCGCCAATCAAGAAGAATGGGTCGACAATACCTCGGTATCCCTCTTGACAGTAGGACCGGGCGACCCGCTGTATGCCTGGTTCGGCCACTCCGCCTTGATTGTCAAGCAGCCATCCGGTACCAAGATCATGTATGACTGGGGGATATTCGATTACGAACAGGAACATTTTTATCTGAATTTCGCCCGCGGCCGGATGTATTACTACGTTGTGGCCAGTGAAGCCGCCTGGCGTATCCAAGAGGCGATAGACGAAGTCCGCGACGTCCGCCTGGTAGAGCTCAATCTCAGCAGAGAAGCAAAATTCGCCCTTATCAATTTCCTGCAGAAACATATAACAAACGAATACAGCACCTATCTCTATCATTTTTATTATGACAACTGTGCGACCAGAATCAGGGATATCATCGACTTTGCAACCTTGGGGGCTTTCCGTGAATGGGCGGAACAGGAACCGGGACAGGGCAGTTATCGCCAGTTGACCGCACAGTACATGATCCACAGCCCGGCCCTCTTCTGGGTGCTCGACACCCTGCAAAGCAGAATCATCGATACCCGGCTCAACCGGTATGAAGAGTTGTTCCTGCCTGAAAAACTTCATCAGGCGGTACTGGATTTCTCCTACCCCGACGGAACAAGACTGGCCGCCGAGGAGCAGGTGCTTCAGGATACCGCTGCAATGGATGTGCGCTTCACCGTCAAGGAGGAGCTGGTCGACTACGACTGGGCCTACGCGCTCTTCGGCTTCGTTTTCGCACTGCTGCTTTTCATCCTCGGACGCAAACTCCCATCCCTCAAGCGAATCCTGCTGGGGCTTGTCTTCCTTGGTCTTGGAGTGCTTGGATCGCTATTGCTCTTCATGATGCTCTTCTCCGACATGGACATGACCTACTTCAATGAGAACATCCTCTTTCTGAATCCCCTGCTCTTTGTCATTGCTTTCGAGTTTTTGGTCCAAAAAAAGCAGAGCTCCAGGCTTTTGGCCTATTGCTCTGTCATCATGATTGTCCTGCTCGGCCTCAAGTTTCTGGCACCCGCCTTCGCCCTGCAGGACAACCTGCGGACCA
>Ga0116152_10004757_pt1 | contig 10661 bp, 9 predicted proteins | sample AD_UKC119_MetaG_FD_89894 | JGI IMG/M metagenome (GOLD analysis project Ga0116152, IMG submission 89894) | Active sludge microbial communities of municipal wastewater-treating anaerobic digesters from Hong Kong - AD_UKC119_MetaG | ecosystem: Engineered > Bioreactor > Anaerobic > Digestate...
CCGAAGGCCTGGCTTCTCCTTCAGCGCCGCCAGCGTGGAAGCCAGGCCTTCGGCGCCGTGATCGAGAATATGGTTGTTGCAGATGCAGACGCCCGTCGGGTTCAGCGCGGCGAGTCCCTCGGCGCACTTCACAGGCGCGAGCAGATGCGGGCCGCACTTATTCGCAGCGCTCGCGCTGTCCGCCAGCGGGGTTTCGAGGTTAAACAGCCGCAGATCCGCCGCCTTCCAAACCTCGTCGAGGCCTTCTTTCAACAGTTGCGGCGCGTTCGTCTGGAACGCGCCAAGATTGGATGCGGTCGGCACCACATCCGCGCCAATGAGAATCTCCAAGCTCATGCCTGCTCCTCCAGTTGTAAAAACTCGCCCATAATGCGGTCGCCTTCGCCGATATAATCGTCGGCAAACCCGCTCTGGTCGAAGAATGTCATTTCTCCGAATTTCACGCCCGCTTCTGTATCATACAGATCGACGCGAACGTGCTTGATCCCGCCGGAAAGCGCTTCCGCGAGCACCCGCATCTCTTCAAAACGCGCCGGCTTTGCAAAAACGAAGTCTTCCGGCAGTTTTGCCGTCGCCTCGTTGACGGGGAAGCGGTTGAACTCCCTGTCGAAAAAGTAATAGTCCGCATGTTTTGCGCTGCGGTTGGTGCAGACGCAGACCGCGCGGGCAACCCCGTCAAAACAAAAAAACTTGTAATCGTCCGGCAGCGCGCCGCCCGGGCCGCCGATAAACGCCTCGCAAAGCACGCGCGGCGGAATCTCGCGATACAACCATTCGCGGCCTATGGAAAAGTAGTTTTTCTTCATCTGCCGCTTCAGCGAGCGGACCGCGGCCTTGACATCGAAGTTCGCCTTGTCTTGGCAGACGATCACGCCGCCGGAATTATGCGAGCATTTGAGCACGAACCGCTCCGGCAGTCTGGCAAAGTCGATCTGCGCCGGATCGTCCCAAACGCCGAGCAGCTCAGTCAAGTGCGCTTCGCCGATCGTTTTTGAAACATAATCCCGAACGGCAACCTTATCGACCAGGGGGACATACTCCGGCTTGCGCTCATGCAGCTTGAGCCACTGCAGTTTTTCGTTCATCGTTATGGGAGGATCAAGATGCAGCTCCCGTCCAAGACGCGCGCGGTAGAAGCGCTTGAGATATGCCTCGTCATCCATCCCGCGAAACCATCCGTGCTCGGCCAGCCAGACGAACCCTCTGCGCGGATTCTGCAAAAGCGTGAAAAACCGGCTCCCGTCCGCCCTGCGGTCTTCGAGCAACCGCGTCGCGGCAACGAGCAACACGGGGAAAACCGCAACCGTCCGGTCATAATACGACACCATGCCTACGTCCATCGTCACCTGCGCGAGCACGAGCGTTATCATGGCTCCAACCATGGCGCGCTCGTTTTTTTGCGCGGCGCGCTTCGCCCGCGTGCGCCAGAGCGCACGGATCGCCAGAGCGACTGCCGTCAGTTGCGCGCCATAGTAGAGAATCAGCATCGGCACGCCGCCGGAAACCAGCAGTTCGGTATAGTTGCAGTGCGAATACGTCTCCTCCGCGCCTTTGAGAAACCGGAAGCAATCGATCCCCCAGCCCGTGATCGGCCGCACGCGGAAAGCCTCCATCGCAAGCTTGGCCAGCGAATTACGCTCCACCACGGAATCCACCGAGCCCCAGCCCATGATCACATAGTTCGCAATCAGCTGATAGCGGTGGAACACCCCGTTGCTGAGGGCATTATCCTGAAAAATCAAAAAGTAGAACGCCGCGCCGCAGGCTGCCAGCAGCCCGAGCAGCTTAAGATACCAGTATTTCGGGTATAGAATCAAAATCAGCGTAACGAACAGAATCGCCGCAAGCGCAATGGCCTTCGTGGATTTGGTCAGCATAATCGTGGGCGCAAGAATCAGCACCGGCAAAAGCCAGAGCGCTTTTTTCTTTTGCGCAGCGAGTATTATGGAAAAACCCATCGCGATGGCGGCCAGCATGCCAAGCCAGTTCGGATTGACCCCGATCGTGTTTCCAACGCGCTCCCACTCGAACTCCATCGGCAGTTCCAGGATCATCGCCGCCGCGCAAATCGCGCTCGTCACAACGATGAATGCCGCAAAATACCGCCGCATGTTCCCCTGCAGAAGCAGATACTGAAACAGCATAAAGAAGAATATCAAATTAATAATCAGCGTCTTGACCATGGAGAGCGACGCGACGCGCTCGATCGCCCAAGCAAACGAAACGACCGTCCCCCAGAGAATCAGAAGTGCGCCGGCAAGGATCCACCAGGAGAAAAACACGCGCCGCTTCCGGATGCCATACAGCGCGGTCACGCCAATGAAAAGCAGCATGCAAAGCTGCGAAACGAGCGAGTGCTCCAGCAGAACCTCCGCAGCAAGATACAGCGCAAACGAAAGGTCCATCAGCAGGGGAAAATGTTTATCGATCGGCGACGGTTTCAAGGTAACGCCTCCATTCCGAAGCGACAACCGCCTCGTCCAGTCTCTTTTGAATCTGCGCCGCGCACCGGCCAAGCCGTTGCGCCAGGGCCGGGTCGTCCGCCACTGCCGTCATAGCGGCCAGCAGGGCCCGCTCGCTGCCCGTCGGCGTCAGAAGCCCGTTTTCCCCGTCGGTAATCAGCGAACGCACGCCCCCGATGGGGCAGTCCGTCGCAATGCAGCAAAGTCCGCAGGCCATCGCCTCAATCAGCACGTTCGGCATGCCTTCATAATCCGAACTGAGCACGAACATGGCGCAGTCGTTGATATCCTCAAGCAGCGTTCTGCTTTGGCCCGGCAACTCGACCGCCCCCGCAACGCCAAGACGGCTGGCGGTCTTCATCAGCTCGTTTTTATCCGGCCCTTCGCCGTAGATTACGAGCGAAAACGCATGATGCGTCCGATAGAAGCGCGCGAACGCGCGAATCAGCAGCTGGAAGTTCTTCTGCTCATGCAGTCTCCCCGCCGCGGCAATCACGTTGCGCCGCGTTCCCTCGTATGGCGCGGGAATCCGGCCCGTATCAAGGGGATTGTCCAGCACGACGCCGCGCGAACGGATCGGCTTCGGAAAATAATCCGCCGCTTCCTGCGTCTGAAAAATAAACCCTTTTGCAAACGGGTAGACCAGCCGCCGCAGGACACGCTTGATCTTGTTTTCAGGATGCCGGTGCGGATCGTTCCGCTCGCTGACCACCACCGGAACGCCCGTACCCAGCAAAAAAAGTACGGTCCACACGTTTACCTTTTCCGGCATGGCGAGCACCACGTCCGGCCGTTCCTGGTTTACGATCCTGCGCAGTTTTTTATAAGCGCGCGGAATCTGGCCGGCCTTCAGCGTCTTGCCAAAGGTCAGATAGATCTGGCGTATATCCTCGTGCAGATCATAAAACGACGGCACGCCGCACTCGGTCACGAGGATACACTCGATTCCCTCATGCAAAAAGCAGTTGAGCAGCTGGGCGATCACTCGCTCCGCTCCTCCTCCGCTCATTTTATGCGTTACGACCATCAGTTTCTTCATCGTCAATTTCCGCCCCCGGAATTTGCTTACGCTTCCCCTGCGCTTTCAGGAGAGGCTCAATATGGTTCCTAAACGACAAGGATACCGGCCTCTACGCCCGGCCGCTTAGCCGCTCATAGAGCCGCATCAGCCGCTCCGTGTTGTCCAAAACGTCGTATCCCGCCGTTTTCAGCCGCGCAATCGCATCTTCGCTCGCCGCCGCACGGTCCGCATCCGCCGCGCCGCAGAGCGACCCGGCAAACGCGCCTTCGTCCGCAATCGGACAAAACGTCACAAGCGGCGTAAGCGCCGCTTCCTTTGTAACCCGGTCGGAGGCAAGGCACCAAAGTCCCGCGCACTGCGCTTCCACGAGTGTCAGCGGCAGTCCCTCGTGCAGCGACGGCAAGGCGAACGCGTCCGCCGCCGAAAGCAGCGCGGGGATATCCTCCCTCCAGCCAAGAAAGCGAACCTTCCGCTCAACGCCGAGCCGCGCGGCCAGCGTCTCGCAGGAAGCCCTGTTCTCGCCGTCGCCGGCAAGCAGCAAAGTCGCGCCGGGTTTTCGTTTCAGCGTCTCGGAAAACGCGCCAATCAGAAACGCCTGATTCTTCTGCGCGTTGAACGCGCCAATATGCAAAACCACAAATTCGCCGGCGGCCAGGTTCAGCGCCGCGCGCGTCTGCGCTCTTTTTTGCGGATCAAACCGGAATTGTTCCGTCCGAACCGCGTTGTTAAGCAGTTCGTACGTGCGGTTTGGAAACAGCCAGTTTCCCGCGGCTTCCGAGCAGGCCATCGCACCCGTGCAGTTTTTATAAAACAGGCCGCGCAGAAGCCGGTCCGCCAGCTTCATTCTGCACGTCGTGTTGTGCGAGTGCGCAATGCGCACCTGTGCCCCGCCGCGCTTTGCGGCCAGCATCTCCGCAACCAACGTCGCGCTGTTGCCGTGTGCATGGACGACCTCGATCTTCCGCTTCCGTACGATTTTTGAGAGGGAACGAACGTACCCGATCGGGTTCCGGTTCCGCCCGCCAAGAACGAAAACCTGCCCGCCCGTCCGCTCAAACAGCGCCCTTGCCCGGCCATCCGGCTCGTTGAGCGCAACCAGATCGCAACGCACACGCGCGGCGTCCAGTCCGGAAACATAGTTGAGCACGCTGTTCGTAATACCGTTTTTCGCGCAACGCACCGTGATCACCATGAGCGCGCGAACAGGGCCCTGTGCCATAACCGCGCTCACTTCCCCAGCGCGCGCAGCTCGTCCGACGCGCGACCGGTCTTCTTATGCTCGTAAATCTTCGCGTCCACGAGGAAGCGGTACCAATAACTCTCAAAGTAATGATAGATATACCCCTCCCGCCCGTCGAGAAAACCGAGACGGAAGTAGTAATTATAGACAAACCACAGCCACGCGCGAAGAAACATCGGCGCGCGGTAGTAAAGCGTAAACTTTTTTTTGCGATGTCTGCGGAGTTGCTCGTCCGTATTCACGTCGAACGAGGCGCCCTGCTCATAGGCCAGGTAATCCTGTAATTCGCGGATGGCATACCAGTTGTAGCGAGAAATATAGCTCGTTAAGTCCTTGAAATCATAGTGCAGATAGCGCTCCGAAATCGCCGCCGTCCGCCCTTCGAACAGTATGGTATGCGCGTCGCGCTTACGGTCCTCGACGCGCCCTTTCCCCGTTTTAAAGAGCATGATCTTCCGCTTCTTGCTGCCGCCATGCTTCATCTGCCGTCCTAAAAAGAAAAAGTCGCTCTCCATGACGATGCCGTTTACGTCGTCCTCGGCATGTTCCAGAAGCAGCTTTTCGCAGCGCTCGCAGACCGCGGGGGTAAAGCGTTCGTCCGCGTCGAGCCGGAGCGTCCATTTCGTTGCGATATCCGCGTGGTCCACGCCCCAGTTATATTGCGCGGCATAATAGGTAAACGGATGCTCGTATACGTCCGCCCCATGCGCCCTGGCAATCTCCACCGTGCGGTCCGTGCTTCCGCTGTCGACGACCACGACCCGCTTGCAAAAGTCTGCGACGGAGTCCAGACAGGCCGCCAGATTCGCCTCTTCGTTAAGCGTTAGCACGATTGCCGTAACGTCCGCCATCGCATCGTTCCCTTCAGTTCACAGGGGTCAATCCACCCCGGATACTCTATTCTTTGCCTATCGTAGTGTAACATTTGGAGGTGGGTCTGTCAAACACGGAGGGCAGGTTGCGGCGTTTCTTCACGCAAGGTTTACAAGTTCTTTTCCGCGGTCCTGCATTGTCGTTTTCGGGCGGATATGCTACAGTATCCGGTATGAAAGAAGCCGCTTTTCGCTACCTGTCGCAGGATGTCCTGAAGAACATCGACATGCTCGAAATTCTGCATATTCCCTCTGCCGAGGTACTCCGCGCCGGTGATTTTGGCGTGCTGCTGCGGTATGGGGACCTCTATCTGCTCTCGTGTCAGGAAGGGGCATCGGCCGCGTTTCTGCCGGCTATGACGCAGGATATCGCCAGCAATCCGCAGCCGATGATCATTTTGCACGGCCAGGAACTGTTGGGTGTCCTGCGGCGCGACTATCGCTTTCGCTCCGTCATGGATTGCTGCCACGCGGTCTATCAAAAGAGCGCGCCGATACCCTGTCCGCTGCCGCAAAATGTGAAGATTCGCAGGCTCGATTCCTCGCATCTTGCGTTCGTGCACGCGCATTACCACACGGTGGACGACGTGGGCTATCTCAGCGAGCGTATCGGGGCAGGCATGTTCGGCGTGTTCGTCGAGGGACGGATCGTCGGCTTTGCCGGTACGCACGACGAACGCTCGATGGGGTTGCTGGAGATTCTGCCGGAGTACCGGAGGCTCGGCCTTGCCTATGCGCTGGAAGCACATATCGTCAACGATCTGCTGAGCCGCGGCAGAACGCCGTTTTGCCAGGTTTCCATTCGGAACGAACCCTCCCTCGCGCTCCAGCGCAAGCTGGGGTTAACGATCTCCGGTTCCGTCGTTCACTGGCTTGCGCGCGAACGGGTCCACGAACAGGAGCGGCGTTAAAATGCCCGTTCTTTTTATTTGCGCCCTCCGGCCGTCCCGGCTGCAAGCGGGAGGGCCGAAAATCCACCCGCATGCGGGTGGATTTTCGTTTCAATATAATCCGTTTTATGATCCGTTTTCTATCACGGCCTGAATGGCCTATAAGCCGATCACGGCTCAGCCCTGAATATTGCTTTCCTTCTGGATATAGATCGGGCGTTGCTTGACCTGCATGTAGGTCCTCGCCACATATTCGCCGATGATGCCAAGCGCAAGCAGAATGAACCCGCCAAGACAGAGCGTAATCGCCAGCAGCGAAGGATACCCGGCCACAGGGTTGCCCCAGATCAATGCAATCACGACACGGACAACCATGTATATGAGCGCCATCGCCGAAACCACGCTGCCGATCGCGGTCGCGATCTTCAGCGGCGCGGTGGAAAACGAAACGATGCCCTCTACGGCATAGCGCGTCAGCTTCCAGAACGACCATTTGGTCTCGCCCGCCGCCCGCTCCACATTTTCGTATTCAAGCCAGACGGTATCGAACCCTACCCACATGAAAATTCCCTTTGAAAAGCGATGGTACTCGCCAAGCTCCAGCACAGCGTCCGCCACGCAGCGGCGCATCATGCGAAAATCCCGCGCGCCGTCCACGAATTCCGTATCCGAAATGCGGTTGATGAGGCGGTAAAACGCGCGGGCAAACGCGCTGCGTATCTTCGGTTCGCCCTTGCGGGTAACGCGGCGCGTGGCGACGCAGTCGCACGCCTCGTCCGCAAGCCGTTCCAGCATCCGGCCGATCATTTCCGGCGGGTCCTGCAAATCGCAGTCCATTACGCAGACGAAATCGCCTTTGGCGTTCTTCAGCCCGGCGTACATCGCCGCTTCCTTGCCGAAGTTGCGGGAAAACGAGATATATTTCACCCGCGCGTCCTTCTTTGCCAAGTCGCGCAAAATAGGCAGCGTTTTATCCCGGGAACCGTCGTTGATCAGAATCAGCTCAAAATCATACTCCGTCAGCTTCAGGAACACGCGTTCCTGCATAGCGTCGTAATACAGCGGGAGCATGGGTTCCTCGTTGTAGCAGGGGCAAACGATCGAAACCAGCGGTTTTTTCGGCATAGGCTGTTACTCCTTTGCAATTCACAGGCGACCCGGCGCGGCAAACGCGCCCGGCGCTATTTAGGCTGTATGACCGGAACGCCCTTGATGAGCATGAACGCCGTATATCCGGCGAGCCACACGGCGAGCGCAATCAACAGCGCCACGCGTCCCTTGTGGATGGGGCGGCGAACGCGCTTTTCAATCATGTTCGGCGCAAGCAGCGCGATCACCACCGCGCCGATCGTGCCGATCATGCCGATGGACTCCAGATTCGCAAAATACGTCAGGAGCAAACCGCAAAGCACGCCCAGCGCCGCGCCTGCGGCACGCTGGATCAGGTTCCATGTTTTTTCCGGATAATTACGCACACGCGTTTGCAGTTCATCGAGTTCCTCTTCCGGCTGAGGCGAGGCGTCCTGCCCGGCCGGCTGATCGTTCGGCTCCTGTTCAGGCAGGCGCGGTTCGTTTGTTTCCAATTTATTCTACCTCCGAAGTGCAGTAAGGGCAGCGCGTCGCGTCGATCGCAATCTTCGACTTGCAGAAGGGGCAGGTCCTCTGCGTCGGGGCCGCGGCCGTTTCCGGCCGGCCACGTCTGAACCTGCCGCCGAGCGTGCGCGTGGCATTGATGGCCTTCACCAGCAAAAACAGCACGAGCGCCATGATCAAAAAGTTGATGACCGCCGTGATGAACGCGCCGTAGCCGATGGACACCCCGCCCACCTGCCAGGCAAGTTCGGAAAAATTCGTGTCCGCAAGCAGGCCGATCAGCGGGGATATGATATCCCCGACCAGCGAATCGACAATGGTCTTGAACGCCGCGCCAATGATGACGCCGACGGCGAGGTCGATAACGCTTCCCTTCGAAATGAATTCCTTAAATTCGGAAAAGAGCTTTTTCATAATAACCGATAGCCTCGCTTTTTTCAATTCCGGAACACATCGGTCCCGGGCTGTTTCAACTTTTTCGATACCGGGCAACAGAAAAAAATCAGGGCGTACGCGCGCCTGTAACCAGTATACCATCGTACCGGGCGGGATTCAATCGAAAGCCAAACGCAGGCGCCCGGTTTTCTCAACACGCTGGTCACGCAGGAATAGCCCTCCGGCTGTGCGGCGCGTCATTTTTCTGCAGCAGGCCGGTTTTCTTAACGCAATCTTGCAATGCACACGCGCGTATGCTAGAATAAGCAAGCCGAGCCGAAGTGATGGAATTGGCAGACGTGACGGACTCAAAATCCGTTGTTGGCGACAACGTGTGGGTTCGAGTCCCACCTTCGGCACCAAAGGGGTGGATACATAAATGTATCCACCCCTTTGGTCTTATCTGCGTAAGCGGACTCGAAGCCCAAAAAACCGCGGGTGTGCGGCGCGCGCATCATGCCGTTTGAAAAAAGCGTCCGTCCACCGCACGATAAACCGGGCTCCGGATCTAAAGAAAGAGATGCCTTTGCCGTGTAAAAAACGCGGCATCGTGATATTATTGGAAGAAAAAATGATTGCAGCGCGCGGATCGGCAAAGGTTTTTCGCGCGTTGTCAATGAATTGCCGCAAAGACTCTCAATCGGTCCGCGCGGCAGGAACGGATATTGATATCATGAAAACGCAGATCGTCTATTTTTCCGCAACCGGCACAACCAGAGCGCTTGCAGAAGCGATTTCAAAGGGCTTGCGCGGCGACGTATCTTTTACGGACATCACCTTGCCGGAAAGCAGAACGGACGGTTTGGCAATCGACTGCGATCTTGTCGTCTTTGCAACCCCGGTTTATGGTGAAAGAATCCCCGCTTTTGCGTATTATTTTTTGAAGCGCGTCCGGGGAAACGAAACGCCGCTTGCCGTCGTCTCCGTATACGGTAATATGGGTTTTGGAATCACGCTTGAGCAGTTCAGCGCGCTCGCCAAAAAGAATCGTTTCAAGCTGATTGCAGCCGCCGCGTTCATCGGCCAGCATACGTATGCAACCACATCGGCTCCGGTCGCTTATGGCAGGCCGGATCAGCACGATTTGGAACAGGCCCGTGTATTCGGCGAGCAAATTCAAAGGAAACTCGATGCCGGGGATTTCACCCCGCCGAACCTTCCGGTAACCGGGCTCCCGAAGTGGATCGAGAGGTTCCCGGATTCGGGAATCCGCTTTCTGATTCGGCAGCCTCGCGTGATCAGAGCCGCTTGCAACGCATGCGGGGCGTGCGCCCGAAGGTGTCCCGCGGGTGCTATTGACTTGGAAACTTTGAGGATTGACGAACAGAAATGCCTTCGCTGTTATGCCTGCGTGAAAGCCTGTCCCAATGGGGCGAGAGCAGCGGGGTTTCGCTTACCCGTCTTTCAATCCGTCTTTCGCCGTCTGGGCAGAAAAAAGAAGGAAAGCCGAGTTTTCCTTTGAGGGGCGATCGCCAGGCGCCAGGCGCGGACCCATGGAAAAAAAGTTGACCGGCGCGATATCATGAATTCGGCCGGCTGTACGTATGCCGGATGCGCAGGATTTATAAGGGGGGGAACACTCAGATGTGTGCGGATTTTGTGAACCTAACACCGGAAAATCTGGCCGGCGAACATCTTTGCTGCATCATACGCAGCAAGAAGCCCCATCCGGGCGTCGAAGCGAAACGGCAATGGCTTTCCGAACGGCTCAAGGAAGGCCATGTCTTTCGAAAGCTGAACGAAAGGGCTACCGTTTTCATTGAATATGCCCCTCTTGAAACAGCCTGGGTCCCCATCGTTGGCGACAACTACTTCTATCTATATTGTTTGTGGGTTTCCGGCAGTCAAAAGGGTAAAGGTTACGGAAAAGCGCTCATGGAGTATTGTCTGACCGATGCAAGGGCGAAGGGCAAGTCCGGCGTTTGCATGCTTGGGGCAACGAAACAGAAATCCTGGCTCTCCGACCAGTCCTTTGCAAAGAAGTTCGGTTTCGAGGCGGTCGATACCACCGACTACGGATACGAACTGCTTGCGCTTTCCTTTGACGGGACAACGCCGAAATTCACGCAAAATGTAAAGTCTCCGAAAATTGAAAGCAACGAGCTAACCATCTATTACGATCTGCAATGTCCCTACATTTCTCAAAAC
>Ga0116152_10004758_pt1 | contig 10658 bp, 9 predicted proteins | sample AD_UKC119_MetaG_FD_89894 | JGI IMG/M metagenome (GOLD analysis project Ga0116152, IMG submission 89894) | Active sludge microbial communities of municipal wastewater-treating anaerobic digesters from Hong Kong - AD_UKC119_MetaG | ecosystem: Engineered > Bioreactor > Anaerobic > Digestate...
CTCCCGGTCATTTTTCCAACTGACAAGTTTCTTCCACATAATGCGTCCTGCAGAGTCCCCACGGATGTGGCATTCTGGCCGGGGGAGCTTGGAATTCTGTGAAGTTCCGAGACCAAATCACGCAGTGCTGTTCATGAATTGGAAACTGTGAATTCGGGCCGAAGAAAAATACGGAAAAACAATACACTGCGCGCACTTTCTCGACTGGGAGGCGCCGGGGGCCGCCTTCAGGATCTCAAAATTTTTTTGCCGGACGAGGTGAGACTCCCGCCCAGCGGGAATGCTGGGTCAATTCGCCTGCGATTCCGGCGATCCGGCTGGCTTTCGTTGAGTGGCTGGGGCACAAGGCGGCGATGGATCTTCTCGCACAGTACTGGCCGCTCCTGCTGGCGCTCGCTGTCGCCGGCGCGGCGGCCGGGCTTGCGGCGGGCCTGTTCGGCATCGGCGGCGGGGCAATCATCGTCCCTGTGCTCTATTTCCTGTTCGACTCGATGGGCTATGGCGAAACGGCGATGCATGTGGCCGTGTCGACCTCGCTGGCGACCATCATCCTCACCTCCGCGCGCAGCGTGTTGGCGCACAACCGTCACGGCGCCGTCGACTGGTCGATCATTCGCGGCTGGTCGCCCTGGATTGTTATCGGCGCCCTGATCGGCATGTCCCTGACCGGGTTCCTGTCGAAACAGGCACTGCTTGGGATCTTCGGCTCTCTCGCCTTCGTGCTGGCGGCGCAGCTGTTCTTCGGGCGGCCCAGCTGGCGGCTCGCCGAGGACATGCCGACAGGCATCCCCCGGGCCGCACTGGGATCGACCGTCGGCGCGCTGTCGGCCCTGATGGGCATCGGCGGCGGCACGTTCGGCGTCAGCCTGATGACGCTGTGCGGGCGGCCCATCCACAATGCCGTTGCCACGGCCGCCGGCTGGGGCGTGGCAATCGGCCTGCCATCGGCAATCGCGGCGGTGATTATCGGCTGGGGCCGTCCGGGCCTGCCGCCATTCTCGCTGGGACATGTGAACCTTGCGGCCTTTGTGATGATCTCCCTGTTCACCGTGACGATGGCGCCGGTCGGGGCGGCCCTGGCGCACAGGCTGGACGCGGCCCGGCTGCGGCGCATGTTTGCGATCCTGCTGGCGCTGGTGGCCGCGCGTATGTTGTGGAAGGCGCTCGGCCTCTAGGTGAAGAAGCCGTGGGCGATGCGGGCGATAGCCCAGTAGCTGCCCATGATGCCGATGAAATAGGCGAGCACCGTGCGCGCCAGCACCATCCGCTGGCTGGCCAGCTTGTAGAAGATCCAGGCAAGCGCCAACACCGCGCTCACGAACATCACCTGACCGGCCTCGACGCCGAGGTTGAACAGCAGCAGCGCCAGCAACTTGGCGCCCTTCGGCAGACCGATCTCGGCGAGCGCGCCGGCAAAACCGAACCCGTGGATCAGGCCGAAGCCGAAGGCAATCGCCCACGGAATGCGCTGGCTCAGCGTCATCCGGCCCTGAATGCGGTGGATCGCCTCGGCACCCAGCAGGGCGATGCTCATGGCGATGGTGATTTCGACCGGCGGGCCGGGCAGGGTGATGCCGGCGAGCGACGCGGCAGCCAGCGTGATCGAATGCGCGACCGTGAAGGCCGTCAGGGTCAGCAGCAATTGCGACGGCCGCACCAGCAGCACCATGCCGAGCACGAACAGGAGGTGGTCCCATCCGAACAGGATGTGCTCGACACCGATGCGGAAATAGGTCGCGGCCGGCGCGCCTGTGGGCACGGTCAGATCGAGCACCGTATGGCCCGGCCGGAGCACGACGCCCGTGCTGTTGCCGTCGAGCCTGTGAAGGCGAACGAAGACATCCGTCAGTGTTCGGTCGAGTCCGTCGATACGGATTTCCCCGGAAACAAGATCGCAGGCAATGTGCCAGCGCAGGAGCAGGATGGAGCCGGCGGAGGTTGCGCGCTCGTGGGACTTTACGCAGGCCTCCGGAAAGACGGGGTCGAGCTTGAGGCGCCGCCCGTCGAGCACGGGCTGCTTCCAGGTGACGTCAAATTCGGCGGGGGCGGTCTCGACAATTTCGAGATAGGCGGGCCGCACTTCGTGTGCCATGGCCGGCCGCGCGAAAACGAGCAGCACGACAAGGCACGAGAGTGCGGCACGCAGCGCCGCCACGCTATTTCGCATCGGCGCCCTCGATCTCGACCTTGTAGCGTCCGACGATCTTCTGCACGGCCGCTTCGTTCTCATTGCGGCGGGTTTCATCTTTCCAGTCGGCGAGAACGGCGTCACGCGCCTCGTCGAAGGGGATGACACGCGACGGCATATTCGCGGAGACCCGCACGAGGTGAAGACCAAGCGCGGAGCGGACCGGGCCGAACCAGGCATCCGAAGCGGGCGCGGCTGCCAGCGCCTTGGCGAAGTCCGGTCCGAACAGCCGCGCAATTTCCCGCACGGGCAGGTCGCCATAGGTGCGCTGGAGCATGAACGGGTCGCCCACGTGCTGCCAGTCGGCGCCGGCATTCAGGCGCGTCAGGGCGGCGCTGGCATCGCTCTCCGCCTTGCTGCCGCGAACATCCTCGCTGAAATAGACATGTGTGAAGGTGATGGCCTGCGGCTCGGTGAAGCGGTCCGCATGGGCCGTGTACCAGTCGCGTAGTGTCTGCTCATCCGGGTCCGGATCGTCCGCGAGGTCGGAGATCATGAAGGTCATTTTCTGCGCGAGGCGCCGGGTGACGATCGTGTCGTTCTGGTCGAGGCCGAGCTGGCGGGCTTCGCGGGCCAGCGCCTCGTCGCGCACATAGTCGTTGACCATGGCGAGCATGTCTTCCTTCGAAGGCAGGGCGCCGGACTCGGCGGCATAGAGCGAAGCGAGGCGCTCGAGGTCCGCATGCGACACGCGGATGGTGCGGCTGGCGCTGGCCCGCGACTGGCTCACCATGTTCCATGCGACGAAAACGGCAAGAGCCGCCAGCACGAAATGTACCAGCGGCTCACCCAGCAGGCTGCGCAAGCGCGATGCAGTCTCGGTTTTATCTGTCAACGGAGTGTCCTGAACCCTCAGTTGCCCGGAATGTACCAGATTGGTGACGTATAGGCGCGTTCCTGGATCGTCTGGGGCACATCAGGACGCGGCGGTGTCCCGTTGCGCATGGCTTCCCATGTCGACCAGCGGCAGGAGGGATTTTCCAGCACGCGGACATAATAGGTCACGCGGCGGGACGGGTCGAAGTCCGGGTCCTTCCAGAGCGTCTTCAGCTCGCTGGCTCCGGAATTGACCGGCGTGCAGCTGGCCATGTCGACGCTGGCGCCATTGTCCGTGCAGCGCCTGGTTGACGGGTCCGGCGTGCCATTGTCGCAGGCGACGTCGATGACGTCCTCGCCATCGCTGGTGACCTTGACGATCTGCACACGCTGCAGCGTGCCGCCATTCGGGTCACGCTGGGCCCAGACGATGAAGGAGGGGGCATCGCCCGTGCCGACAAGGTCGCCGCCCATGGGAACGCCGCCCTCATAGGCGCGGTGAGCAAGGTCCGCCGCGTCCATGATGCCGTCAGCATAGCCGAAGCCGCCGAAGAAGCGCACGCGCATGCGCGGCCGGGTCGTCGCGAAGGTTTCCTTCCGCTTGAACGCGTCGAAGATCGCCTCGCGGGTGTTTTCCTCCGCCCACACGCCCGTCAGGCCGCTGGCGCTCCAGCGCGAGAACCAGTTCTTGGCATTGCGTGTGATCTGGTTGTCCGGCTGATCGTCCCAGCTCGTGGTGCCGGGGAAGGGCACCGATCCTCTCGCGACCGGCGTTCCGTCGACAATGCCGACTTTCGACCAGTAGTCCGCTTCTGAATAGGCGCCGCCGGCGACATGCGAGTCCGAGGCGGCGGACAGGCCGAAATGGAAAGGATCGAAGCCTTCGGTTTCCTGCAGTTTCAGCCCGTTGCGATAGGCTTCGCGGACATAGGATCCGTGCGTTGCCGAGACATTGTAGGAGCCGAGCAGCTCGTCATAGATCTCGAAATTCGCCCATTCATCGTTCGGCGACAGGTCCGGGTGGGTCTCGCTGGTGCCTTTCACCTGCGTGACCTCCACCAGGGGCTCGTTGCGCATGCGTTGCTCCGCATACGCCGCATCCAGCGGCTCGCCATTATAGGTTTCGAGGCGGAACATCTGGCCGTCGGACACGTTCGAATTGTGCGGGATGGCGATGGATTCGAGGCCGTTCGCCCGTTGCTTGTCCATCCAGTCCCAGAGGTCCTCCGGATTGGTCGAATCCAGCGTCGAGAATACCTGCGTGGGGGCTGTACCCTTGAAGAAGACGTTGCGGTGCAGGTTTCCACCGCCGAAGCCGCCATCCCCCGTATCCGAGGTCACGGAGGTGTATTCATAGGCCGAGAAGGTCGTGAACTTGCCTGGCTGGTTGTACTTTTCGGCCGCGGCGACGTGTGCCGCCCAGACCGTGTTGATCGTGTTGAGATCGTACATCTCCTCAATCGGCACGCCCTCCCGCACCGAGGCGCCGACGCCCTGAAACGCCGCGAGGATCTTGTCCGGATCGGTCGAGAACATGTCCTTTGCCCGGGGCAGCTCGGAGAGCTTCGTGCCCGGCGTATTCATCGCCGGCAGGATACCGAGATATTCGGAATGGTCCGTGACGGTGTAGAAATCCAGCGGGCCGCCCGCGATGGTCATGTCGAAGCCGGACGGATGCCTGATCGTCTGGCCCTGCGCGAAGCGGTAGGCGTCGTCGACAGTCGCGCGCACATTGAAGATGTAGGCATCGAAACTGTCGCGCGTGTGGATGTGCAGGTCGCCGAAATAGGCGTTGCGGTCCGGATTGTATCCGGCGGTCCGCCCGGCGGCCGCTGCATCGGGCTCGCCAGCGGGCGCGCCCTCAGGTGCAGCCGGGCCCGTCGTCGTCTTGCCGCAGGCCGACAATAGCAGAATCACGGCGAGCGCCGTTGTGCGTTTCAGCATCCTCTCCTCCCTCATGCGCCTTTCCCAGGCACTATTGGGTCAGTTTGGGCGTGAACGCGCAGGCTGTCCAGCGTGACGCGGGGTCGCCCTCGTCAGAGATCGGCGATGGCGGTGACGTCCGTGATCTTGTAGGTCAGCGGGGTCTCGCCATGGCTCGCGATGGTCACATATTCACCTTCCGTGAAAATATGGTCGCCGAGGCGAAAACCGGCCTCGTCATCGTCGGCATCTTCGTCGTCATAATGGAACATCCAGTGCGTGCCGCGATGGGTCAGCAGGCCCCGTGCGTGCTCATCCGGATCGGGATGGAAGCGGACCACATGGCATTCCTTGCGGTGCTCACGCCAGCCATCGACATCCAGATGACCGTCCTCACGCAGCGGCGCGGTGATGAAATAGCCAATGCGCGTATCGCCTTCGGTGATGCCAGGATTGCGGGCAAGCTGAAGGGTAATGCGTTTCAACGTCATGAAATGTCTCCGGATTAGCGGGCAAGGGCCAGGGCGGGTGCGTCGCTGGCCTCCAAAAGGTTACGTGTGGTGCCGCCGAACAGCCGCTCGCCGATGCGCGAATGACCATAGGCGCCGGCCACGATCATGGATGCCTCGCACGCCTTGGCCATCGACAGAAGGCCGCTCGCGACCTCGCCTTCGATCGGCATGCGCCGGGCGGAGATATCGTGGACCGAAAGCCATTCTTCCAGCACGGTTGGATCGGCGGACTTGCGCTGTTCGTCCTTGTCGAGATCGGGCTCGCTCTGGGCGATCACAACATCGCCGAACGCCTTGATCAGGTCGAGATGGAACCGGACCGCCCGCGCGGCGCCGTTCGAGCCATCCCAGGCGATGATCACAGGGCCGGTCTCAATCGGCCGCGTGCCGGACAGGACGAGCGGCAGCCGGGCCTCCATCAGAACATGCTCGAAGGACGGATTGAGCGGGTCCATGCCCTTCTGGGCGCTGTGGGGAAAGACGACGGCGTCGGCCAGCGTGGCGGCGTTCGCCCCGGCACGCTCAGCGATGTTGACCTCATGCGTGAAGGTGCAGGTCAGGCCGTGCGCGCCGCTCGATGTCACCTCCTCGAAAACCTCCTTCGCCTTACCGATGATCTTTTCCTGCAGTGCGGCCAGATCCCGCGTTGCGGTTGCGGCAAGGCCGGTGGCTTCGGGCGTTGCCATGACGATCATGGCGGCATTCGGGTCTGGCAGGGCGCAGACGCCGCGAACCGGCACGTTCAGCCTCTGGGCAAGCGCAAGCGCGTCCAGCGCCGCGGCGCGGTCGGGAACTTCAGCCCCCTGCAGCATGGCAACGACAGTCATGAAACCTCCATCGGAACCGGGAATGCCGGAACATCTCCGATCCCCACATAACACAGCAGGAATACCGGTCTTCTAGTAGTCTTACCTAGCTGCCCTCGCGTCTGCAATGCGCTGTCGGGCAATGCGGTCGGCGACCGCATTGGTCGGCGTATCGGTCGAGAGCGCCTCATCGAGCACGGCTCCCAGCGTTTCGACCAGTTTTGCCAGTTTTCCGTTCACCCAGTCTCGCGAATAGGTGCCCGATATCTCCGCGGCCACATTGATGATGCCGCCGCCATTGATGACATAATCGGGGGCGTAGAGGATGCCCTTGCGGCGCAGGAACTCGCCCATCTCGGGAACCACGAGCTGGTTGTTCGCGCCTCCGGCGATCGCTTTCACTCTGAGCCGGCCGAGCGTATCCTCGTTCACCACAGCGCCCAGCGCGCAGGGGGAGAAGATGTCCGCCTCGGCATCATAGATGTCATTCGGCGCGACGATGGCGGCGCCGGTGCGCTTTGCGACGGCCTCCAGCGCAGCCTGGTCGATGTCCGTGATCACGAGGCGGGCGCCCGCCTCCGCCAGATGGTCGCAGACATAGCCGCCGACCGATCCGACGCCCTGCACGGCAACCGTCCGGCCATCGAGGTCATCCGTACCGAAGGCGCGTTTTGCCGTTTCGAGAATGCCGAGATAAACCCCGTGGGCGGTGACCGGCGACGGGTCGCCGCTCGCCGCCTCGCCGTGCGAAAGGCCGGCCACATGGGCGGTTTCCGCGCGCACGATCTCCATGTCGCCGACACTGACGCCGACATCTTCGGCGGTGATGTATGTTCCCTGCAGGCTCTCCACGGCCCGGCCGAAGGCCCGGAACAGGTTCGGTGACTTGTCCTTGCGCGAGTCGCCCCAGATCACGGCCTTGCCGCCGCCGAGTGGAATGTCGGCCATGGCGTTCTTGTAACTCATGCCCTGGCTGAGGCGCAGGGCGTCGGTCAGCATCGCTTCGCCGGAGTCGTAATTCCACACGCGGCATCCGCCGGCTGCGGGGCCACGGGCGGTGGAGTGTATGGCAATGATCGTCTTCAGGCCGCTCGCTTCGTCCTGGAACAGGTGAACGCCCTCATGCGCGTCGTAGGAGGGATGATCGAACATGCGGCCCCGCTGGCTGGGATTGGATGCAAATGAAACTAATTTGCCGCCTTTAATCGGGTGGTCCCGCAGGGTCAATGTGAGCGGCCGGGCCGCATGGCAGCCCTGCAGCGCGGACTGGCGCACCGTTTGCGGGAGGCGTAGGCTGGAGCAAGTCATGGGTAAACGCTGGACATTCCTGTTCCTGCCTCTGGCGGCCAGCCTTGCGGGCATGGCCGGAGCGGAGACCTGCCGGTCTGTCTCGGCGGCCTGGCAGGTGGGCGGGACGGCCTACACGACGCGGATCTGGACCACGGGCGATCATGGCTGCAAGCGCATCGAGCATACGATCACGACGCCGGAAGACATCGAAACGCTGACCGGGCTCGACTGCAATTGCGATCTCATCGCCGACGGGCAGGAGACCCGCATCGAGGGCAGCCCGCACCCGTACACGCGGCCGAAACTGGAAGCGGTCTGCCGCGGACCGATGGCCGAGCCGCATGCGCCGCCGCGTTGACATCTTCGCAGCTTTTCACGGTTAAGGTTTCCGCCCGACATGCAGCTGCGCCCGCTCTTCTTCGCGATCGGCATTATGACCGTGCTTCTGGGCGTGGCGATGCTGCCCTGCGCGCTGATCGACTGGGCCGACAAGCGGCCGGAAGCGCATGTTTTCGCGGTGTCCTCCTTCGCATCGATCTTCATCGGCGTGATCGTCTGGGTCCTGTCGCGCGGGGAGATGGAGCGGACCGGCCAGCGTGAGGGCTTCCTGCTGACGGTGCTTGTCTGGACCGTGCTGCCGGTGATTGCGGCCATTCCCTTCATGGCATCGGGCATGAGCTTCACCGACGCCGTGTTCGAAAGCGTGTCCGGCCTGACAACGACAGGGTCCACCGTGCTGACGGGCCTCGATTCCATGCCGCGGGGCCTGTTGCTGTGGCGCGGCATCATCCACTGGTTCGGCGGCATCGGCATCATCGTGACGGCGATTGCCATCCTGCCGCAACTGCGGGTCGGCGGGATGCAGCTGTTCCAGCTCGAAAACTCCGACCGGTCCGGCAAGTTCCTGCCGCGCGTCACCGACATCACGGCCTATCTGGGCCTCACCTATGTGATCGTGTCGATGGCCTGTGCGTTCTCTTACTATGTCTGCGGTATGTCGTGGTTCGACGCGATCTGCCACGCCATGGCGACCATGTCGGCCGGCGGCTTCTCCACGCACGATGCCTCGTTCAGCTATTACAATGACACGCCGGCGCCGTGGGCCGGGATCGTGTTCATGCTGATCGCCGGCCTGCCGTTCAGCCTGATGGCGATGCTGGTGCTGCAGGGGCGGGTGATGCAGTTCGTGCATGATCCGCAGCCGCGCCTGTATTTCTCCCTCGCCGCGGTTTTCTCGCTGATCATCTCGGCGATCTATTTCACGACCTCCGATACGCTGGCCGATCAGGGTCTGCTCGGCAGCCTGAAGCTGACCATCTTCAACACGGTGGCCGTGATGACCGGCACCGGCTTTGCGACAGCGCCCTACGATACCTGGGGCGTCCCGATCCAGGGGCTGGTGCTCGGCATCACTTTTGTCGGTGGATGCGCTGGCTCGGCGGCCTGCGGCCTCAAGATCTTCCGCCTCGAAATCGCGGCCAAGGCGCTGTTCGCCTATTCGCAGCGCATGGTCCAGCCGCACAGGCGCTCGCCGATCAAGTATGGCGGCAAGAATGTGGACGAGGACACGCTCCAGTCGGTGATGGTGTTCATGTTCCTCTACTTCGTGACCTTCCTGGTTTCCTCGGCGCTGCTTGGCCTGGATGGTCTCGATGCACGCACGGCGATTTCGGGCGTTGCGGCAACCCTGTCGAATGTCGGCCCCGGCCTCGGCCCGATCGACGGCCCGTCGGGCACGTTCAAGGATTTCTCGGATTTCTCGACCTGGGTCTGCACGATCGACATGCTGCTCGGCCGACTGGAATTCGTGGTCGTCTTCGTGGTGCTGACGCGCCGCTTCTGGCGCGGCTGACGGACAGAAAAAAGACCGGACCCGAGGGCCCGGCCTTTCCTTCAGTTCGTATCTCGCAAGGACTCAGAAGTCCCAGCGGATCTGCACACCATAGGTGCGTGGCTCGTTGACGAAGCCGGTCAGGTTGTTGAAGTCGATCGCGCCGGTGAGCGCATCCTCGTCCAGGATATTCCGGACAAAGACGGACGCATCATAGCCGCGATCCGACTTGTAACCCACTTTCAGGCCGCCTTCCCAGTATCCTTTCTGGCCGAACTCGACGCTGTCATACAGGAAGAAGTTCGTGTCGCCCTTATAGGCCCAGTCGGTGAAGGCATAGAATTCGCCGAACTGGACCGGAACCGAATAGCGGGCCGTGGCATTGGCGATCCATTCCGGCGCATTCGGGAAGGAATTGCCGGAGATGTTGTAGCCGAGCAGCGTGGTGCCGTCCGTATCGTACACCGGCGGATCGAGCACCGTGCAGCCACCGCCACAGCCAGGCGCCAGCAGGACCGGGTCCTTGATCTCGGTATGATTGTACGACAGCCCGCCCGTCAGGAGCAGATTGTCCGCGGGCGCTGCTTCAACATCCGCCTCGAAGCCATAGCCTTCGCCCTTGTCCGCGTTGAACAGGGCGACAGTATTGTCGATGCCGCCGACGATGGTCAGCTGCTGGTCCTTCAGTTCGTAATAGTAGACGTCCGCGTTGACGCGCAGGCGCTGGTCGAACAGTTCGGACTTCACGCCCGTCTCATACGACAGAACGGTTTCGGATTTTGCGGTCGACACCGTATCGCCGAAGACGAGGCGCCCCTGTGCGGACGGGCCGCGGAAGCCCTTGGCGATCCGGGCATAGGCGTTGAGATTGTCGTTCACCTTGTAGGTTGCCGATGTGTCCCAGCTGACCTGGTCGTCGGAGACCTTGTCGGCAATCGGGCCGAGCGGGCCGGCGCCGAACGGGCTCAGCGTGCGCTCCACCACGAACGCCTTTTCCTCATCCGTCCAGCGGGCGCCGCCTGAGACGGTCAGCCGGTCGGTGAGGTCGTAGGTCAGCGACGCGAAGATGCCGAGGCTGTTCGTATCGTTCGAGCGCGTGGCAATGCCGTTGACCGGCCGCCCCGGCGAGAGCGTATCGAAGCTCTTGGAGGTGATGTGCACCTTTTCGTCGAAGTGGAACACACCGGCCTGCGCGCGCAGCGGGCCGCCATTGTCGAAGGCGACACGAAGTTCGTGCGTGGTCTGATCAAGATCGTCGACCGCGCCCGAGCTTTCGGACGGGAAGGGAATGA
>Ga0116152_10004759_pt1 | contig 10654 bp, 9 predicted proteins | sample AD_UKC119_MetaG_FD_89894 | JGI IMG/M metagenome (GOLD analysis project Ga0116152, IMG submission 89894) | Active sludge microbial communities of municipal wastewater-treating anaerobic digesters from Hong Kong - AD_UKC119_MetaG | ecosystem: Engineered > Bioreactor > Anaerobic > Digestate...
AAGCATTGAACCCCAAGGGAACTGGGCCATCTGGGAAATCCGCGAAGCGGAGTCCTGGTTTCGGGCTCACCTGCAATTATTTGATGTGGAGGAAGCCATGATTGGCGAGATGAACAGTCAGCGGAGGCTGGAATGGCTGGCAGCCCGTCAGTTACTTCATGAAGTACTTGGCGATCAGGACCGCACACCCTGTCTGAAAGATACCAATGGCAAACCTTATCTGGAAGATCGCGCCATCCATCTTTCAATGAGTCATTCCCATGACCTTGCTTCGGTGATCCTGGCCCCGGTGCCGGTCGGTATAGATGTTCAGTACCGGGTTGCCAAATTGCAGCGCATTGCCTCCAAATTTGTTACGGATAAAGAAGTCGATGTTTATCCGGGTAAACCTGATCTGGACTTTCTTCATATCCTGTGGAGTGCCAAAGAATGCATTTATAAAGCTTATGGTAAAAGGGGGCTTGATTTTCGTGAACATCTTCATGTCTACCTGGACGAGTGGGTGCAGGAGATAGGCACTTGTGAAGGGTTCCTGATCAAAGGTGACTTTGAAGCCAGATACAACATCCACTACGAATGGTTCGAGCCAGGATATGTGCTGGTCTATGCCCTCATGGCTTAATCTCAGACCATTCGCCTTAGACCCCCTTGTAATCCTCGATAGGAGGGCAGGCACACACCAGATTTCGATCTCCGTAACCATTATTTACCCGGGCGACACTTGGCCAGAATTTGAAATGACTGCGCAGATAGGGCACCGGATAGGCGGCCTGTTCTCTGGTATATGGATGCGACCAATGGTCCGAGGTGATCTCCTCCAGCGTATGTGGAGCATTGTGCAACACATGATCGGTAGAGTCAGCTCCTCCGCTGGCTATGGCATCGATTTCCTCTTTGATCGATAACATGGCTTCACAGAAGCGATCCAACTCTTCCTTGTCTTCACTTTCGGTCGGTTCGATCATCAGTGTGCCGGCAACCGGAAACGAAAGGGTTGGTGCATGAAAGCTGTAGTCCATCAATCGCTTGGCAATATCTTCAGCAGTTATATTCAACGCTTTGAATGGACGTGCATCGATGATCAATTCATGAGCTGCCCGGCCTTTCTCACCGGTATAGACCACGTCGAAGACTCCTTCCAGCCGCGCTTTGAGATAATTGGCATTAAGAATGGCATATTCGCTGGCTGCTTTCAGACCACGAAATCCCATCATCCGGATGTATCCGTAAGAAATAACCAGGATGGACGCGCTTCCCCAGGGTGCAGACGAAACGCTTGCAATGGCCTTGGCTCCACCGATCTGCTGGAATGGATGCCCCGGAAGATAAGGTTTGAGCTTGTCGTTGACGCAGATCGGGCCCATGCCTGGTCCACCGCCACCATGCGGGATCGCAAAGGTTTTGTGCAGGTTGAGGTGGCATACATCCGCACCAATCCGGGCCGGATTGGTTAAACCAACCTGGGCATTCATATTGGCCCCATCCATATACACCAGCCCGCCGTGCTCATGAATCAGATTACAGATCTGACGAATATCTTTTTCAAATACACCATGGGTAGAGGGGTAGGTGACCATCAGCGCACCGAGATGATCTGCATGTTCTTTGCACTTGTTCTGGAGATCATCCAAGTCAATATTCCCTTTTTCGTCGCAAGCAACAACGACAACGTCCATGCCGGCCATAACGGCGCTGGCAGGATTGGTACCGTGGGCAGACTCCGGAATCAAAGCAATGTTCCGATGTGGTTCATTCCGGTCCTGATGATAGGCGCGGATGACCAGTAAGCCGGTATATTCTCCCTGAGCTCCTGAATTTGGCTGGAGGGAGCATCCGGTAAATCCGGTAATCTCACAGAGGTAGGTCTCCAGTTCGGTAAACAGCTGCCGGTAACCATCCAATTGGTCCGCTGGAGCAAGTGGATGAATGTCGGCGAAAGCCGGCCAACTCACTGGAAATAACTCGGTGGCAGCATTTAATTTCATCGTACAGGAGCCAAGCGGGATCATACTGTGTACCAGAGACAGGTCTTTGTTTTCCAGCCGCTTGATGTAGCGCATTAGTTGAGACTCAGAGCGATAATTGTGAAATACCGGATGGGTCATAAAATCCGATGTGCGCCGGTAGGCGAACAGGTTATCCGGTATTTGTTCCAATTCTTGCATTTCGGTGCCTGTCAGGATTTCCGTCAGTTTAACCACATCCTCATCCGAACAGGTTTCATCAAGTGTTATGCTGATGAACGCATCGCTGTAGAACAGGTTGTAGCCAGCTGCCAAAGCGCGATTACGGATGGCCAGACGCTGATCCGGTGTTACTTTTATGGTCAGGGTATCAAAACAGGATTTGTTGACAACCTCGAGTCCGGCGGCATACAGTTGACCGGCAAGAGCCCAGGTCATTTGGTGAATGGTTGTAGCTATTTGGCGCAATCCTTCAGGGCCATGGTAAACGCCATACATTCCGGCCATGATGGCCAGTAAAGCCTGGGCGGTACAAATATTTGAGGTAGCCTTCTCTCTTTTGATGTGCTGTTCCCTGGTTTGTAAGGCCATTCGTAAGGCCGTTTTCCCTTTTTCATCGATCGAGACGCCGATGATACGACCTGGGATCTGCCGTTTGAAATCCTCTCTGGTTGCAAAATAGGCAGCATGAGGTCCACCCGCCCCCATGGGAACGCCAAATCGCTGGGTATTGCCGATCACGGCATCGGCTCCCCACTCTCCGGGCGGAACCAATACGGCTAAACTCAATAAGTCGGCGGCAACAATGACATAAATATCTTTCTCATGAGCGGCTTGAACCAAATCCCGGTAATCGTGGATATGGCCCTGACTCCCTGGGTACTGAATCAGAACCGCAAAGGTTTGTTCGTCCAGGGTAGCTTCCTCCCAGGGACCAACTTTTACCGTTATGTTCTGTGGTAACGCGCGGCCCTTAACGACCTCGGTAGTGGTTGCGAAAACATCATCAGCTACATAAAGTACGTCCGCTGTTTCACCTTTGGCCCGCCGGTTTTTATGAGCGTGAAACATCAGCATGGCCTCTGCCGCCGCAGTCCCTTCGTCCAGCAAGGATGCATTGGCTAATGACATGCCGGTCAGGTCAGTTACCATAGTCTGGAAATTCAGCAGTGCTTCCAGTCTGCCCTGGGATATCTCCGCCTGGTAAGGGGTGTATTGGGTATACCAGCCGGGGTTCTGGAAAATGTTTCTCAGAATGGGAGAAGGAGTCACGGTACCATAAAATCCTTGTCCAATCAGTGATTTTAATACGTTGTTTTTGGCCGCAATGGATTCCAAATGATGCAGATAATTGTATTCCGATAGTGCTGCCGGAAGTTGAAGCGGACGTTCCAGGCGGATATCCTGAGGGATGGTCTCATCCATTAGTTGATCTAGGGTAGGGACTCCTATTAATTCCAACATAGTGGCCAGGTCACGATCGTTAATACCGATATGCCGGGTACGGAAAGGCGCTTGCATCATATTTCAAAGGGACTAAAAAGGTCAAAAAAATAAGATGTAAAATTAACCGAATTGAGCAGATTAAACCGGTCACATTCGAAAAATGTTCATTGGTGCCTTTCATGATTTAAATCAAGTTGAAAACGCCAGGACAATCTTTCAAATTGACCCTGAAATCATACATTTGTGACCAATCGTGCTATTATGAAAATCATCTGTGTTGGGCGTAATTACGTGGATCACGCTAAAGAGCTGAACAATCCGGTTCCTTCGGAGCCTATGTTGTTCATGAAGCCTTCCACCGCTATCCTCAATAACAATAAGCCATTTTACCATCCGGAATGGAGTGAAAACATCCATTATGAGGCGGAGATCGTTTTGAGAATCTGCAAAAATGGCAAATACATACAGCCGGAATTTGCAGAATCGTACTACGACCAGATCACGCTGGGAATTGATTTTACAGCCCGGGACATTCAGGATCGATGCAAAGCGAAGGGACATCCCTGGGAAGTTGCCAAGGCTTTTGACCATTCGGCAGTTATCGGGCAGTTCATCACGAAAGAGGATGTGGATGTACAGAACATTCATTTTTCGCTGGACAAAAATGGAGAACGCGTGCAGACGGGCGAAACGAAGGACATGATCTTTTCCTTCGCCGACTTATTGGTATACGCTTCGCAGCGATTCACGCTGCAGGTAGGCGATTTTATTTTTACCGGCACGCCGGCGGGCGTGGGAAAAGTTGTGGTTGGTGACGAGCTTACCGGCCGGGTTGAAGGGAGTGAACTATTCCGGATTCAGGTAAAATGAGTAATTGAGGGAGGGGCCTGGATCAGCGGGGCTGATTTTTGGGGATCACCTACCGATACTTCCTACCGATCTTTCAAAAATGATGCGTATTTCGTAATTAATCTGAAATCTGAATACTAATCAAGTAATTTCTATTTTTGCGCAACGTTTTAATCAAATCGTAAAATTTTAATATGTATTTGTTTACCTCCGAATCGGTATCTGAAGGGCACCCGGATAAAGTTGCAGATCAAATATCTGATGCCATATTGGATGCCTTTCTCAGCCAGGATCCCAAGTCGAAAGTTGCCTGTGAGACGTTGGTTACCACAGGGCTGGCCGTGGTTTCCGGCGAGGTACGATCATCGGCTTATGTTGATATTCAGAGTGTGGTCCGTGAGACCATTCAGAAGATTGGCTACACCAAATCCGAATACAAATTTGATGCGGATGCTTGTGGGGTGGTTTCGGCCATACACGAACAATCTCCTGATATTGCAATGGGAGTAGACGTCGGTAAGGATGCTATGAATATCGGGGCTGGCGATCAGGGTATGATGTTTGGCTATGCCACCAATGAAACCTCCAATTACATGCCTTTACCCCTCGAGCTCAGCCATATGATGCTTCGGGAATTGGCGGCCATCCGCAAAGCCGGCAAGGAAATGACGTATCTGCGTCCTGATTCCAAGGCACAGGTCACCCTGGCTTATGAGGAAGGGACGAATAAGCCGTTGCATATAGATACCATCGTTGTTTCCACCCAGCATGACGACTTTGCTGCGGAAGCCAAGATGCTTAAAGCGATTAAGAAGGACGTGCAGGAAATCCTTATCCCACGGGTTATCAAGAAGTTAGGTGCAAAAAATAAGAGTCTGTTCGATTACAAATATAAATTGCACGTGAATCCCACTGGTAAATTTGTGATCGGAGGACCCCATGGCGATACCGGACTGACCGGACGTAAGATTATCGTGGATACCTATGGCGGCAAAGGTGCTCACGGGGGAGGCGCTTTCTCGGGTAAAGATTCGACCAAAGTCGACCGCTCTGCAGCTTATGCGATGCGTCACCTGGCAAAAAATATGGTCGCAGCGGGCCTTGCTGATCAGTGTTTGGTGCAAGTGGCCTATGCCATCGGCGTAGCCGAGCCGGTAGGATTATTTGTGGATACCTACGGTACAAGTAAAATTAAAATATCTGATGGCGAGATAGCGCAAAAATTACTGAAGTTGGTAGATTTGCGTCCGGCAGCTATCATCAAACGATTTGGCCTGCAAAACCCAATTTTCTTTGAGACAGCCGCATATGGCCATATGGGGCGCAAACCTGGTACCAAGGAAGTTATGTTAGGGATAAACGGGCAGGCAAAGAAAACCAAGGTAGAAACATTTACCTGGGAAAAATTGGACCTGGTGGATACGCTGAAAGAAGCCTTTCATTAGCTGCCATGATCAGACGACATTCCTTACTTTAGTTAGTAACATTCGATACAATGACATTTCTTCACGAAATGTCATTTTTTTTTGTAACCCATGGCGTATTTACAGTCTTTCGTAATGCATTTTAATTCGGTTATCAAATGATTCATCCGCATACTGAGATTCGATACATCAATGACCTCAAAGGCTACGGTGTGGTAGCCAAGCAAATGATCCCAAAGGGGACCGTAACCTGGGTGCTTGACGAGTTGGACCGGGAGTTTTCTCCCGAGGACATCCAGCAAATGGAACCGATCTACCAGCAGATCCTGGATACCTACTCTTTTCGCAACAGCGCGGGCAATCATGTTTTGTGCTGGGACCATGGCCGGTATGTCAATCATAGCTTCAACTCAAACTGTCTGACCACGGCCTATGATTTCGAAATTGCCATACGGGATATCTATCCGGGTGAGGAATTGACCGATGACTATGGCTATCTCAATATCGGTGCTCCCTTCCGGGCGTTGGATGAGGGTACCAAACGCAAGACGGTCTATCCGGACGATCTCAAGCGCTATTACAAAGTATGGGACCGCAAACTATGGCCTGCGTTCAAGCGCATTGGTAAAGTTAGTCAGCCGCTCCGTCACCTTATCCGGGATACCAGGTGGGAACATTTTCTGGATGTATCTGCCGGAAGACAGCCCATGGAGTCTATATTAGCATGTTATTATCCGGGTTCTGAAGAAGGGGCCTTGACTATTTTGGAAAATGGTCGTATGATGAAGTAATAGAATTTAGACCATAAACTGCCATTGTTATGAAAAATTACCTTAAGGTTGGATTTATCCTGGCGGCCTTCGCCGTGCTTTCAGGATGTGCAACTATTTATTATTCCAAGGATGCCTACACCCTGGCCCGGCGGGATAAGAACATTGCTATTTTACCTCCGGTGGTGTCCATCGCTGCGACCAAAAAAGTCGATGGCGAAGCATTGCGGGAACAACAGAAAACCGAATCCGTCAATTTTCAAAGAGAGATGTATAATTGGTTTTTAAGACGGAAAATGCAAAACACATTTGATGTGGAGATCCAGGATGTAGCCACCACCAATGCGCGGCTGAACAATTCCTCTGAATACCTGGATGGAACATTGACGCCGGATCAAATTTGTTCCTTGCTGGATGTGGATGCGGTCGTAACCTCAAATTTTTCCCTGAGCAAACCGATGTCTGAGGGTGGTGCGATTGCATTGGGGGTACTGGTCGGTGTATGGGGGAATACCAATCAAACAGTAGCGACATTGGAACTGCACGATCGGCAAACGAAGAAGCTGTTTTGGAGCTACCACCACAATATCTCCGGTTCAGTAGGGAGCACCCCAGCTAAATTGGTGGACAATCTGATGCGCCAGGCCAGTAAAAAAATGCCTTATTGGTCGCGCAAGTGACTGCAATCAAATCAATCCGGAGAGCTCGCGAACTTCTTTTAAGGTTTTCTGAGCCCGTTCACGAATTTTTGCTGACGACTGCTTGATCTGTTCCTTTACAGCACGTTTGTCTGCATTCAAAATCAAAAGCTTTTGACGGAACGGTTCGGTCATCTCGATGATGGCATTGGCCACCTGCTCTTTAAGCTTGCCATAACCCAGTGTGCCGGACTGGTACAGATGCATCAGGTCGGCGTACGTTTCGGTATACCCGGAAGCTTTTAATAAGGAAAACAGATTTTCAACACCAGGGCTCATATCCGGATAGCTGACATCGCCTGAATCGGTTACCGCACTCATTATCTGTTTGCGTATCCGGTTCGGATCGGCAAACACATCGATGTTGTGTTTTTCGCCAAAGGACGCGCTCATTTTTCTCGTTGGATCGGCTGTGGACATCACTTTCGGAATCTCCGTGTACAGCGGTTCCGGTAGCGGGAAATATTCTTTCTTTACCACATGATTGAACCGGGTGGCAATATTACGGGTCAGCTCCAGATGTTGTTCCTGGTCTTTGCCAACAGGAACATAACGGGCGTGATAAATGATGATATCGGCCGCCTGCAGGACCGGATAGGTAAACAGGCCGGTGGAGATGAAGGCATCCTTATTGGACTCTGAAATTTGCAGACTTTTATCTTTAAACTGAGTCATACGGGTAAGTTCACCATAAGAAGTCATGCAGCTCAGAATCCAGGCGAGTTCGGTGTGTTCGGGCACCAGGGAATGGATGAAAATGTTGTTGACATCCAGTCCGCACGCCATCAGCCGGAACGCGACATCCCAGGTCAGCGTACGCAATTTCTGCGGGTCAAAAGGCGTGGTCATGCCGTGATAATTAACCACACCATAGATGCAATCGTATTTTTCCTGGAGAGCTACCCAGTTTTGAATGGCTCCGAAATACCGGCCAAGATGGACATTGCCCGTAGGTTGGATGCAGGAGAGTACTTGTTCTTTGCCTTCCATGTGTGTTAGGATGCTTTTTTTGTAGCTATGGCAGATATCTCAATGTTGACAAATTTTGGCAAAGCACTTACCTGGACCAATTCTCTTGCCGGGGCAGTGTCTTCTCCAAAATATTCTGCGTAAACGGCGTTTATCCGGCCAAAAAGGTGCATGTCTTTCACAAACACAGAACATTTGAGGACATCCGGATAGTCCATGCCTGCTGCATTCAAAATGGCACCGATGTTCTTTAATACCTGATGGGTTTCTTCTTCGATGGTGCCTTCCAGAATGGTGTTATTTTCCGGGATGATGGCAATCTGACCGGAGATAAACAGGAGATCACCCCACTGGGTTGCCTGATTGTAAGGGCCTACCGGGCCGGGGGCTGATTCGGTTTTGATAATTTTCTTCGCCATGATCAATGAGTTAAATAAAAAAGCTGTCTGACATACTCCAGAACCAGCAGGACGTCAGACAGCTTTCTTGCTGAATATTCTAAATGCTATTATTCGATTATTCTTCGAGGGCTTCTTCCGCTTTAATCACTAACTGGCCTTTGTAGTACATATTGCCTTCATGCCAGTAAGCACGGTGCCACAGGTGGGGTTCGCCGGTTGTCGGGCAAATTGCCACATTGGGAGTGGAAAGTTTCTTATGGGTGCGGCGCTTGTGTTTTCTGGCTTTCGATACGCGCGACTTAGGATGTGCCATGATTAATTATTTTGATCGTAATTTAACTTTTTTAATACTTCCCAAACGGAATCATTACCGGTCTCGTCCGGCTCCTCTTTTGGTTCTTCCCTGGATGCTTGCAGGATGTTCAGGATTTCGATATTGCATTTTGCTTCCGGGTCCTCTTCACAGGCATAAACTTTTGTCATCGGTATGCCCAAACAAGTGGTTTCGTAAAGCATATCGGCAATATTGAGAACCGGTGTTTTTGGCTGAAGATAAATGACGTCACCGTCATCCCTTGCTTCTTCGCTATAACGGAAAAAATACGTTTGCTCAAAAGAAACCGGCAATTGGATGGGCTCCAGGCAGCGATCACAAGTCGCAGCCATCTTCCCTTCAATAGCACAGTCCATAACCATGGCATCACTGTTTTTTTCAAGTGTAACCACCGCATGGAATCTTCCTTTTCCCACAGGAGACTGCTCATAACCTGCGAAAAATCGTTCGCCCAGTTCAAACTGGAAATGGTGAATACCATTGCGTAACCCGGAGATAGGAAGGTCAAACATCGATTTTGCATCCATGACAAAGAACTAGCAAAAGAGTTTGCAAAGGTAATGCTTTATTTTAAATCGGCACGAACTTTTTTCATCCGTAAATCTGAGCCTTTTAGGCCGGCTCGATATTGTACCTGGATGAAAGTAATAGGTTCAATTACAGTCGTTTAAATTCATTAGTACAGCGTAATTCCGGGAAACGGAATATTTGAGTATGCAACCAAATTAGTGCACCAGGATCGGGATACTTATTTCCCGGTCATATTGGCGAATTCGTAGACTATGCCATCCGGATGCCCATCGCTGGTTGGTTACCGTGGTCAGTTGACCGGAGGCATTCCCTTCCCAAATATTTTGTCCAAGTGCATTGATGAGGGTCAACCGGCTGCCCACCAAAGCTTGCGGAAGCCTGAGGGTTAGCTGCGACCCTACCGGGTTGGGATAGACGCGGATCTGGTTGACCAATTGCTGGTTAAAGCGGGCGGAAGTTGATTCGATGCGCAGGGTATCCGAAGTGATCTGACAGCCTAATGCATCCGTTACTTCCAACCGGTACCGTCCGGGGCTAGCACCTGTAAGGTCTTCATCGGTACTCACTGCGGAAGTATCATCGCTCCACAAATAAGTATAAGGTTCCGTCCCTCCCTGAACAGTAACCTGGATGTTTCCATCCATTGAAATGATGGTGTCTACCGTCAGCGTGATGGGTGTATTTTCTAAGATCATAAAAGAGTCGCTTGTCAAACAACCCAGCTCGTCCATGGCATAAACTGTATAATTCCCAGCTTTCAGGTTTCCGGTACTGTCCCCGAGATCTCCGTTGGACCAGGATATGGAATATACCCCCTGTGCACCGTTCACCACGGCGGAGGCAGAGCCAGTTGAATCCCCTGCGCAAGCTACATTGGAGGTGGTCACCACGATACCCACTGGATCCGGTGAGGCCAGAGAAACCGCTCCGGTTATGGTACAAGCTGCATCATCCGTGACTGTGTATTGATAATTACCGGCGAAAAGACCACTGATAATTGTCGTGTCCGGCGCTCCATTGGACCATTGGACACTTGTTTTACCTACAGCTCCGGTTACCTGTAGCATGATCGCTCCGGAATTGTCCCCATTACAGAAAATTGGCGTCGAATTGACGTTAACCATTAAAGCACAATCACCGCCCATGACCTGGATCTCGGTACTCGTCGTTTCACACCCGTTCGAATCCATAACTGTAACCTGATAGCTGCCTGCCGACAATCCACTGATATCTTTTGTAGTGGCTCCATTCGACCAATCAAAAGTATA
>Ga0116152_10004762_pt1 | contig 10651 bp, 11 predicted proteins | sample AD_UKC119_MetaG_FD_89894 | JGI IMG/M metagenome (GOLD analysis project Ga0116152, IMG submission 89894) | Active sludge microbial communities of municipal wastewater-treating anaerobic digesters from Hong Kong - AD_UKC119_MetaG | ecosystem: Engineered > Bioreactor > Anaerobic > Digestate...
ACAGACATTACAAGAGTGTTAAGGTCGAGGTCAAGTGACGACCTTGTCTCGTTTTACGTGGTTACAAGCTGGAGACGTGCACCCAGTGCAGGATATACTTGTTTTGCAAATAAATGCTCTAAATTCGAATTTCCCATGCTGCGTGCCCTATGCCTTAAATTCGTATTTTTGCAAAAAACAAACCGATGCTCCTTTTTATCAACGAGCTTTTTCATTTCAGATGGGTCGATGCCCTCGACATACTCATTGTCGGGTATTTGCTGTATGAGTTCTACATGCTGATTCGCGGAACCACGGCCGTTTACGTTGGCGTAGGCATTGTATTGGTGTACGTATTATGGAAACTGGTGGATCTGAGTGGCATGCATTTGCTGAGTGAAATTTTCGGAGCATTCATCAGTGTGGGGGTTCTTGCATTGGTAATCGTGTTTCAGCAGGAAATCAGAAAATTCCTTACAATGCTGGGTTCACAAAACATATTAACAGGACGCAGCCGGCGTTTTCTTTTCTGGAAAGTAAATGATACCAGCCGAAATGCGCTGGACATAGAAGAAGTGGTGGAGGCCTGTTTTGAGATGAGTCAAACAAAAACCGGCGCACTGATTGTTCTTTCCTTAAAAAATGAATTAAAAGAAATTGCGGCTACCGGTGCTGTTTTTCAGGCACAGGTTCAACGGGAACTTATCAAATCGATATTTTACAAAAACTCACCACTGCACGATGGCGCACTGATTATCAGACGCAATCAGATTATTGCTGCCCGATGTATTTTGCCGGTATCAACCCGGATCGATATTCCCGAAGACCTTGGACTACGGCACCGATCAGCCATTGGAATCACCGAAGCGAGCGACGCCATTGCCATTATCGTTTCAGAACAAACGGGGCATATTACCTATGTTGAACATGGCATTATGCAGAGAAACATCGGAAAGACCGAACTTGAAACATTGTTGAAATTTAATTTTGCCTGATTATGGCTTCTTCCTCAAAAGTATATGGTACCGTAATTGAAAATCTTGAAATCACCGATACCGCATCGGAAGGCGTTTGCATCGGATATCACGACGGAAAGGTTGTCTTTGTTCCGTTCACCGTACCAGGCGATATTGCTGATGTGATGCTGGTTAGAAGCAAAAAAAAATATTCTGATGGATTTCTGCGTACACTGCATAAATCCGGCGAAAGCCGCGTTGAACCTAAGTGTTCACACTTCACACTTTGCGGCGGTTGTCGATGGCAACATATGAAATACGATGCGCAGCTGACTATGAAACAGAAACAGGTAACCGATAATCTGCAGCGCCTGGGCGGTCTCAATATTGAAAAGGTATATCCCATTTCTCCGTCACCTGAACAATTCCATTACAGAAACAAATTGGAATTCACCTATTCCGACAATCGCTGGCTTACTGATGAAGAGCGCCATGCAGAAAATGCCGAACCTCGCGGACTGGGATTTCATTTACCCGGACGCTTCGATAAAATTTTCAAAGTCGATCGATGCTATCTGCAGAGCGATTACATGAACACTATCCGAAACACAGCTCAGGATATGGCTTTGCAGCAGAATCTGACATTTTGCAACAGAAAAGAACACAGCGGATTTCTGCGCAATCTGATGATCCGAAACAGCTCAGCCGGGCATTGGATGGTAACCGTAATTGTTGGTTTTGATGATCAGGAAATGATTACAAATTATCTGAATGCATTGAAAACCAAACTACCTGAGGTACAATCGTGGATTTATATAGTAAACACCAAAGCCAACGATTCGCTGAATGATCTGGAATTTCATGTGTTTTCGGGACCTGCCGCTTTTACCGAAACCATGGAGCATCTGCATTTCAGCGTTGGGCCGCTGTCGTTTTATCAGGTGAATGTACCACAGGCATTGGCCATGTACCGCATGGTACGCCAGTTGGCTAATCTGAAAGGAACTGAAACAGTATATGATTTATACACCGGAACCGGCACCATTGCTTTGTTTGTTGCGCCTCATGCAGCCAAAGTAGTAGGCATTGAATATGTGCCGACAGCCATCGAAGATGCGAAAAAAAATGCAGTGGACAATCAGATAACCAATGCCGAGTTTTTCTGTGGTGATATTGCAAAAACGCTGAACGCCTCATTCATGGCCGAACACGGGCATCCGGATGTTATCATTACCGATCCGCCCCGTTCCGGGATGCATCCCGATGTGGTGGCGCAAATTTTAAATACAGCTCCCGAAAAAGTAATTTACGTCAGCTGCAATCCCGCCACACAAGCCCGCGACATAGCACTGATGAAAGAACAATACAGCGTTGCAGAAATTCATCCATTCGACATGTTTCCGCATACACATCATGTTGAGAATATTGCTTTGCTGATTAGAAAATAAAGTACATATGAAAAAAGCATCCTTTGCCGAAAAGTTGAAATACCGCTTTGATTCAATGATGTCGCGTGGACCGCTTGCAGTAATAATATGGCTGGCTATTGCAACGCTTCTGCTTGTTATTATTGCTGCCACCATCATAGCTGCATTCGGAATATTACCAGAAGACACCGAACACATGACATTTGTCGAAGCATTCTGGCAATCACTGATGAGAACACTGGATGCCGGAACCATGGGCGGAGACACAGGATGGGGCTTTCGTGCGGTCATGCTTATTGTTACCATTGGTGGAATTTTCATTGTATCGGCTTTGATTGGTATCATATCGGCAGGGTTTGATCAAAAGCTTGAAGAGTTGCGTAAAGGAAGGTCAAAAGTTCTGGAGTCGGGACACACTCTTATTCTTGGATGGTCACCAAAAATTTTCACTATATTGGGTGAGTTGACTATTGCCAATCAGAATCAGCATCGGCCACATATTGTGATATTATCTGAAGTGGAAAAATCTGAAATGGAGGATCAGATTAAAAGTTTAGTTCCTCAAACATTCAACACAAAAATAATTACACGGTCGGGCGATCCATTAGAGAACGCAGACCTCGAAATGGTCAATTACAACAAAGCCCGGTCAATTATCATTTTACCGCCTGAAAAAGAAGAGATGCATGATTTGTTCATCATCAAAGTAGCACTGGCAATTATCAATAACACAGGAAGGAAAAAAGAAAAATTCAACATTGTTGCCGAAATCCGTGATGAAAAAACACTCGAAGTTCTTGATCTGATAGGTCGGGATGAGATCAGCGTTCTGCAATTATCAGAAGTGATGGCCCGACTGACAGTTCAGGTTGCTCATCAACCCGGGCTCAGTGTTGTCATAGAAGATTTGCTGCGATTTGATGGTGACGAAATTTATTTTTCACATATTCCAAATCTGAACGGAAAACAATTTCGCGACATACAATTAATGTTTGAAGACAGCACGATTATAGGAGTTCAGAAAAAAAGCGGAGAAACAAAACTGAATCCTCCGATGAACTATATACTGGCAGCCGAAGACAAGATTATTGCCATTTCGGAAGATGACGATACAATTGCAGTTAACGGTCATCCGGAAAAGGCGGTAAGAGAAGAAAAGACAACAATTGTTGCAGAAAAAATCCACAAACCGGTTCATACAACTATTCTGGGATACAGTCCCCGCATGAAAATGATTATTCATGAACTTGCCAATTATTTTCCTGAAGGATCGACCCTGAATATTTATGTTCAGAAAAACTACAAAAGCAAAGCGGAAGAATTGAAAACAGAACATCTGAAAATCAACATCCACAACGGTGACATCACCTCACGAAAATTTCTCGAAAATCTGAATCTGATGAATACTGATTATGTGATGATTTTATCAGAACCAGATCTAAGCATACAACAAGCAGATGCAAACACACTGGTATCATTACTGCTTGTTAGGGATATCATCCAGAAAAACAACTACAATACAAACATTGTAAGCGAAATGCTTGATCCTCAAAATAGTGATCTGGCACGTATCAGTAGAAAAAACGACTTTATTGTAAGTGATAAACTTGTAAGTCTTCTCATATCAATGATCAGTGAAAACAAAGATTTAAAGCCAGTTATAGATGATTTACTCGATGCCGACGGATCAGAAATTTATTTCAAGCCCATCACAGATTATGTTATACCAGGGAAAAACCACAACTTTTATCAGATTTCAGCTGCAGCATCCGATCGTGGACAGGTTGCTTTCGGTTATCGGATAATGACTCAGTCAAACAATCCCGAAAAGGCGTATGGCATAGTAATGAATCCCAAAAAATCAAACACCATTGTTTTCAATGAAGAGGATATGCTGATTGTGTTGGCGGAAGACTAGGAAGCGGCGAGGTTAAGGTTAAGGTTAAGGTTAAGGTTAAGGTTAAGTAGTTTAGGTTTTGGTGGAGAAGCCGTATAATAAGCTACGACTTGCCATCACGTGAAATTCAAAAAGCGCTATCGGCGCGGCAGATATTAGCCCTGGACAAAATCCCGGGTTCAAAAAAAGCTGCGACCGTGTCACGGTTTACGTGAAGCTCAATGATGATGTATGTTCATACGTTAACGAAAAACGCTGCAGATATGAAGCTTGCGCGCAGATAAAGGTGCCGTGAAGGAATTTATTCAATTAAAATTGAAGGATTTTTTGTATTTTTGTATTCCAAAAAGAAAAACAGAGATGAAACCAGGCATTCTGATTTACAGCATTTTTTTCACGATCATGATATTGGCAGTATCCTGCTCGAATTCAAAAAATGACAAAGTGAATTCGGATATTGTTCACAACGAAGCCACAGCAGATGGTGATGAAACCGGCAATGGACCGAAGATTTCATTTGAAAAAACCGAACATGATTTTGGCGATATCATGGATGGAGAAAAAGTTGAATATGCCTTTAAATTCACCAATACCGGAAACAAAGACCTTGTGATTACTTCACATTCGGCTACCTGTGGCTGCACCGTGCCTGAATACCCAAAAGGCGCCATAGCCCCGGGCGACGGAGGCGTGATTAAAGTGGCTTTTAACAGTAAAGGTAAAAAAGGGCGCAACAACAAAGAAATCCGAATTAGCACCAATGCTTCGGAACGAGATGTCACTCTGACAATAAAAGCCAACGTAATAAAACCTTAAAAAAAACAAATATGAATTTTGCTTACATTTTGCTCATGGCTCCACAATCAGCCGACGGTGAATCAAGCGGTGGATGGTCCACCATGATAATGCTTCTTCTTCTTGTTGTTGTTTTCTGGCTGTTCTTCATCAGACCGCAGTCGAAAAAGAACAAAGAAATCAATAAATTCCGTCAAGGTCTGAAAAAAGGTGACCGCGTGATTACTATTGGTGGTATTCATGGAAAGATCCTTGAAATAAACGACACAACTGCAATCATTGAAACAGAAGGACAAGGCAAGCTCAAACTGGAGAAAAACGCAATCGCCCAGGAATTCAAAGCTGAAGAAATGGCTGAGAAATAATGTCTGTTCACAATGAACAACAAGTTCAGGATTTTAATTATCTGCATTTCACTTGCAGGCCTGCTATGGCTTGTAAACCACCTGAACCGTGAATACACTGTTGGTGTAACTTTTACTGTCCAATACAAAGACCTTGTTTTTCCTGAAAACAACAAGCCGGATTCAACTATAGTTGCCGAAGTCTCTGGCAGAGGGTTTTCTCTTATCCGATTCTACTTCGATCGACCCTATGTTATCCAACTGTCAAAATCGGATTTCAAATCACTAAAACAGGGCGACTCGCTTTTTTTAAGTGTATTGCCTGAGAATTTACTGAAATCAACGGTTGATGTTCTTCCTGCCGGAATCAGTCTTAAAAATATTCCAAACGATTCCCTTTCATTTTCCTGTATTTCCTACCCCTCGAAAGATGTTCCGGTACAGGTAGATGTTCGATTGCAGGAAAATGAACACTGTGCAATTAACGGACCGGTTAAAATAATTCCCGGTTTTGTAAGAATAACAGGACCTGCCGAAATAATTGCAAATATCGACTCTGTAAAAACACAACAGATTCTGATAAACAACAAATGCGATACAGTGCGTACTACAGTAAAAATTGCTCCGTTTTCAAACAAGAAAATCAGTTGTAATATTTCCGAAATTCACGTTCTTATTCCCCTGCATTCTGTTGTAAATCTGCAAACAAAACTTCATTACAATATAACGATCCTTGGTCATATTTATGATGGAGTTATTGAAACTGAGTTTATGGCACCAGCCAACGAAAAGGAGCCGGAACTGAATCTGGTGCTTGAAAGCGAGATAGTTGACAAAAGTCTTGTTTTCAACGTTAAATCACCACCCGGCTATAAAATTCTGAAGATTACGCCTGAATTCGTCCCTTTGAAACAATGATAAAAATTGGCCTTACCGGAAATCTGGGCAGTGGAAAATCGACTGTAGCAAAGGTTTTTGAAACTTTTGGTTTTAAAATTCTTGATGCAGATGAAATGGCCAAACAACTTTATCACATTCCGGAAATCCGAAAGCAGGTAGAACTACTTTTAGGAGTAGCAATCAGAAACGATGATAATACGATCAATTACAAAATAATTGCTGACCATTATTTCAATAAACCAGGCATTTATGCTGCACTGAATAGAATCCTGTATCCGGAACTGCAGAAAAATATTTCAGACGAAATTGATTCACAACAATGCAATATTATTGTTGAAGCCGCAATGCTTTTTGAGATAGAAATGCAACAGATTTTTGATTACGTCATCACAGTTTCCACGCCCGTTGAAGAACGCATACAGCGTGTGTACAAACGCAACGGGAGCAGCCGGGAGCAGTTCATGGAACGCGAAAAGCTGCAGTCACAGGCCGAATGGAAAGAAACAAAAGCTGATTTTGTAATCCTCAACGATGAGCGATCATCGGTAATTGCACAGGTGAGCAGCATACTGAAAAACCTGAAATAATTTCAATTTTTCATCAAAAAATCAATCCTGCCCCGGCGGTAGAATCTGCCTTATTTCGCGTTTGATGGTTTTCTGAAATTCCTCATACGACTCAGGTTGCAGACGATTGAGATAATGAATCAAAACGCCCGTGACCCAGGACTGTAGCAATGAAAGCTTGTTGTTTACTTCGCTGCGCGAAATCTCTCCTTGTTTGATCAGGTAATTCCATTCATCTATGGTGGCGGTTTTCAGCGAATTGTTGATGACTTCGAGAATATTTTCCCGATTGCCGAAATCGCCTTTGCGGGCCATAAAGAACAATTCAAAAATGCCTGGATACTCAACAAAAAACTCAACATACACTTGCACGGCTTTTCTGAAGCGGGCTTCACCCATGGGCAGTTTGTGCACCCGCTCCGCAACAAACTCATTGCATTCGTTCTGAAAATCGTTGACACATAGAAAAAGCAAATCGTTGATGTCGCGGAAATAATTATACATGGTGGCAAAGGAATACCCTGCCCTATCGGCCACACTGCGAACACTCACACTACGCAGGCCTTCGCCTTTGAGCAGATCCTTGCAGGCCTGAATAAAATAATCGCGCATGCGCTGCTCCTGGAGTTCCTTGTTTTTCATAATTACATATTTTGAACACTGCAAATTTAGTGAACAATGTTCATATATTGAACATTAATTAATTTTTCAACAATCATAATGACACAATTGTAATAGTATTTCACTGTTCTCTGTAGCGAATCTATCTGTATAATTAATTATTCAGGAATAAAAGAAAGCGGTAATAAGGTTTCGGGCCATTCATTAATCATTACCCACTTAACTTTAATAAATTCTTCTTCCTGGCCGCCCATGAAACTAAAGAAATAGGTGAGCCCAAAGCAACAATCGCAAGCACAGTAATTCCAACCATAAGGATAATATACCAATGAAAGGATTGAATCATCAATCACAACTGCATCACATAAAAAATGATGACAGCAATTTTCCCATATTTTAATATTGATTGTAAAACCAGTTTTCCATAAGTCTAAAGACTGTACCTTGAAAAATTCCGAATTGATGAAAGTGCTCTCTTTTGATTCAGCTCCAGCCAAACCATCAATATTTAATTCAACAATTGGCGGCTCACCATTGCATGGACTGAATTTGACGCTATCAAGGATTAAATTGTAATTTTTCAATACCAACTGATTTCTAGTACCAGGTAATACCGTTGTTCCAACTAAAAAAGGTGGATAAGTCATATTGCCGTCATCGGCAAAAGTGTCAACCTGATAACGTGGAGTGGAGCCATAATGAGCCAGATTCCTTTTCAGAATCAACGTGTCAAACTGAGCTGAAGCAATCAGGCCAGACAAAACAAAAATGACTGCAATGAGTTTCATGAACGATAAATATTAATAATTCAAAAATAGAAAATATTTGCAGGGATTGTATTTCTATTTCAGTTTCTGGTAGCGCATTCGTCTAAGTCGATGTCCTGTCACGGATTGAAAATCCGCGACAGGAAAGGAGAATAAGTGTCTTCGTGCCATCGTGGCAAACTCTCCTATTTCAGTCCCGGGAAAAAATCGGCAGTAAAATCAATATATTCCTGCGTGTGATGCTGCGCATCCTGACGTATAATCAGATTCGCTGAATTAAAAACACCACTGTAGCTGCGCGCAAACGACATGATTTTGCGGATCGGCTTGTCGGCTGTCGAATACAGAATAAGTTCTTCCTTCAGAAACAAGCCGGAGTAGTACATGATGCTTTCGAAAGATATTGATACGTCAATCGGAAGAATGACATCAAAAAAACCATCGGGCGACAGAAGCTGATTGACGGCTGCAGCCAGCTCCCGGTGCGACAAAGCAGTGTTGTGACGGGCATTGGTCCGGCGGGTATCAGAAGATTTCAGACTATCACTGAAAAAGGGTGGATTTGACACAATGCGGTCGAAAATTCCACCGACTTCAAGCGCAAGATCCTGTGCCGATACATAGCGGGCTGTCAGCCGGCTGCTCCAGGGCGAAGCAGCGAAATTTGACGCGGCCTGTTTTACGGATGGCTCGTCAATATCGATGGCCAGAATTTTCCCGGTCGATTTCTGCGCCAGCATAAGTGCAATAAGTCCGCATCCGGTGCCGATGTCAAGCGCATAATGGAAATCGTTCCGGCTGCTATAGGCACCCAGCGTTACGCCATCTGTCCCGACTTTCATAGTCGAGTGATGATCGTAAACAGCGAATTGTTTAAACCGGAAAGGATCCATTGTTGATGCGGATTGACGCAGAAAAAGTAATTGTGCAAAGCAAAGATAAGACATCTTTGATAATAGCAGAAGTTACCTTTAATTGCAATAATAATGAATGGAACTAAGCTACCGAAGGGTTTTAGCCCTTTGATAACTTTAAAACTATCGGTTCAAATCCAGCAGCCCATCGGGTGTTTCGACAATAATTTGCTTTTTGTCGGGATTAATTTCAACAAGAAAATCTTCTACGAAAGGGATTAATATTTCTTCGCCGTTGTTGTCGATGATCATCATATCCTGAGCGCCTTTCTGAATAAGCGATAACACACCGACGCGACCTTGTTTTTTATCAATGACGTCGTAGCCGGTAAGCGTGTCAAGCGAAAACTCATCTTCGTTTAAGGCCAGGTTGTCCTGATGAACATATACTGCGCGTCCCAGCAGTTTTTCGGCCTTGGTTTTATCATTGACCTCTTCGAATATCACAAACCACTCTGTGTCGATCGGGCTGCGAAGCGAATCAATAAAAAAAGGAACCTGTATTCCTTCAAAATCGAGAAATACAGGTTCACTTTCATTTGCCGGAGTTTTGCCGGCTTCAAATTTTATCAGAACTTCACCATTAATCCCATGCGTTTTGACAGTTTTTCCGATACGGATAAGTCCTTCCATGGGTGGATACCGGAATTACTCGGCTTTAGGTTCTTCAGTCTCTGGAGCTTCAGCTGCAGGAGCATCAGCTACCGGTGCTTCAGCTACAGGAGTTTCAACAGCAGGAGTTTCGGCTACAGGTTCTTCAACCGCAGGAGTTTCTTCCACGACAGCAGCTTCTTCCTTAGCTTCGGCTTTCATTTCGGCCTGACGCTTCTGAGCAATTGCTTTGTCGCGGTCTTCTTTTACTTTACGTTCAGCGGCAAGACGATTTTTCTTATCGTCAATACCAGCCTGTTTAACACTGCTTGCTTTCTGTTCGATTTTGCTCTGTTTTTCGCTGAGCCAGTTTTCGAATTTCGCATCGGCCTGTTCCTGAGTCATGGCACCTTTGGCAACACCTACATTGAGGTGATGACGCATCATGACGCCTTTGTAGGAAAGGATAGCGCGGGCAGTGTCGCTGGGAGCAGCCCCGGTTTTTACCCAATAAAGGGCACGTTCGAAGTTGATGTCGATGGTAGCCGGGATTGTCAGCGGATTGTAAATGCCAAGATTTTCAATAAACTTACCATCCCGTGGTGCACGACTGTCAGCAACGACGACATGGTAATAAGGAGCGGCCTTTTTACCAAATCTTTGCAGTCTGATTCTTGTTGGCATATGTGTTTGTTTAATTAGGGGTGCAAATGTCCGATTTTTTTTTGAATTGACCAAATAAATGGAAAGAATTCGCTGAAGTTGCAAATCCTGCACAAAAAAAAGTCTGTTATCTTTGTTACTCACAAAAGAAATGTTGGTTTTCAGGAATCCGGTTATGAGTATTGTATCGTCGCTTCTTACCAATAAAACATTCAGGGCGCTTTTCCCGCC
>Ga0116152_10004765_pt1 | contig 10648 bp, 12 predicted proteins | sample AD_UKC119_MetaG_FD_89894 | JGI IMG/M metagenome (GOLD analysis project Ga0116152, IMG submission 89894) | Active sludge microbial communities of municipal wastewater-treating anaerobic digesters from Hong Kong - AD_UKC119_MetaG | ecosystem: Engineered > Bioreactor > Anaerobic > Digestate...
AAATGAACAAACTTGGTTTTGAATGGTCGGCAGAGAAAGAGTCGTGAGCCGGAATTTGAAGTATGAGTCAGATTGAAGAATTAAAATACATTATCCATTCTGAGATCGATGAAACAAAGTGGAACAAATGCATCGATGATTCGCTTAACAGTCGCATTTATGCATTAAGCTGGCAACTCGACCGGGCCGTTTCTTCCTGGGATGCCCTTGTTTTAGGTGATTATGAGTATGTAATGCCTCTCCCTGTCAGGAAAAAACTCGGATTAAAATACCTTTATCAACCTCTTTTTTCTCAACAACTGGGAATTTTTCCTGCACCAAAACAAAGTATCTCGAATCTCTTTTACAGCTATCTGGCAAAACATTTTCGCTATGCCGAACTTCAACTCAACTCCGGTAATCTCCCCGGAAAAGAAATAATGCACACTTCATTTATTCAACGTAAAAATTATTTGCTCCCGCTGGGAAACTCTTACGAAAACATCGAATCTTTTTTTTCTACTAATACCAGACGTAACATCGCAAAAGCAAAAAAGAATGGATTCAGCTTTGTGCAAGGAATCCGCCTCGACACTTATCTCAATTTTAAATCGGCGAATCTGCCACCGCGAGTTTCAAATACCACTATTCAAACATTAAAAAACATTATTGCTTTCGGGCAATACAAAGGGATCGGAGAAATTCAAGGGGTTTTCACTCCGGATAATGAGCTTTGTGCTGCTGTCTATTTTTGCAGGTGGAAAGACCGTGTAATATATTTCAACGCTGTATCCAGTGAGGAAGGAAAAAAGCTCGGAGGAATGTATTTTCTCCTGAATCATTTTATCGAACAAAATGCCGGGAAAAACCTGACTTTGGACTTTGAAGGCTCGATGATCCCTGGCGTAGCACGTTTCTATGCCGGATTTGGAGCTACTCCGGAAACCTATTTTCAACTAAAAATTAATCGCTTACCTTTGCCTCTCAGGTGGATTAAAAGATAAAATGGCACAACTTCCCCGCGATGTGAGCAAACAACTGGCGCGCTTTGTTTCCGCCAGCCGGCTTTTTAAGTCGAAGACTCCTGTTTTTCTCCCTTTTTATCATGTAGTCAGTGATCATTCTCTACCGCATATTCTTAATTATCCGTATCGCAACAAGAAAGAATTTGAACTGGAACTCGATTATGTTCTGAAATATTTTAAACCCGTTTCTCTTGAAGAGCTGATCTCCAATCCATATTCCAACCCTAATATTTTTCATCTTACTATAGATGACGGATTGCGTGAAAGTCATGAGGTGATTGCTCCGATTCTTCTTCGAAAAGGGATACCGGCTACCTTTTTTATCAATACCGGCTTTATCGACAACAAAGATCTTTTTCACCGATACAAAGCAAGCCTGATTTTGAGTTATCTGAAAGAATTCCCGGATTCGCAAACTGAACTGTTTCTGAAAAAAAATGCACTGGAGGGGAAGAAAATACTACATGCATCAATTCGCCAGAACGATATTCTGGACGAAGCAGCTGAAATGCTCGAGATTGATTTTTCTGCTTTTCTGAAAAATGAAAAACCGTATCTAACTACCGGGCAAGTGAAGGATTTGTACAAAAAAGGGTTTACCATTGGCGGACATAGTCACAATCACAGTGAATTCTGGGAAATGAAGACCAAAGAGCAGCTGAAACAGGTGAAAAAAAGCATGGACTGGATCAACAAACATATCAATCCAAAGATTAAAGCTTTTTCTTTCCCATTCACTGATGACGGAGTGAAGAAGAAACTACTCAAAAAAATAAAATCAGAGAACATCTGTGACATTACTTTTGGTACTGCTGGTCTAAAATACGACTCGTTTGATACTCACTTTCAACGCGTTCCGATGGAGCAGAAACAAAAAACAGAACACTTTCTGAAAGAGGAATTTATGTACTTTCATCTTCGGAGAATAATAGGAAAAGCAAGGGTAGAACATTGATCTTAAAAATTGAAAAAATAAGGTTGAAGGAACTGCAGGCATTTGTAGAAAGTCCTCGATTCCGGGAGTTGGAAACCATTCCAATATCGCTGAACCGGGTACAGTCATACCTTCATAATCCGCATGCACTTCCAAATGATGTAGTTCTTTATATGGGTTTCTTAAACGAGAAACTGGCCGCCTTTCGCACCCTATTTGCTGATGTTGTTTGTCAAGCTTCGCAAAACATACGCTTTGGCTGGTGCAGCGGAACCTGGGTGCATCCCGATTATAGAAGAAAAGGATTCTCAGTGCAACTTCTACGTGAAGCTTATTCCGATTGGGATAGAAAATTAATGCTTACCAATTATGCTCCGGATGCAGAAAAATTGTGTATTAAAACCGGTTGGTTCAAGCCGGTTCATACCTTCGAAGGGGCACGTGCCTATCTTTTTCCAAAACTGCAAAAATTAAACACGGTGAGTCAAAACAACCTGTTTAAAAAGGTATTTTATTCCATCCTTGATTTTGACATTGAGCTGTTTTCCACATTCATGTTACTATTTTTTCGTGAACCCAAACCAGGTAAAATCCGGTTCGAAGTATCTGAGGAGCCAGATTCAACCTGCTATCATTTTCTTGAAAAAAAACATCCCAACCATCTGTTTCATCGATATGAAAAGGAATTAAATTGGGTGTTTTCGTTTCCATGGATCAGTTGCTCAAAAAATGAATTGAGCGAAAAATATCCATTCTCGTGGTTTTCTCCAGACTTCCAATATCAGACCGTGAAATTTTTTGCCGGCGATAAATTAGAAGGGTTCTGTATTTTTTCAGTTCGTAAGAAACACCTGAAGACTTTGTATTTTGCAGGTGCGGATAGTTTGTTTCCCGAACTTGCCGGATTCCTGAAAAGTTATTCAAAAAAACACAAGATTGAAGTTCTTACTGTTTATAAAAAAGAGTTGGCAGCTCAATTCTTCCACAGAAAATTCCCATTTTTGCGGGTGAAAAAATACGGCCAAAAAATTTACAGCACCTTTGAACTACCCGAAAGCGGTAAACTTGCTTTTCAGGATGGTGACGGCGATGTAATTTTTACCTAAATCGAACAACGATGGAAATTAAAGTACTAGGACACAACCACTCCATTCTAGATCAATACCTTTCAGAAATCCGCGATATCAATATTCAGACCGATCCACTTCGCTTTCGTGACAATTTAAACCGTATCGGAGAGATTTTTGCTTATGAAATCAGCAAGCAAGTAGAATTTGAAGTAACTGATGTCATTACTCCGCTGGGGGTGGCAAAAGTTCCAAAACTGAAGACACAACCGGTTCTGGCAACTATTTTACGCGCCGGACTGGCTATGCACAACGGATTGCTACGTATTTTTGATCGTGCCGAGAACTGCTTTATTTCGGCATTTAGAAAATACCGTGATGATGGAAGTTTTGAAATCGAATTCGAGTACATGGCTTCTCCTTCACTCGACGGTAAAATTGTCATTCTCTCAGATCCGATGCTGGCTTCAGGCAAATCAATGGAAATTGGATACGAAGCTCTTTTCAGCAAGGGAACGCCGGCGCACATTCACCTGGTTGCCATCATTGCCAGTGAAGAAGGTATGAACTACATAGAAGATAAAATAAAGGCTGAAAATGTTACTTTGTGGCTGGGTGCTGTTGATCCTGAAATGACTCCGCATTCTTACATTGTTCCGGGCTTGGGCGATGCAGGGGACCTGGCTTTTGGTGAAAAGATTGATTCAAAATAAAAAATGCCATTCCATCTGTTAAACAGCGAAATGGCATTTTAAACCTCTCCTTTTTCTAAAAATAATTTTAGAAATATACTTCAACGTTAATGTTCTCTCTTCCAAATCCTTTCGATCTCAATATCTCCATCGAGTCAAAAATCATATCGCTGTTTCCACAAAGGTAGAAACTGGTGTTTTTGTCAAAATCCCTAGTCTTCAGGTAATTGGTTAACCTTCCTTTGAAATGACCGGCTTCATCGCGGGATGTACAAAGAATGTATTTGCTTTCATCGTATTCATGTCTTTCATACGCCTCTTCGGAAGTACGAACACCATGAATCAACTCATAGTTAAGATCCGGCCGGCTTTTTATCATGCTGTGAAAAGGTGCGATACCCGTTCCACTGGCAATAAAAACATGTTTGTTTGTATCGGTATTTTTTTCATCTATACCAAACTTGCCAAAAGGTCCGTGCACTTCAACCATATCTCCTGCCTTCAGGTGCTTTAACTTTGGCGAAAAGTAACCACCATCTACTTCTTTCACTAAAATCTCAAGATTTTCACCTTCTTCCGCACTGTAGATAGAATATTCGCGGCTTTGGTAATCGCCAGGGATGGATACCGACACATGCTGCCCTGCAACAAACTTAAACCGGCTCGCAGGCAATGATAATACAAATGCATGTTCAGTGAGTTGTCTGATCTGAACTACTTTGTAATAATTGGCATCTATCCTTACGTCTGGTTTCATATCAATTGTCATGGTGTTTATTTTAAAAAGTCTGGCAAAAGTACAATTTTTTTAATTAAATACTTTTTGGTGTTTTATTTATACCGATTTTTTAAGACAATTAACCGATTGTTAACGTGATTGTTTACCGATAGCCCGTATTTTTAATCGAAATTTTTGAACTTACATTCAAATCATTTATTAAGCCAAAAAACAATTACTAACCAATGAAAACAATTATTACCTATTGCACCAATCACGGGTGCACTGAAAAAGTAGCCGGACAAATCAGGGATTTACTGGGAACAGAAACTACACTTCACAATTTAAAAAGGAAAAATCAACCAGATTGGCATGAGTTTGATCGCATAATTATTGGCGGTTCAATCCATGCCGGGCAAATTCAAAAGAAGGTAAAAGAATTTTACATAAAAAACATGGATTTGTTGCTTGATAAAGAGCTTGGGATTTTCATTTGCTGCATGGAAGAAGGAGAAAAAGCCAAAGAAGAAATGGAAGCTGTTTTTCCGGAAAAACTCTTAAACCATGCCAAAGCAACTGCCTGTTTGGGAGGTGAGTTTAATTTCGAGAAGATGAATTTCCTTGAAAAAATGATCGTTAAAAAGGTGGCAAAAGTAGAACAATCTACTTCCAACATCGATCATGAAGCCATCAAATTTTTCTCAAATAAAATGAAGAAACGCTACCAGCCTTTATTCTTTTTAATCTAAAAATTAAGATAAAAATCGCGGGTTAAATCTATGTAATCCCTGGTAAAAGAACCACCTTCTTCATAGATACACAATTCCTGAATTTTCGCTTGTTGTTCAATTACTGACCATTGAGCAAGCGCACGATTTACTTTTTTGGAAGGCTTCGGACGAATTTGCGTGATGCGTTTTAAACAGAGCTTATGTGTTATTGCATTTTTATTAAGTTCTTCGAAAGCTTCAGAAGGTATGATGATGGCCAGACTGCCCTTCTCGTTTAATAATCCTGAAGAATAAAATATTAATTCTTCAAACCTAAGCGAATCGTTATGGCGGGCGAGTGTGCGTTCATCGCTGGCTGCTTTTGATGCCCTGGAAAAATAAGGTGGATTCGAAACAATCAAATCAAACTTATCAGTAGTTGATTTGGCATACTCCTGAAAGGAAGAATGTAGCACTTCAACACGGTCCAGCCAAGGTGAATCATTCAAATTTTCCTGCGCTTCCTTCGCAGCTAACGTTTCAATCTCGATTGCAGTTATCCGGGCTTTTGAACGTTGTGCCAACATCAGTGCGATCAGACCAGTTCCAGCACCTACATCCAGAATTCTTTCAGCTCCGGAAACGTCTGCCCATGCTCCAAGCAGAACGCCATCCACTCCCACCTTCATTGCTGAGTTTTTCTGCTCAATCCGAAACTGTTTAAACTGAAAATAATTGTTCCTGCCCATTACATTATAAAACATTTAATGCTATCCTTAATCTCTTGTCGTTAAAATTAAGCAATAACCACAATTTTAAGGTTCCTGATTTCAAACATTAATTACGAGACCTATTTTATCCAACTCGTACCAAGTTGCAAATTTCTATTGATGCATTTGTTACTATAATTCAACTCATACTGAGTTGTAGTTAGAAGAGAACTGTTAGCATCAATTTCAAACTCATTATTTCACATTCAACTTTTTCTATTGGTATAGAAAATAAAAGTCCGGTACGGACTTGATTATAGTAAAAACTTGTGACTGCGAAAAGAAAAACCCTGTAAGAGTTTGATTTCTCAAAACATACAACTTCTGATTCACCTCAATTTAAAACTTCTCAAAAACGCCCAGCCCGAAAAGTGCAAAATCGTATTTGATTGGATCGTTGGGGTCAAAAGATCGAAGCACTGAAGTAATTTCTTCCACAGCTTTCCAGTCGTTGGAATGCCTCTGTAACAGGCCCAGTTTCCGTCCAACGTTTCCGGTATGCAAATCAAGAGGCAGCATTAATGCAGATTGCGGAATTCCTTTCCAAATACCAAAATCAACTCCCGCCCGGTCATCCCGGCACATCCACCTCAGGTACATGTTCAGTCGCTTGGCCGAAGCTCCTTTTGCAACATTGGAAACATGCTTTTTTGTGCGTTCACCTTCCGGTTCAAAAAACACCGTGTGAAAATGCTCCAGCGCACCATAAACTGTCTCCGATTTTTGAAATCCGGTTTCAAATAACTTCTGCAATCCACCGTGTTGCAGGTAAATATTTTGTAACGACCGAATAAAATAAACCAGGTCATCGCCATTAAAAGTGCGATGTACAAATTTGAGTAAACGATCCCTTTCGTTCTCTGAAGCATTCAACACAAAATCATATGGACTAAACTCCAGCAACTCCATCATCCGAAGTGCATTTTTAATGATTGCCGGTCGATTTCCCCACGAAATAGTAGCCGTTAAAAAGCCGGCTATCTCAATGTCTTCTTTTACTGAAAATTTTTTGGCTACCTGTATTGGATCGCTCCCGATAAATTCCGGACGGTTGTATTGTTCAACTTTTTCATCAAGAAATTCCTTCAGATTTTCAATATTCACCATTTAAACCGAGTTGAAATAGATTCTGAATCCGTCAGCTAACGGACAGGATGACGATTAACCAATGACTCCATCTTTTATGTGAAGAATTTTATCGGACCGTTCTGCAAAATGATCGTCGTGAGTAACGATGATAAACGTCTGTCCCATTTCGTCGCGAAGCTTAAATAGCAGTTCGTGAAGTTCTTCGCGGTTGTTGCTGTCGAGATTTCCTGATGGCTCATCGGCCATTACAATTGACGGATCGTTGATAAGAGCCCGAGCCATGGCAACCCGTTGTTTTTCTCCTCCTGAAAGTTCTGCAGGTTTGTGTTCCATCCTATCTTTCAATCCCAAATAATCCAATAATTCTTTTGCCTTTGCCTCTGCCTTTACCTTTGAAGTTTTTGCAATAAAAGCAGGAATGCATACATTCTCGAGTGCTGTAAATTCAGGTAACAAATGATGAAACTGAAATACAAAACCGATTTCACTGTTTCGGAAAGAAGCCAATTGCTTATCATTCATTTCCGATACATTTTTCTGACCAAACCAAATCTCACCTGTATCGGGCTTACTAAGTGTTCCTAAAATTTGTAGCAAAGTGGTTTTGCCAGCGCCACTTGCACCAACAATCGAATAAATCTTTCCGGCCGGAATTTCAAGATTAATACCTTTCAGTACCTCCAGCTGCCCGAATGATTTCCGTATGTTTTTTGCTTTAATCAAAATCTGTTTAGTGTGCATACATTTGATAAACTTCGTAAATCACATATGCAATATACGTTACAATCAGGATAATTCCTGTTGGTTTTCCAACTTTCCAACGCTGACTTAGTAACAGGAAAATCAATAATAATAGCGACCCAAATAAAATGATCACTGAACGGATGATATTTCCTCCTGCATCAATGGTATTTCCTTCTATCATCATAATGATTAAAAAGGGAAGACCAAGGCCAACAAGAATATCGAAAATATTTGAACCGATTGCATTACTAACTGCCATGTCTCCTCTTCCCTGACGAGCAACAATGATAGACGAAAACAAATCGGGGATTGAAGTTCCAACAGCAAGAACTGTTAAGGCGATGATAGCTTCCGGAATCTGCAGAATGTGTGCAGATTCAACCGCCACTTCCACCAGTATGTAACTTAAGGCTGCGATCAATAAAATTGAAACGATAAAAACCTGGTAGTATTTTTCCTTTTTCGGGAATAAAAAATTCAGAAATTTATCCAACAACCCGGTAAAATGTTCATGTGAGACATAATGCAGGGCAAGCAGGCGTGATCTTGTTTTCTTGTTTTTTCTTATCGGCTCATCAATGAAATCATCACCTGTATCTTCATATGGCAACCAGCGACGCCAGTAAACTACCGCCACTACATAAGCGACATAAACAACTAAAAATATTCCGGATTCAACCAGCGTAAACCTTCCGTCCCAAATAAAAGTTACCAGTAATCCTACGGCAAGAGCATAAAAGAACAAGTCTCTTAACAAAGGTTCCCAACTTAACTTAGATTTCCGCACAACTGCTGCTGCACCTACAATTACAAGTAAATTAAAAATAGCACTTCCTACAATACTTCCAATGCCAATGGCCTGATGCTCTCCAGGCTTGATAACCGAAAAAAGAGCCACAAACAATTCAGGAGCACTCGACCCAACAGCCATTAAAGTAGCACCTGCCGCATCACTGGAAAGTTTGAGATCCTTCGATATTTTATCGAGTGAAGCAATAAAAAACAAATCGACAATGCGTGCCAGAATAACAAAACAGAGCAGCAAAATCAATATGTATACGATGAGCATCAAATAGGTGATTTAGGTGTCAGTTCAGGATTAATCTTTCAGATTATCCTGAATTTTTTTCTTCATGTCAGTAGTTTCCTTTGTTACGGAAGATGAAACTTCATCAATGTCCTTTTTTATATCCGCAGTATAATCATTCAGCTCACGTTTAATTTCATTGGTAGCCTTTTTGAATTCACGCATACCTTTTCCCAGAGTCCGGGCAATATCCGGAATGGCTTTTGAACCAAAAAACAACAATGCCAACAGCATCACCAGAACCAATTCTCCACCGCTTATGAATAATAAATTGTGCATCGTTTTTTAATTTAAACCACAAAGATAAAAAAAGACAGAAGTTGGAAGCTGCAAGTTCAAAGATTTATGAATGTTGATTAACGATTTCAGATTAATAAAGCGAATAGTAATTGGTAATAGCTATCAGAAGACACAAAATCATGAAGGATTAAGAGAATACAAAAAAATCCGGCTCGGAGAACCGGCCGGATTTTCTATTTATTTCGAGAGCAATTATGCTTTTGCTTTGCGTTTAGCAATTATTTTGTTTACTCTGCTTGTTGTTTCGTAAACAATTGGCGAAGCAACAAAAATCGAAGAGTAAGTACCCACAGCAATACCAATTAACAGCGCAAACACGAATCCGCGAAGATTAGCACCACCGAAAATGAAGATCACCAGCAATACCACAAGGGTAGTTAACGAGGTATTCATTGTACGGCGAAGTGTGCTGTTCATCGCATCATCCATATTCACTTTCAAATCACGTTTCGGGTGAATTTTCAGGAATTCACGGATACGGTCATACACAATCACGGTATCGTTGATTGAATAACCGATCACGGTAAGGATAGCAGCAATAAAGGCCTGGTCGATCTCGAGTGAGAAAGGCAAAACTCCATGCAGTATTGAGAAGAACCCCAGTGTAATAATGGTATCATGGGCCAGCGAAAGAACACCACCCAAACCATATTTCCAATTGCTGAAACGAATCAGAATATACAAAAAGATAATAACCAGTGCAAAAAAGACCGCAATCACAGCATCTTTTTGGATGTCATCTGAAATGGTTGGCCCAACTTTTTGCGAGCTCATCACATCATTATCAATAAATTCCTGAAACGAAAGATTACCCAGGAATCCACCTTTTTGAAGCCCTTCGTACAATGCATGATCCACTTCGTTGTCTACATTGGTTGAAAGATCTTCAATTTTGTATTTGGTTACAATGCGAACCTGATTGTCTGCACCAAAAGTTTTCACTTCAGGAGCCGAGCCGAATTCAACTTCAAGTGCATTCTGAACATCAGCCACCTTAACATCTTCCGCAAAACGGACAGTGTAAGTACGTCCTCCCTGGAAGTCAACACCTAAGTTAAATCCACGAACCACAAAAGAGATCAGTGAAATGGCAATCAGAGTGCCGGAAATGATATAAGCAATACGTCGTTTGTCGAGGAATTTGATACCCGGGTCAACCAGCCAATTAGCTGTAATTTTCGAGGTGAATGTAATATTCTTGTTACGACCCAGCTGCCACTCGAAAATCAAACGGGTAACAAAAATAGCCGTGAAAAGAGAAGTTAAGATACCCACCATTAAAGTAGTAGCAAAACCTTTTATAGGACCTGAACCAAAAAGATAAAGTACAATACCGGTCAGGAAGGTCGTTACCTGCCCGTCTATAATAGCAGAATAAGCGTTTTTATAACCGTCGGCAATCGCCAGTTTTACACCTTTACCAGCTCGTAATTCTTCCTGAATCCTTTCATAAATGATTACGTTGGCGTCAACCGCCATACCCATAGTAAGCACAATACCGGCGATACCTGGAAGAGTTAGAACTGCTCCCAA